>Ga0247778_1000535_pt1 | contig 43307 bp, 36 predicted proteins | sample UWRJL049202B5_FD_179939 | JGI IMG/M metagenome (GOLD analysis project Ga0247778, IMG submission 179939) | Plant litter microbial communities from Arlington Agricultural Research Station in Wisconsin, United States - UWRJ-L049-202B-5 | ecosystem: Environmental > Terrestrial > Plant litter >...
CATGGGGGGTATGGAGAGGGATGGGAATTGGGGTATAGTGATGCGATGAAGTTTTTTGGGATGAGGGTCGAGGGGGGATTGGGGGATAAGGTGAGGGAGGGGGGTGATAGGATTGGGTTGTTGGATGTTTGGGTTAAGAAGAGACTTGGGGAGAGTGGGATGAGGGGGGAGTTTGGGTGGGAGTGGGAACAGGGGTTTAGGGCGGGGGTGAGGGGGTTTTATGAGGTTGTTGGGATTTGAGGGGGTATAGATTGGGATGGGATAGACAAAATGTTGGACAGATGGCCTCTTTCAATAATTTGCTGGTCCAAGTTTATATATTTGTGGATTACCTTACAAGAGAAGTGTTTTGTTCTGACTTGACGAGGTGTTTCATGGAAGAACGAGCTGTTTTTATTTGGCTGTTGAGGATGGTGCTTTCGCTTCAAAAGGGGGGACCTCGCTAACGGCAAGGAGGCTTAAAGATGTCTTCAAGCGTCAAAACGGCAACTAAGCACGCGACGAAGTCAATGTCTCAAATTCACAACATATTTCTACTTTCTCCATCTTCTTTTCCTCCATTATATATCCTATCTCAGTAATAAAAATACCTCTCCACGTGATCCCGGCAGTTTCTCACCCCTGTCTCCCCTTTCGCCGCTAAGCCTCCACGTTTTCAATTTCGCAATGTGAGTGGCTGATCACTCAACATCTCTCATCAGCCTATCAAACCGAGCACGCGACATCACTCTCTCCCCCCAAAGGCACTTTTTATCGCTCTTCGATAGCACATGTTGCACTACCCTCGACGATGCAAGTCTCATCAACCAGCGCAATGGGGGGTTGTGAGCGCAAAGAGCCTTCATTGCCGCGCACTTGACCCTTCGGTGCCTTCACCCGATTGAATCCGCATCTCCTGGGTATTTTTCTTATATCCAGCGTTGTCCTCTATTTTCTCTTCCTTTCCCCCTCAAAAGAAATATAACCAGAGCGGGCTATCCTTTAACCAATTCTCTTTTCGCTGTCCTACGTCGAGAGACCCTTACTCGCGCACGAGACCATCCTGAGTTACCTGTGTATCAGCGTCCTCCAGTCCTGTACACATGATGCCCCGACCAGAGCAGCCGCCAACACCAGCTTCTTCGACCGAAATCAAGAGCAAAGATGGCTCGCACTTCTCCTTACAGATGTCCTTTGAGCTGCCTCCCCCAGCAGTAGCAGGCGCCGAATCTCAACCCTCGAGCGCTACCTCCAAGTCGTCATCAGGGTCCTCATACGACCCCACCTCACCCAAATCACCTGCGATTCCCGCCAGCGAGGTTGTCAAGATCCGCAGACGCTCGTCGATTGCTCAGGCTCCTGCAAAGGATTCCTTTGCTCTACCCCCACCTCCTACGAGATCGAGGAAGATCATTCAGATGAAACCGAGACAGGCGGAGGAGGTTGAACCTCCTAAGGATACACCGAAAGATACCCCTGCCAAAACTACGACCCCGCCAAAGAAGAAACAGCCTTCTTCGACGAGTGTCGCGGGGCGCAAGATTGCTAGGAAAACGGCACATAGCTTGATTGAGCGGAGGAGGAGATCAAAGATGAACGAGGAGTTTGGAGTATTGAAGGACATGATACCCGCCTGCACAGGCGAAATGCACAAGTTGGCAATTCTCCAGGTACGTCTCTGAAACCTTCATTCATATTCTACAATCACTAACCTGCCACCCACAGGCATCAATCGACTACGTGCGCTACCTAGAAGACTGCGTCGCCAAACTAAAAGCAGAAAACAACCGCACAAACACAAATTCCACACCCATCACCGAGCAATTCGTCCTCCCTCCCCCCTCCGCCCGCCGCGAATCCCAAAGTACACCCCGCCAATACACCAACACCTACGAAGAAGACAACGACGTAGAAATGGGCGGCTCAGAAGCCGGTCCCTCCCCAACCTACACACCCCTCGCGCACTCTACTCGACCCTCCGCATCGCCCGCTCTCCTCCCCCAAGATTCCCGCAATCGTCAAGACTCATACTCCTCCGTCTCAACAGACCACCATCGTCATTACAGCTTCAGCGGATCGGCGACTGCATCTCCGGCGCTGGGACCCCAGGCTTATGGTTACGGGAGCGTGGGCGGTAGTGCGCTGACGAGTCCGGCGTTGGCGCCGCAGAGGGATTTGGATCAAGAGGCTACGGCGGCGTTGCTGATGCTTAATACTGATAGGAGAGGCACGCAGGCGAGGGGTGGGATGAGTGTTAAGGATTTGTTGAGTACGTGAGTTTTTGCGGGGAGGGAAATAATGGTTGTGGTGTTTTTGCGCTGCGTGTGTTTTGGCGTTTGGGATTGGGGTGGGTGGAGGTCTGTCTTTTTGAGAATTTAAGCTATGTGCGCTTGCCGTGTCTGTGTATCTGTTTGTTTGCTTTGATGCGCCAGAATTCATTATACACCCAGTACAGTAATTGAAGACCTTATCAAAGCACCCGAGTCTCCTTCTCGGCCTCTCATTGATCCAATTCCTACCCTCAAATTCAAATGGGACGATTTTCGATACTCTTGCTGTTCTCGTCCCATCTCAGCTCATGTTTGGACCTTGTTTTGTTCCACGCCGTTACGAATCCCATTAACCTTCCGATAAATCATCTGATACAAGGATCGTATAAGGTCATTGGGGTTTGATGTACCCTGGATGGAGATCGCAGGGCTGTTTCAGAGGGGGCTAATCGTACGAGAGGGGTTGTCACGTGCTTGGGTTCAAAGGATATGTTGGATTTCTTTTTTTGGTTTTATTTCTTGGTTGTGATTTAAATATTGTTTTTATTTGAGAGAATAGGGTTTGATGTTTTATTGTTGGTGATTTTAGTTGAGCTGTTGAGAAGAACTTGTCGACGACGACATCTCAGTCTAACGCACGAGATATTGAGGCGTTAAATCGAAGCCTTCCTCAGGTCTTACATATAAAGCTTTCGAACTCTCGAAGTCAATCAACTCGCCTACCTCCTCCTACCACCCAATCGCGCCTTCCATCCTTCTAACATCAGAGACGTTCTCGCTCTCTGAGTCGACTCGTCGCAAACATGCCCAAACCAACCCCCACCTCCCCACAAATGACAAAAACTTTCAAGCTCTCCACCCCGACTATCAGCGTCCCGGCCACACCCAAAGACTCAGCACTCTACGATCTCCCCCGCCCCCTAGCTTCCTCAGATTCTAGTTCGAATTCCGGCACGAATACTTCTGGTCGGCGACGACGGAGGAGGAAGCCGAAACCCAAGGTCAAGCAAGAAGACGAGAATGAGAAGGGGGAAGGGAAGGGGAGGGGGAAAGGGAAAGGAGAAAAGGAGGAGGAGAGGCCGGTGAAGTTAAAGTTTGGATTAGATTTAGATATCGAACTTGAGTTGAAAGCGAGGATTAAGGGGGATGTTACGATAAGTCTTGTGTTTGTCCTTCCTTTTTCCTTTCCCCCCAACCTCTCTTTTCAATCTTGATTTTGCTTGCGATTGAGAAAGAAGGCTGATAATGATAGATCGTAGAGTAGAGAAAGCGGAGAAATTTAAGAAAAAGGATGTGGATGAGGATAGGGAGAGGAAAGAAGTGGTCATGAAGGAGAAAGGGGAGGTAGAGGTTTTTGAGAGTGTGGTTGTTAGGTTGGGGAGGTTGAGGTTTAGGCAGATGTGGTTGCGGAGGGAGGTTAGTGGGAGTTTGACGGCGGCTGTGGTTGTGGCGTGTATTGGGCTGGGAATTTTGGTTGGGTTTGTAGGAGGATGGTTGATGGCGGGGATGAAGGGGACGGAGATGGGGGAAGGGGTGGGTATTGGTGAGATGATGGGTGAGGGGAGGAATTGGACTGAGCTATGGCAGTATGATGACCAAGTAGATGGAGGTTTGGGATGGAGTCTGGGGAAGGAGGATCTTCTGTCTATTATTCCTAGTGTGAGTTAGGAAGTAATTTTGGGTGAGTAATGATATTGCAGACTACTTCTCTAAAATTGAGTGTCGGTATGCCTACTCTAAGTGCTTCACGTTAGTAAGGCATTAGTTACGTATGTTTGGTAGGGCTTATCCACTCTTAGGTGCGAGCTACATGGTTTTATGAGGGGACTCGCATCCAGCCCCCATTATACCTAATTAGGCCTCACGCTCACGTGTCAATTGGATCAACATTGAGCCTTCGAGTTACAGCTATAAAGAAGTTCCGCAATTTCATATCTCGCTCATTCAACTTTGAATCTTTTTCGAATTTTGCGAAGGTTGTAGGTGTGTATGTTCTATGTTGAAGTTTTTGTGTAACACCACGAATTAGGTTGATGACTTTACAGTATGACTAAGCCGCAGCCCTGACGTCTGCGCATTTATTATCCTCAGCGGTTAGCCAAGAAGCCACAATTGTTTCATCGCCAATTGCCGACCCCAAAACTACTTGGGTGCACCATGGTCGACATACTGTCTCCAATTCTGCAGGACGAGGTTGTCTGGAACGTTGGAAGATCTGCCTCGCAGTGATGGCTTACCAATTTGCGCAACGCCGCAAATAATCAACCACTAAAGCACGCATGCTCTATCATCTTGACTGGCTTGATCAAAAAGCTCCCAGAGGCAAATGGCAATCATGCCTTGTACATAAAAGCTTCTCAAGACTCTGGTTGGTGCCTGAAGCTTTGAGGGCTCAGATGTGGGGCTCTCCAAGCCACCCCCATCACCACGTTACCTTATTTAGATGGGCTGAATATGGTATTGGCGGACATGTGCCGCCCCCAGAAGTTATCCAGCAAAGATTTCTTCGCGCGACGACCTCCCCTTGAACTCGCCAAAACTTTATGCTATCGTCTGGAAGCTCAAGTGCTGCTGTTCACGTTTCTTAGGAGCCAGAATTCCATCATGGTTCACGACAGGTCTCCAACGAATCATCAGCCCAAGGCCACGAGGCTGCGCCTTCCAGCCTTGTTGAGACGGTCATCCAAGCAAATTGACGGAGATAGCATTAGATCATTCCAGACAATATCCCCGACGCAGTCCCTATCCTCACCCGGTTCCCCATATTCCTCAACTCTTGTCCAGAATTCCGCACAGTTCCCGGGAGAATTACCAGCTTCAGTTCAACGAGAAAAGGCGGGTCTTTGGGAATGGCCCGCCGACAAGAACGATCCAGATGCTATCTAGTAAGATCATGAACTACATCTCATATCTCACGTCTCAATTTGCAGTCAGCTGACTCCTGGATTAAGTATCGTCGCAGTACATGGCTTACAAGGTGACTGGGAAAAGACCTGGGAAGAGGATGGCAGGATATGGTTGAGAGACTTTCTCGGGAAACGGATCGAGAAACTTCAAGTCCTGTCGTTCGGCTACAACTCAATGATAACTAGCTCTGAATGGACGCATGACATTGAACAGTTTTCTTCTCAGCTACTTCGTAGCCTCAGAAACAATATAGATACTGAACAAGTATGCTTTCTGCAGACATTTGGGGTTAATGCAGCTAACATCTTGGCAGAAGAAGGGCCGCCCTATCATTTTCTTGGGGCACAGTCTTGGAGGTCTAATAATCAAAAAGGTACTTCAACTTCAGCAGACAAGGTATGACGCTGACCCTGAACCAGGCCTTAATCACGGCCCATAATAAGAGAACTGTTTATTCAGGTATCTTAGAACAAACAGCTGGACTTATATTCATGGGCACCCCGCACCGAGGCTCAGATGCAGCGAAGTGGGCTTCTATGCTCAAGGAATCACTCAGCATCTTCGGATTTGGACCCACCACGCACTTAGCCTCAGACTTGAAACGACAATCAAGAACACTGATGCAGATCAATTCAGATTTTGTCGAACGTGCACATGATATTCAACAAATATTGAGCTTCTACGAGACGCACAAAACGAGGGGATTGAACGCCCTAGTATGAGCTTACCCTCCATAGACTTATTTGAAGTATGATACTAACGAATTTCAGGTCGTTAACGAAGAATCAGCAACGCTGCACTTGCCCAATGAGACGAGTATTGGCCTCAATGCAGACCACAGATCGCTCTGTAGATTCTCCAGTGAAGAGAGCCAGGAATTCGATGCTGTATGTCGACCTATTGTGGATATGGTGAAAGTCATCCGAGCTAAGCCAACAGAAAAATGTAAGTCCTACTTTCTAAGCATGAAATATCGCAGAGCCTAGTGCTGAATCAAGTCATCAGTCAATGAGAAGCGGGACCAGATTCTTGAAGCCCTTCGAATACGCAGCTCTATCAATCTCAGTGGTCCCTTGAAGCCCAACCAGCCAGCGGAAGGCACATGCCAATGGATCCGCTCGAGTCCCAATTATATAGATTGGAGAAACAGTCTTGGATCAAGTCTACTCTGGATAACCGGCAGCCCTGGATCTGGCAAAAGCTTCTTGTCAGATTTCATCGCCAAGGACTTGCAGAAAGATGTGACTTCCTTCACGTGTAAATTCTCTTTTACCGGAGGGAAATATTCGACCTTCGACTTTCTGAGCTTTATGATATCCCAAGCTGTCAGCAGAAGCAGGAAGCTATGCCAACAGGCTATTGAACTTTGGGAAACAGACGACTGGATCGTTTCTTGCGATTCACTATGGTCGTTCTGGGTCAAGATGTGTGAGGAAGCGAGAGTTGGCCAAGTATGCTGGGTAGTCGATGCTCTGGACGAATGTACGGATCGAGAGGAAAGAAAAAATCTCCTGAGGCAGACTACACAACTCCTCCAAAAATCCAACCGCGCTAAGGATAACTGTGTATACTTCCGCATGCTTCTCACAAGTCGTCCAGAGATTTGGCAAGAACTTTCCAGTTCAGTAACGCAACAGCCACAGGATCTGTCCGGCTTGAGTAGAATGACCTTGGAGAACGAGTCATCCATCGAAAAGGACATCAAAACCTTTATACGACATGAGATAGATATGCTGGTTAACGAAGGCCTTGTCCAAAGGAGGGTCGCACTCAAACTCGAAGATAAGTTACGCGAAGGTGCTGACCGGACATTCATTTGGCCTCAGCTTCTTCTCCAAGCTATTCGAAATGACCCAGAATCATATAGCGAGAGCAGATTAGAAGCAGCTCTTCAAATAATTCCGCAAAGTCTAGAGGGAATCTATGAGAAATTGCTCTTTCAACTGGCTGATAACACATCGTCCCCAGGAGGCCCGACTCGGTTACCCTCGAGGACCAAAAAACTATTTCAATTCGTTCTAGCAGCACAAGGGCTTCTAACTGTTTCAGAATTGAACATACTGTTTTCTTTGGAGAGCGATCCGGGAACGATAGTAGCTGCTGAAAGGGAGGCTGATGATATCGGCCCTGTTGTTGAACGAGTGTATGGATCATTTCTCCGCCCTGTCACGGATGCGAATGGGGTGCAACAAGTCCGTCTTTTTCATGACACTGCCCGGACTCATCTCCTTGTGCCCGTTTCTAAGTCACAGTATGCTTTGGAGCTGAGTGACTGCCACTTAGTATTAGCCGAAGGGTGCATTTCATATCTTTGGCTTCATGATTTTGCCGACGTATTTCAACAACTCACACTCGAAAGTCTTGAAAGTGCGCCACAGAAGCGACAGTTTATCCGCTACGCTAGTCTTCAATGGGCATATCACGTCCGAGAATCCGAAGACTTGATGAACGACGAGCTGCTGGAGAAGGTTTTGTCTCTATACAGCACGCGTTCCCGAAGGTATGCAAATTGGACTGCAGCATATTGGAGCTTTTCTTCTGGGCATATGGGAGGACGCGCTCCTACTCCTTTGCAGATGTGTGCCTACAATGGCCATGCTCGAGTTTTGCGACGCCTTTTGCAGAACATTGGGACATCCGATATTCAGGCTGAAATAGACCAGTGCGATGCGGCTGGAAACACAGCGCTCCACTACGCGGCTGAAAAAGGAAGAGCAGCATCTATTGCGGTTTTGATGGAGTTCAAAGCAGACCCAACCATACGCAACACTGCGGGCCTAGCACCTCTTCATAAAGCTGTAAATGCTAACGAAGAACCGGCCACTTTCGCCCTTCTAAACGCAGGAGTAAATGTCGATACTAGAACCACTGGGGAGAATCCAAATCGCACAATTCTGCACCTCGCTGCTGAAAGCGGACTGCAAAGAATGGTGGAGAAATTAGTAGAGCACGGAGCTAATATCGATATTCTTGACTCCGGATTTAGGACTGCAGCCAAGATTGCGTTCGATAAGGGCCACGGAGAAATAGCTCGTTTCTTGGATACGAATCAACTCGATTCTGGTATTACGGACTTAGATCGAGCTATCATAGATGGCAACGAGGTTCGCGTTCGTGAGTTAGTTCGGGCTGGTGCATCTCTTAGTTCGAAAGATAACAGAGGCTTGACCCCTTTACACCGAGCGGCAAGGGGTGGCAATGCATCAATCTTGAAATTTCTTCTGGGAGATACCAACAACACAGAAGCAATCGATGACGATGGCAGGACGCCTCTTCATGTTGCCGCAAGGTATGGCCAGTTTGCTACCATGGATGTTTTGATTTCACGGAATGCCAAACTGAATGTGAAATCTACGGACGGTCTTACCCCACTTCATGAAGGGGTATTCTCTGGCAAACAATCAATCATCGATCGTCTGCTAGACGCCGGCGGAAACCAACTCGAGAGTGACAGAGAGAAGCGGACGCCCCTTTTCAGCGCCTCAAGCTTAGGCTACGACAAGATCGTCAAAGTTCTACTTGAAAATAGTGGAGAGGAGAAGGCTGAACTTATGGAAGATGATAACGGTCGTCTACCGATTCATATCGCTGCTGAGAACGGTCACACAGCTGCGGTCATAGCTCTCCTGAACCGCAATAATAATACCATTTCTAGAGAGGATCGAAAAGGGTGTTCACCATTGTCACTCGCTGCTTGTGGTACCTCTCAGAGTCACGCAGAAACAGTCAAATATTTGATTCAGAGGGGTGCGAATATATGCCATCGACAGCGAGACGGTTCCACGCCTCTACTCCTGGCCGCCATGAGTGGCAACGAACAATCCGTCAAGTACCTTCTAGGGGAAGGATACGACATACCGCGGTCTCAAAAAGTTAATCTGGACGAGAGAAACTCAAGACGATCCTCCCCAGTCTCTCTTGCAATCGCCAAAGGTCATGAGAGCGTGGCGCTCCTATTGCTTAAGTATGGGGCTCGTGATGTGAGCCAGAACGTGCACCCAGGGCGGAGGAATCCCCTTTCTTGGGCTGCTGGACACGGCATGTTCGAGGTCGTGAAGCTTTTGTTAGCAATACCGGATATACCTATCGACTCTACCGATGCGACATCTCGCACTCCCCTATCGTGGGCTGCCGAAAAAGGCCACACCGATGTGATTAAGCTACTTCTTGAACCTCCCGGAAAAACAACTTCGACGGCAAACATAGATTCAGTCGACACACATAATCGAACTCCTCTCTCATGGGCTGCCGGAGCTGGCCATGATCCAGTCGTCAAAATCTTGTTAAGCCAAGGAGCAGATCCTACATTGAAAAGCAAACTCTTTGGGTCACCAATTACGTGGGCCGCTCGGGAAGGTCACAAGAAAGTATTTCTTACCCTTCTCGAAAGCAACCTCATTCAGGAGAAAGATATGCTCGATCATAATGGCGGATCCTTGATGCATCTGGCGGCAAGCAACGGCAAGTTAGAGATCATCAAACTATTGTTAGACCACCCAGATCCCGCGCTGAACGATCCAAATAAGTTAAACAAAACCGGGGAAAATTCAATACTGATTGCCTCCTCATACGGCCACGATGACATCGTAAGAATTCTCTTGAATCACGGAGCCAGAGTCGACATCAAAATGCCGTATTCAGGGCACACAGCCTTGACCTTTGCAATCCAATTTGGTTATTGGGTTACTGTCGATATGCTGATCAAACACGACAAGAACGTTCTGCGTACAAAAACCGCTGAAGACTATACTCCGCTCTTTGTAGCAGTGTGTGAAGGACATTATGAGATAGTCAAGCTCTTGTTGGACAACGGGTGCGACCCGGACATGCATCCCACAAGGAAGCGACACCACACCTTGCTGCATGCAGCTGCAGACGCCGGCCACTTTCTGGTTCTAAAGCTTGTGTTAAAGTATATTGGCCACCGCTTCACAAGCCAAGATGCCGAAGGTCGTACGCCATTGATGCTCGCGGTGATGAATGGACACGAACTAGCTGTCATAACATTGCTGAATTATGCCCAAAGCATGGAACTGGAAGTGCAAGAGATACTTTGTCCAGACCACCGTCAGAGGTCTATTTTGACTGCAGCAGTAGAGTCCAAAAATCTTGGAATTGTTAGATCAATTCTCGATCTTGTTTCAAAAGAACCTAATATACTCAATGCCAAGGATACAGATGGCTGGACTCCTTTAAGCCGCGCAGCTGCCATAGGTAGCACAGACATCTTACGATTACTTTTCAATCCCGACAATGTTAACGAGAAGGATTTTGTTTGGCACCAGCAGCCATTATTGTGGGCCTCGCGTTATCGTAACGAAGAAGCAGTTCAGCTGTTTCTAAATGACTCCGCGTTGAATCAGAAGCTTGACAGGTACCCGACATCCGAAAACGGGTGTACTTCGTTATGGTGTGCAGTTCGTTACAGTCAATTAAGTATGGTCAAGCTGTTATTGCAAGACGATTCACCTCAACCCCATCTGCGGAAAGCATGGCTTAATGCAACTGATCGATACCCCGACAACATGCTGTCACCACTTCAAATGGCAGTAGCTAATAACAGCCCGGAAATCGTTAAGCTTTTATTAGAGGAGAGAGATGTCGAAGTGAATGCTCAAAACCAGCACGGCGTGTCGGTGTTTCTTTCCGCTGTCCTGACTGGCAACAAAAGTTTGGTCAAAACACTTGCAGAGGTCCCTGCCATTGATATAAACCTTCGAGATCACGAAAATCACTCAGCACTCATGTTGGCCTGCAGGGATGGGTACTTATCTATTGTGAAATATCTTCTAGATTGCAATAAGATGACAACGCCCATTGATGTGACCGACAACGAGGGCATGAGCGCGCTAGCACATGCCTGTGTCGCTGCTGATCCGGCAATCGTTCAGCTGTTGCTTGACTGCGGTGCTTCAATAACCCAAAAAGTACCACCATCTAACCGAAATCTGCTGATGCTTGCTGCTCGTGGCGGCAGCGTCCAAATAGTTGCTACGCTGAGTGACCGCGACGAGCTTAATATCAATGCTACCGATGATGCTGGGTATACGGCAATGGCAATCGCCGCTATGGCAAATAAGAGTAATGTTATTAGATTATTATTGAGTAAGAAGGCCGATCCAAATACCCGAAGCCGACGTTCTCAGCGTACGCCTCTGATGGAGGCCGCGTATGCAGGTTGTGCCGCCGCGGTTAGGGAATTGCTTTTAAGCCCCAACATCGATTTTACATGCACAGACAATTCCGGACGAACTGTTACTTGGTTCCTCATGCGCCAAACCAGTCTTTTGAATTCCCAAGAGCCTAGGCCCGCTGGTCGGGGATCCACGGCGGAATTGTTTCTCGAATTCGAGCAGGAGAAATTGTGTGTCAACGAAGTCGACATTGGAGGTACAACGCCCCTCGTACTTCTAGCTTCCAGAGGAGACAACCTTTCATTAAGACGACTCCTCAATCTCGGTGCTGATATCAAATACCAGTCCTGGGAAACCGGGCAGTCCGTCTTCCACGAGGCAGCAAAGTCGTACCACCCTCAGATGCTAAGTGAGTTATTGGATGCAAGTAAATTGGACAAAGCCTTTGATTGTCGCGATCTTGATCATGCTACGCCGCTTTCATATGCAGCTGGAAATACAAAAGATCTAGCACTTCAGGGACCCGATTGGGATATGAATTCCTTGGATCCTGAAAATATCTGGGATTCATATTTCGAAAATTACCATAATCAAGTTAGTCAGCGATACCAGATGGTGCAGATGCTCCTAGAGCATGGTGCTGAGGTCAATTCTGCCACTAGAAAAGCAGGAACCACACCCATTATGTTTGCTGCCCGCCTGGGTTGGGAAAACATAGTTTCTCTTCTACTTGACAGTGGTGCGACTGTAGATACTAGAGATACGAATTACTGTACGGCTTTATCTGCTGCAGTACAAATCGGTCATTATGCTACCGTCAAACGATTGTTGGAAGCTGGCGCATCACACGATATCAAAGATAGGACAGGAGCTAATGTGGTTATCTTGGCTGCAGAAAATGGTCATCTACAAGTTCTCCGTCTTTTCATCCACAAGTATCATCTATCTATCAACCATCGAGATCGAGATGGGCGGACAGCCCTTTCGTATGCTGCTGAACGAAGACATGCCGAAATAGTTCGTTATCTGCTTGAGCAGGAGCAACAATCAAGGGCTGATCTAGTAGATGCTCTGGATCGACAAGACCAAAGTGCGCTCATATGGGCTTGTAAAGGTGGGGACTGTACCATTATCCAACTACTCATTCAGAACAAAGCAAATGCCAGCCGCAAAGATAGGAACGGCAGAATGCCACTTTCTCATGCCGCTGAATATGGACAAGCAAACGCTTGTAGACTCCTCCTAGAGGAAGAGAGCGGCGACAAATTGCTGGACACCCTCAACTGGAAAGATGATGCTGGCCGGACGGCTCTCTCGTGGGCTGCGGAAGAAAACCGGATTGCGGTCATTCGAGCTTTATTGATGCGAGGCGCCGATCCACTGCTATGCGACAAGAGAAAGCAAACCCCCAGAATGTTTGCTTTGGCTAGAGGGCATACGAAGGTGGCGCGGATGTTAGAGGCAGAAAACACCTCCCCTCAATCGGCTTCTTAGTTGCAACAAGTCGAGGAAACGACTACCAAACTAGTTGTCGTATCTGACAGACAAGCTACTTCTGACATGATAGAGGCGTATATCAAAACTGCACTTTAGTATCAGGCCGTGCGTGGGAGAACTTCGATCAAAGATATCCTATCAAGAATCTACCTTGGGGTGTGCGTTCTCCTTTTCTAGGAGATCCACGGTCATTGTCAATTGGGTCTCTTCGAGGCCCACGGCTCCCACCTGAGCTGCTCCAATGCAACCCACGGGGCCCCATCGCGCAGTCTTCTTTGAAAAGAAGAGATAGCGGCCTGATAACACTTATTATCTGTGAGTGTTAGGAAGCAGTAGTATGAGCTAGAAAGAATTCGCCGACTTCTAATAATGGCGGGGCCGCAACATCGCTTAGATTTAGCCATGGTGTTTTGGCCACATTTTGAAAGGGATATAGATCTTAGGGGAGTGGATCTGGCGGATAATGGGACATTGAAGCTATATGAGGACAATCCCGTGTTGAAGAAATTGGAGTGGCGGGAAAATTCTCTGTCTGTTCTTTCTGGTGTATACCTGTAACCAATATATTGTCAAAGAATTGGAGGAGCAGTTTGCCGACCCCGACACGACCATTTGACCCTTTCAATGAACAAATTGGTGAATTCTACGGGCGCAATTTTACTATCAGTTTATTGCTCGCCAGCCACTTGCTCAACTTACTTTCGCCAGAAGAAATGGCAGTCGTCGTTCTAGGCCTATCATTTAATACTCGAAATTACAAAGAAAGAACCGTTCAAACTTGCAATGGCAGATATTTACCAATGGTTGACTGTGTCTCCACGCCATCTAGCCTGCTTTAAGTTACCCGCACACTAATGACAACGCTGCTCATGTGGGCTTGCATTAGAGGCTACTCACTTATAGTAGCATATCTCCTGGATCACAAGAAGATGACAGCACCGATTGATGCTACCGATAACGAAAGGATGAGTGCTGGGATAGATAGCGTGGTCGAAACAGAGCTTCAGCCAGGTCGGCAACATTGGTCAAGACTCCCTGGAGCGACGTCACTTGGTCGTGGAGACGGCGGATATTTCTCCTGGCGTTATTCAGTCCTAGATAGTAGGTTCGGTATAGGCTGAAGATCTTCCCTGAAATTTCGACAAGGGCGACAACGCTCACAGCGGGACGGACGCCATCCATGCTGTGACATGATCTGCTCACAATGTGTAAGATATCCTACAAAGTTATTGAATCTCGGCCGAAACGTTCGAGTAGTAAGAATGTGAGAAATTTTGCAGTCGTCGTGAGGCTGAGCAAGGAAGCCTGCAGTATCATGAGGCACATGGTTGCTCTTTTCTGATTGGGTGGAAAAAGGACTTCTTATGCGCAGTTTGAAGTTTTGGATCTTCATATATTACTTCCAAACTATTCTTCATTTATAAGCTGATCAGGAGCTCGTCAACCTCATCCTGAGCCTTAAATCCCCAGAGCCACAATTGTATAGCAGGATCCGCCCGGAGGAACGGACTATTTCAAAGTAGGTTACTTCGCAATTGAAAATATCTCTCAATTTGCTCTGGACCGTCTGAAATTTCTAGGATTCTTAGTTGATAATGGCTCATCTCCCGGAGAACCTTGGCACGTTGCCATCGCTTTTCGCTATAAGCCCAAAGAAGATCGGGCAGACTATCCCGGCTCTTCACCTTTGAAAGTAGCTCTGAAAGTATAAAAGCGGACTCAAAGCCAACTGCGGCACCTTGCGCACTAGGAAAATTAGGAATTAGTTATATTTTGTTAAAAAGCAGGGGGTTAGGAGATTCAGAAGGATTAACAAACTTTGCTGGAAGAACAGTACAAGCCGCATCTCCAACAAGAGCGAAGCTACCTTCTACACTTTCCATAGGCTTATCAAGAAGCTATTCAGCAAAGGCCACTGCAGACCACTCTGGGCAAGCTCGATGATTCTCCGAACTCTCGGTTCCCAGGCTTGAAAGTCATTACGGACTTTCTCCAAGTCTGCCTCTTCCACATCAAAACTTATGCCATCATGCCCAGCCTGGATAATAACGACGTTGAAAACTACTTGAAGTCCGTAGCAGACTATATGCGTCGATGGTCCTAGCCAAACATGAATTCCGTCTGGCTCTACAAGCTCCCGGAGAAGAAGATCTTGCCGTAACTTGCTCATATCTAGGCATATCCTCTTGACTAATTTTTTAGTCGATTTTGGAGGAATGAATCATCCTAGAAGCCTCTCCCGACAGACAGAGCGTGAGCCATCCGCCCCAATTATAAGGTCTGCAGCTAAAGACTCTCCTGCTGAGAGAGCGACGCACGGTTTCTGGAAATCGATATCCGTGACCTCACAGGAAAATCGTACTCTGGGGCTATTTTCCAGTGCGGTCTGGGATAAAATCTTACATAAATCAGCTCGATGCGTTACGAGCAATGGATATCATAGGTTTGTATGCATGAACCGAAATTGAGAGAGCGGAGTATTGATCCATCAATATATGAATGTAGGGTGGTGTTTGGAGGTTGTAAAGAGACCGCTTTGATGGACTCAAAGACACCAAGCTGATGAAGGACATTGGCAGCATTTGGTGGGATTTGTATACCAGCCCCTACCTGGAATTCTGTTAGGCAACAATGTATTGTTCCGTCGGATAGAAAGGGCAAGGGCAAACCTCACGAAGATCGCTAGACCTCTCTAAAACTGTGACTTGGATTCCTACTTTGCGGAGCCCAATGGCTGTCGCCAAACCGCACAGCCTTGCTCCAACAATAAGAACACTCATCCGACGCTCAGATCCCTGGCTGAGCTCCAGAGTATGATTGGGCCCTTGAGAGCTTTGCTTGATGATTGGAAGCGTAGATGTCATTCTGATAACGGATCGATGAAGATTTGGCCGCTTATTGCAACGAGGCATGGGAGGTTCAAATACAGTACTAGAGTCATTGAATACAGGGGTACTTAAATGCATCAATACTCGCACCTTAAGGGCGAGCATGGTGACCCCGCTAATCACGAGTACTGTAACTAACTCATTCGTTAGTGACTCCAGAATTCTCAGGGTCTGCTGCTGCCTTGCGTTGCTCCTGCCGAAACGTAAATCTCGGAAAGATGGGAATGAGCGTCCTGAAAGTAGCATGCATACGGCACAGCTGCCCGTAAGTGGCAGGCCAAGATGCTCTACAGAGATCTGCATGTGAACCTCCTAAAAGGTTCCGGTGGATTCCAATGTTGGTACATGTACATTGCATGTGTGCGCTCACGCGAACCTCCAGCTGAGTTGCATCCCCCAGGGTCAGCCGGCACAGCTGCAGCAGACTAAATTACTGTAAAATACTGGATAAAAGTAAACCACTTTCGATATCTATTTTATTCCGTAATGTATAATGACTCAGCATTTACAACTAGTCTTTCGCTCTGAAAAGTTGGCTCTTTCTTGGCATCTACCTATAAAGCAGCACTTCCGGTCCGTCTTTGAATGATGTTAACGTCACTTGATTCTAAGATACTGCCAGTCTATAACTTAGAAGCTCGCAATGCCCTCCCAGCTGGCCAAAGAACTTATCGATTGCAAAGACTCCCAGGAGCCTACCTACTACCCCCCCAACTACAAGCCTCGTATCTTACCTTCCCTCCTCTTTTGTCCCGTATGCTGAACTGATGCGCCTGGATCGACCGGCCGGTATTTATCTATTTTTCGTTCCTCATCTTCTCGGAACGCTATACGCAGCCGCACTCTACCCCGATGATGTCCTAGTCCCGTCTTTACTACGAACCATCTTCATTCTTTATGCCGGAACCATTTTCATGCGTGGAGCCGCATGCTCCTGGAACGACAACCTCGACCAGGAATACGACCGACAAGTGTATCGCTGCAAGACACGACCCATTGCACGACGGGCTGTGAGCACGATTAACGGCCATATGTTCACGGCGTTCTTAACCGCTTTCGCGGCAGGATTTCTGATGCTCCTGCCGCAGGCGGTTATCCCTTACGCTGTACCGAGCATATTTATACTCTGGTTGTACCCTTTCACCAAACGATTTACCGATTATCCTCAGATCATTCTCGGGCAACAAGTATCCTTGGGTGTCTTCGTCGGCATTGCAGCCACGGGGGTAGATCCGAGGGAGCAACCTCTCCATAAGCAGCTCTCTATGCTTTCTCTATATGGAGCATTAGTTATGTGGACTGTCATCTACGATACTATCTATGCGTGTCAGGATAGCAAGGACGATGCTAAAGCGGGTGTTAAGTCCATGGCGGTGAAATTCTTACCATGGTTGCGTCCGATGCTTTGGGGGTGTGCTGCCTTGAAGATACCCTTACTTGTTGCTTGTGGGATCAAGGCAGAGTTCAGCAAGGGTTATTATCTTATCATGGGGTGTGGCGGTGTTGCACTTAGCTTAACGGTTATGATTTGGAAAGTGAATCTGGATGATCCTGCCAACTGTTCGTGGTGGTTCAAGAATACCTACTGGCAGGTTGCCACGCCTCTATCTCTTGCCTTGTTGGCTGAGTATCTGTGAACAAAGAGGCTGAATGCGAGAGATGGTAAAAACAAGACCTCATTGATACCTAGTATAGATGGCTGATTACTGTAATGACTTGCCCCCTTCGTGTTATTTCGATTAGAAATCTATCGAGACGTCCTCTGGTACTCCACTTCGTCTTGCTTCGTCAATAATCAACCTTTCAGATTCCTCGCTTCTGACTTTGACCTTCGCTGGAAATGGTTTGCCTGATTTTTGATGGTTCAGATTGCGGTCGTCCAATGGACCAGCCTATGGTACTGTTAGAGAGATTGTCGATGAGTAATGTCTCGAAACTTACGGCTTCAAAGTCAAAGCAGTAGATCAGCTTGGCTAAAGCGATAAATAACAATTGCTGGGCGACTCTGTAACCCACACAAATCCTCCTCCCGCCCCCAAAACTCCAATGCTCCTGACTAGCGTTGTAAACATTGTCATTAATCCATCTCTCAGGTTTGAACTCATCAGGATGCTCACACTCCTGACTGAGAGCGACTGCATTGATCACAAATATAGTCCCTTTAGTAAAGAGATACCCGTCAAATTCTAGGTCCTCTGTCAGCTGATGTGGCGGAATTAAGGGCACACTCGGCCTCCATCGCATTAGCTCCTTTAGGATAGCACAAACATATGGCATTGATTCCATATCTTCCATCCGCGGAAGTCTCATATCCGCACCGTTCCTGTAGACACCATCAATCTCTGTCCTCGCTGCGGTCAACACATGTGGATATTGTAGGGCTGCCATAACAAATGTGTTAAGAACTTTCCTGGGATTGTCTGCACCAGCCCCAACCACAGATGTAGACAGATACATTGCATCTTCATCGCTCCCCGTATATCCCGTGTCTTTAGCCAGCAGGACATCCCTCGTCCAGCTCCGGGGCGCTCTCCCTCCCTCCACCGCTTTCTTAAAAGGCTTCCACCCTATCTGATACATCTGTCGATGCCTCTCGCCCATATCCTGCCAGCCCCCACGCCACATGAACTGGGGAAACACCCTCGCGACCCACGGAAAGAAATCAACAAAACTGGCATGAATACTTGCCACAAATTCTGCCCCCCCAAACACAAATGCTTCCATCTCGCGTGTACGGCGCTGAATGCGCTGCCCAAACACAATTCTATACACCACGCTCAGTGTGTACCGCATGTGATGAGCAAACCAGCGCTCCGGACGATTTAAGTATGCTGACAGTAGTGCGGTACTTTCGATCTCAGCCCAGACACCATACTGTGCTAGATCTGCACCTGAGAGGAGAAGCTTCTGCATCGCACGGCGACCTTCTTTCCACGCGGTGGTCTGGCGGAGGACGGTACGCTTATTTTGGCTTACTAGCCCGCTGGCGATTGGGTAGTAAGGCCGCTCGCAGGTGATGCTTCCACGCTTGTCAATGAGCGCGGAGACTACACGTGTGCTGTTAAGAGAAATCCAGGTTGTAGTCCCGAGGCGAATAGTGGTTAATTCGCCGTAAGTGCAGAGATTAAGAAGCCATGCTGTGAGTCTAGAACTGTTTGCAGTGGCGCGGCGGAAAGCTGGAAGGACGCCGAAGAGAGGCCAACCAGGTGGGCCTGGAGGAAGTTTGCGGGAACGGTGGCGGCGGAACATGATGAGGAGGTATAATAATGTGAAGAAACTCACGACTAGAATGAGAGGGGCCATTTCTCGAGGCTGTTGGCGTACTGTAGAAGGAAAGTCAGCTTAAGGATGGCTTAATTCATGGCTCATACCAACAGTACTGTTATCCCGAGGTACTAGCAAGTGAAATCTAGTTATCATTACTATAGAACAGCTCTAATAGAGTAATACCAGGTCCAAAGACATGGAAATTGCATGGATGCTGGCAGATGCTGTTACAGCGGTGGCTTCTGAATGCTCGCAAAGGCTACAGTATTGTCGCACAGTCGGTCCGCGGCGCTTGGCGCAAATACTGGCTCTTGCCCAATTCTCTCATTGTGCCGCGGGATCACCGAGGGTTAATACATTCTTCTATAAGTAGGAATCCAACTGCTCATCCACTAGCCCGCTTACTTGCTCACCCAGTACGTCTGGCAGTAATCCATGCCCCCTCATTTACCTAGCTCAACAAGAAACACAGCAGGCGCAATTCGCTGTCAGCTCTGTATGTCATCCTTTATTCGCTCCACACCTACGGATATGCAGGCGAAAAGTTCTGTCACCGAGGGTGTGCACGGGGCATACAAGTGATCGAACCCGACCAAAGAATGCACACAATGCTGTTGGTTTAATGCATGCCATGCAGTTGCGTTTCAAGACATGTCCCGATCCAACAAGAAAATGAAGAACAGTAATGGGAGAACCAACAATGGGAAAACCAACAACGGGAAAATCACACATTCCTGAGGACAAAACTTTTGGCTTGCACCTCCGCAAGGCTCAATAGCCTGCTAAAAGATTCCTTTCGATAAGTGTGATGTCGTTTTTACGCCGCAAAGCAAAGTAAATGCGTGGGTAATACAACATCTGCAAAGCTTTTCAGATCGATTCCTTATTGGAACTGACGTGCATAAGAATGCGAGGTGTGCGAGTCGATCTTGCGACAAAATACTTCCGGCTAAAAGCTCTAGGTAAATTAGGGACTTCTATCGTGGGAACTCTTCTTCCAGAAGAAAGTTTGGTAAAAATATCGAACGTCCTAGCTCAGCTACGTGCTCCTGCAGGATCGGGAAAACTTCTGGAGTCAAGCCTCGAGCTCTAGACTTTGGCCACAAATTCAATTCTAGACACATCATAAGCACCAGAATCTTTTCAGAATGAATGAGTTTCCCGCCAAAGCCAGAGAAGAAGCAAATTCGGCGGATGAAAATGGCCGTAAGCAGCTGCTCGACTCTCTACGGAATCTTTCGTATGAAATCGAGACTCCACAGGACACAATGCAACGAATCATGTTTATGGTTTGCATATGGTAGAAGCTGATAGATCGAGAAAAGCCAAATTTGGTATAGCATGTGGAGACTACAGTAATCCGGATCGCATATGATTTGAGATTATTCAAGATCCTAGCGGTAAAACAAGAGCCAAAGACCGTCACAGCTCTGGCGGAGGAGACAAAAGCTACGATTGGGCTCATAAGTAAATCCTCAGAGTAATCGAGGTGTAGCGCGTGACCCACTTTAGCGTGGCAAACCCTACTTTAGACGCACAACACCACGTAGATACTTCCTTAATATACTACCGCACTTGAGATATCCTAGTGTCTACTTTGTGACACTCTTCTCTCAAAATCTCGACGTGATAGCGCCAATGACAAATTTCCATAGGGCGAATCCTCTGCTACCGCTCATCTGTAGGATGCATAAAGCAAGTAGAGAAAGACACCTTCGAGTCCAACAAGGTCACTCAGACTCTTGCTATGGATGGAGTTCAGGGCGGCGTGCACCATCTATATGTATTTTTAGCCCGCGCTTCACTGCTTATAACCGCTAACTCAAGCAGTTTTGATACCTTCGGTCCTGTCTTCCAGATCCTTCCAGACTTCCTCAAGGAGAACAACTATCACGAGATTACTGATGTTGCCAATACACCACTTCAGAAGGCCTTTAATACTGACCTACCTGCATTTCTGTGGATTCAGACCATGCCCAATAACTTCGCACATTTCAATAATTGGATAATAGTTCAGCACATGGACATGCCGGTCTGGCTCGACATTTATCCCTATCAAGCCCAGGCCGAGGCAATAAAGACTGACGTAGAGCGGACCTTTTTCGTTGACGTTGGAGGCGGGCTTGGGTACCAATCCATTGCACTTCGTGAAAGAGTGCCGGATTTGAAGAACGGGATCGTGCTTCAAGAACAAAATATGGTTCTCTAGTTTGCGATTGACCATCTAGGAGTTGAAAAGATGTCCTATGATTTCTATGCTGAACAACCTGTGAAAGGTAAGATGCGATTATCCATCCACGAAGAGTTCCTTTGACTGAGTCATACTGATCCCTCCGGTTATAAATGATGCTGGCAACAAACTTGCTGACACAACAAGGTGCTAAAATCTACTATCTCCGCAATATTATCCATGAATATCCCAATAAGAAAGCTACTGTTATTCTGAGAAATCTAGTTGCGGCACTTGCAGAAGACTCAGTCATTTTGATTGATGACATGGTCATCCCCGACATCAATGCCCATTGGCATGCGACACAGCTTGATATATCTTTCATGGCCGGTTTAGCGTCTGTAGAGAGGACGAGGGAAGCATGGTATGAGCTGATCGAGAGTGCAGGGCTCAAGATCAATCAGATCTGCACCTACACGGCAAGCCTGAGGGATAGCATCATCGAGTGCGTCAAGGAGTAACGAGCGGCGTGATCCCATTTTTGAGTCCAGGCAAAAACCTTCGCGAGTGGTTAGCTACTAGTCTTATCGTTGTAGTTTGTTTCACGTTCACAACGTTTCATTGATCCGCGAGATCTGGAAACTAGCTGGGCTATTTTGAATGGGCACTTTAGTTTGTCTACTTGATAGCTTGCGTCTAGCAGCTGCCGTCTTCCCGCTTCATGCGCGTTCTCAAACGTCTCTTTGACTCGGTCTTTCGGGGATGTGATGAATGAGAGATCTGCTGGAGCCATAGCTATAGATGCCGCAGGTCTTGGGGTCCGACGGGGCATGGAAGTCAGGAAAGGAGTGGGTTGAAGTAAATACTCGGCTTCTGAGAGGGTGAATAGGAATACCTGCCGAGTGGGGCACGGATGAGTTCATAAGCTCGAATATTTGGGTGGAAGTACTGTAATCTCATCCTGCATGCCCTAGCAATATTGGATGTAGTGCATGTTTGAAGATAACCGGTTGGCTGAATCGAAAACTTGCAATCGAATATCTTCCCTATAAAACCAGGGGCAGATGGCTTCCTAATGTTTTCAGAGATTTCGAATTTCTAGGTATGGCAAAATCTACCCAGCAAGCGTTCAGCAAGAGGAGTTACGCTTCCAGGGGTTCGGTTAACTGTGTCTCCGCCCCCTTTAGCCCGCTTTTACTTCCAAGTTGGTATCACAGGGTGCGATAGGTCCCTACTAGCTTGCAAAGTTAATCGGTAGTACACTCTTGTCTTGATTCTTGCTCTAGGTAGCTCCAGCAAAGGGGACGCTTTATATGCTCCCTTACTCAGCTAGCCCGGCTGTCCATTGCCTACTGTCACATGACTACATTGGCACTATCACAATAACTCTCTATTCTACTCGGAGTGTTAAGGCCCTTGAAGTCTTCGGTATGTTGATTTACATTTGGACGACATCACTGGTTGTAGCGAAACTACTGTAGCCGCGAAATACTTATTCACTTCATCACGAGACGTACAGAAGCGGCTTAGTGCTAACGACACCGAAATTCAATTCGGCTCCAGCCTCGCAATGATTTCCATCCTCTTAATACCCCCCTCCCTCATTTGAGGCCAAAACGCGAATCTCTTTGACATGCCATGCAACGCTTGATTCACGGTTATGCTCGAGATAAATCATTAAGCTTTAACATTCACCTACAACGGATGCCTTCATTGCCTTGGCATGGCCACCTTCCACATTCAGATCCATCAAGATGGCAGAAGCGTTAGCCGTCATTGCTATTATTGCGAACTTCGTTGCCCTAGTTGATATGGGTAACAAAGTCGTCACGCGTCTGCACGAATATGGTGACACATCAAGGCGTCTTCCTAAAGTATTCCAAGGAATCGTTGTTGATTTGCCCTTGGTGCTCGATACTGTGAATCGCTCCGTTGCGCAAGCACGCTCGGGCACGGTGAGTCCAGCGACTTTAGAGAAACTTCAGCCAATCGTCGATCGATGTAAGAGCTTGATTGAAGATCTGGACGTAATCCTCTCTAAACTTTTACCGAACAAGGATGACTCGCTGTGGCGTCGAGGAAAGAAAACTGTATGGAGTCTGGCACAGGAGAAAGACGTCAAAGATATTGCATTGGAGATACAAAAGCTGGTCTGGACTTTGACCTATTACCAGTCCGCAACGGGTCCCATCAGTAATGAACAGCTTCCAATTGGGCCTGAAGTGGCGAGCACAACGGCCAATCATACGTCCCAAGCGAGCACACATATCAGGTCGACGCAACTCTCGTATAGAAGGGAAGCATTTATTGGCCGCGAAGAGATTCTAGCAAGCCTAGCAAGATCATTGTGCTTACCTGATCAGCACTGCAGAGCAGTGCTGTCGGGGCTTGGTGGAATCGGAAAGACATGTATCGCACTCGAGACCGCCAGACTTTTCCAAAAGGAATTCTTCTCAGTCTTTTGGATCCACGCAAGTAGTGTGGCTCGTTTTGAAAAGGGCTATATTGAGATAATGAAAAATAACGGCATCTCTGGTTGGGACGAATCTCAAACTCGCCCTATGCTCAACTCCGGAGTCGATGGTGCAATGATGGTTCTTGTCAAAAGCTGGCTAGAAGGACAAGCATCCGGGCAATGGCTACTTATCCTCGACAATGCAGACGACTATGAAATGTTCTACGGGCCTACTCGATTCGCTGATTATCTACCATCATCCGAAAAGGGTTCAATTCTGATGACAACCCGCAACAGCAAAGTTGGCTTGAATTTTATATCGGCTGTTGACAGCGTTCAAACCTGCACTATCGAGGTTACACCATTTGACACTCACGAAATTTCACAGTTTTTTATGAATAAATTTGGATCAGATCGATCTGAAGATGAGTTTGCAGCATACGACGCACTTGCAACGGAACTCTCTAACGTGCCTTTGGCTCTTACCCAGGCTGCCGCATTCATTCTCAGTAATCGGATATCGATACGCGACTATCTTACTATGTATCAATCAAACGAAAGTAACAAGATCCGGCTCCTCAGTGCAGACTTCGAAGATGCTGTAGGTATTACCGTGCTTGCATTTCAAATGGACGAAACTGACGAGAGCTAAAACTAGGGGCGCGATCTTGAAAATAGAAATCCTATTGCTACTACATACGCTATCTCTTTCGAGCACTTACGGAAGCATCATCACCTTGCCGCCGAGTTGCTAGCCAGAATGTGTGTTCTTGACCCTCAAGGGGTTCCTGAGACTTTAGTAAGTCTCGGTATCAACCCTGTCGATGTTGCGATTGCTCTTGGTACTCTTCAAGCATTTTCGTTGATCAGTAATCGCACTGATAAGACTTTGAATATCCGTCGCACCGTAAGAGTATTCGACATACATCGCCTCGTTTATACCGCTATGAGGTCCTGGTTGGCCAGTGAGGAACTATTGGTCCCTCGAACCGCAAAAGCCATCAAGATTTTGAATTCTCGCCTTTCAAGAATCAGGTGGGAGAACAAGGACATCTGGTCGACATACCTTCCCCATGCGACAAAGCTACTGTCTGATAATCGCGTTGATGATTTACTACCGGGAAGGGCTTTCATGAAACGTGCGCTACGTCTAGCTACCTACGAAGCTAAGCAGGTACAGCCTCTGGAAATTGAGAACTTTGCGGGCCGGCATATAAAAAAGTTGCACGCTACAGAGGATGATATGTGTCCAGCATGCTGTGCGGTTCTTCACTATAAAGCTTCGGCATGCTTTCAGATTGAAGGCAATTATGCTTTAGCCTTAACACACGCCGAAGAGGCTTTCGTGCTCAGAAATTTCACTCTCGGGACTTCCCATATGGACACGATATCCAGCATGGTTCAGGTTGTTCAATTGCTCACCGAAGAAGGTGGATCTACTGTTTTGAGAGGCGCCGTTACCCTTGGAAAGCAAGCCGTGACTGAAAGTGGGCATTTCGGAGACGATCATTTTTTACATCTGGAATCAATGCTGTCACTGGCGTCGGCTCTTCGCAAGCAAGGCCAGTACAAACAGGCATTGGAACTCGGCAAGAAAGTATTGTCTACCCACCTCAGCCAGTATGGGCAATCCGATGCACGAACTTGGGAAAGCATGACAAACTTGGCGAGCACGTATGCCTGTCTCCAGAAAGACAGTGAAGCACTAGATTTGGTCGAGATCGTAGCTCAAAAGCGGGCTGAGTTTTTGGGACCGGAGCATCCACAAACACTTCTCAGTGTCACTAATTTAGCGGCCATGTACAGCAAGATAGGAGATCGCTCTACGGCTGCAATGCTTCAAATCAAGAATTTGGTTGCACGTCGAAAAGTCTCAACAGACGAACATCCAGAGACACTGAGATGCATGGCGAATCTAGCAACAACTTGTACAGCGTTGGGTGCATTTCGTAAAGCCGAAAAACTCTACACTGAGGTTCTTGAACTCCGGCGAAAGGTTCTAGGTTGCCTACATCCAGACACATTGACAAGCATGGCGAATCTGGGAAGACTCTACATGAAACAACAGAAATGGCAATTGGCAAAGGAGATGTTCGAAAGTGCTGTGCAAGGAAGTACGATGAAGTTGGGAGAGACCCATCAGGACACCATCAGACGGAAAATGAAGCTCCAGATTTGCGTCAGGGAGATCAACTCTACGAGTATAATCGGAACTTCCGGTCAAAATCAAGAAGCTCATAACAGCGCACGCGATCGTACTAGATCCAAGGTCAATCTCCGAACGTTAAACATGCGTCGCTGCCTGATTGCAATGGCATCTCCAGTCGCGGCAATTTTGGATGTCGACTACCTATTGCAGGCTCGACTGACATCTCGGCTCTTTCTCACGGGCGCAAGAAGAGTTATTGGCATTTGTATACCTATTGTGTTCTTCCTCGACGCAGTCTATGAAGGCAGGAAGGGCTGGCTGCAGACCGACTACTACTGGCCTAGTTTAGACTGCTCAGAATGGGCTTCGGTGAACTCTGGTGGGCCTAGTGTGGACCACTCTGAGTGGGCTTCGGTGAACTCTGGTGGTCGTGTTTTGCCCACAAATAGACCAGACGGACAAGATTCGGAACCGAACAGCATCAATTCTGACTGATGATGGGACGCTGTAGATATATTTTAAGGTCTCGGGAAATGATATGGCTCTTGACTATCGCATTTTAATTCCCTCGTCCCTAGCCTGCGTGGGCTACGATCCTGGTGTGCAGTCTCCGCATATGATATATGCAGCGATTTGAGTTCAGCTGTTTGAGTAACGTATTGCTACGAAGGTACTCAACATGTAATGAATCTCTGAAGTATGAGAAAATTGGATTTCACTGATATCTAATATAGCGGGGTCTCGATATTGATTAGAACTGGCGATGTTGGCTCATTTCTATTATTGAAGGGACACAAACCAGTAAGTTCTATATGTCTGCAGTGGTAAAAATCATCGATGCGATCTAATACATGAGTCTCTACCAGTGACAAATATAAAAAGGAGGGAGGCAAATCCAAAAAGAAATGGCAAAAACATACAACAGCAGGTATTCGCTGGTGGTCACCCACCCAACTACTAATCTGCCGATCTAAGGCTTGTGTATGGCAGAGCGGACGGGATGCCCAATTCTCCTTAGTCTATGGTCGTATGTGGTAGAGAATTGGTCTATTTTGATATATATATATACAAAATGATTAAGGTCAATCATCATCTGCCGGTATCTGTTCTTGTAGCAACCTTAGATGAGAGTTGGAAAATGAAGGCTGATCCCCTGAATCAAAGCTTAGAGATACAGCTAACTACGCGCCACCTTCCGATGCCTTCCTCAGTATATAGATGTAGTTGTTAGTCCAGACTGTTGAGGTTTCTTTTGGTACTTCTGACGCGCTTTGTCAACTTGACTCCCAATGGCTGCTATATCGAGGTCCTCTTCATCCCAATCGTAATCATCGTCCCGCTCTTCATTCAAACGTGCCCTTCGCGAATCGTCTCCACCAAGTACATTGGCTCGAAAGCGATTGTACTCGTTTATTAGCTTTTCCACCTCTTGGAAGTGGAAGTACCGTAATTGCGGCTGGAAGTTAGATCCTTTGAGAGACATTGCTTCTGCCTCATACCGCGCCAAAGAGGCTGCTGTGACGAAGGCGTTTCGGATCTGTCGCCCATTCCAAGCACCTTTACCATTGGGGTGTTTCTTGCAGTGATCTGCCGCAAACCGTAGGACGTCATCCTCCACGATAAAGAGGGCCGGTTCTCCGCTTTCCTCGTGCTGCTGTTGCTCGGCTTCTTCCAGTCGCTTGATATTCAGCCGAAATATGTTCTCTATTTCTACTCGTCCTAACCGTCTGTAATGCAGGATTATGTGTATTCGGGAGGAGATAGCTGGATCGATCTTTCCTATTCGATTTGTTGTGAGAAACAAAATCCCGTTGTAATACTCCAAGACTCGCAAGAATACTGAATATATACACATCAACACCTCCTCATCTTTTAAGCAGCTAGGGAGAGACATACCGGAAACCTCAGAGTCGCTACCACCTTGGAGACTCCTTGACGCCAGGAACACATCCGCTTCATCCATCAACAACACACAGTCCCAAAGATGTGCCAAGCGGAAAACTTCAATAATGCGTTCTTCTGGGGACTTATCATGACGATAGTTTTGCAGAGAACTGCAAGATATAGGAAATAGCGGTCTTTTGGTTGACTGAGAAACCGCCTCCGCAGTAGCTGTCTTTCCAACTCCTGGTTCGCCATGGAGCATGATGAGAAGCCCCCTGCCCTTTCCTAAAATGAAGTCTTGAGTTCGAATCCCACCTTCGTTTTTCGCTTGTATCCTTCTTTCAATCTGGTTACGCCTGAAATGAGAATAGACTGCAGCTTGAATCATTCTCTTGTGGTCAGCTGGGAGTTGCAAATGAGCAAAAGCGTCGCTGCCTTGAGTAGGGATAGGGTTCAAATGATGAACATTGACCGCGACAAATATTTGATGCTGCAAAGAGTAAACGAAGAGTCGCGGTGGCAGCAGGGCCAAATCATCTCCCTCTGGGAGGATACTTGAAGCAACTTCCTTCTTTAAGTACGGGTCTTTCTCCAAATAAACTTTCCACTCTTCAAGATCGCACTCGTCATTCCATATCACTACCTCTCCGGATGATGAAACCCATTCACGATTGCTGCTCTCCCAGATAATGATAGGATATGGGCTATCCATGGTAGAGCTTGTGCCATCTGTTGCTATCTGGACTGGATCAACAAAACTTTGCTTGTACGCGGGATAAGAATTGAACGCTTCTGTAAAGTCAACGATGACTTCTCCTGCAACGTGATCAGGCTTCTTTTGCATGAATTGAGACTGCCCGCCATACCCTCTCTCGGTATCCGGGATCGAAACGCCAATCGGGTCAGTAACAAAAGTCCAGCCTTGGTAGGTGAGGTGCCACTGCGATATTCGTTCTGTGAACAACTGCCCTTGTTGTCTCTGATCACAAAGTGTCTTATCACCCTCTGAAGCAAAACGAAGAGGATAAAACTCAAGTTCGGTAATCTCCCTTTCTCCTTTAAAGTTAGGAATGCGGAAAGTATGAGTAATAGGTCGGTAGAACGTGCCGTCGTAGTCGAGGTAGTGACACCATATTTGAAAATAGAGATCTTGACGATTCGGTTCAACATGGAGATTTATCTCAACTGTAGGCCCTAGGCCCACATGCAGACGCCAGATCTGCTGGTGCATGGATGACTCATGCGAGCTGTCTCCGGTGGATAGGATATTCAACCTAGCTTCGACCGTTTTAACAGCATCAGCCAGCGTCATTTTCGGCATGTAGATTAGCTCTCCGGGCCTGAAGAGATACCACAGATCCTCGAACCGAATTTTGGTGGTCGGAGAACAGCTCTTGTCTTGAAATCGGTTGTACAACGGTATGATATTTTCTTCGGCAAAGTGGACATAGCAGCGTAGGTCATCTAGGCTGTCTGATCCACCCAAATTGCTGTGACCCTCAGACGTAGAGTGACTTATTTTGTTGGGAAGATTTTCTCCGAAAGAAGACACAGGGCAGTTCACCTCCTGGAGTCGTGTTTGCCTCTCTATCTCCATTCGCTGAAGTTCATCTTTGAACTTTTGGTGGAAGAAAATGAGATACTTGAACGGTCGAACGAATGTGTGTGGCTTTAAGCTCCATGCATAACCACTGACTCTGCCGAAAACTCCCAGTAGGGCAAGGGACTGTATTCTTATCCGACGAAGCCATTGAGAGTCGTTCTCTACTTTGAATACCCGGTGCTTTGGCTGAATGTGAGGGAAAGGATTTGCGGCGGGAACATGAGGGCGGAAAGGCTGGCCAGAGCCTCGTTTCCCCTCTTCGTCGGCCACGTCTTTCTCTAATTCGGGCCCTGCTAGCAGTGCTTCAATAGCACAGATATCTTCAGTCTTCGAGAATCGATTGACAAACTGCTCCCAGTCACACTCTTTCACCTTCGGAACAACCCTAGGTAGTACCGGATTGCTCATTACGCCGGCCTCGACGTCTATATTCTGCTCGTCTTTTGGCTTCGGAGGTGGTACATCGCTATCGCTCAGATCGCAAGGTTCGTCGCCATCTTCTTCTGTCTCTGCTAGAATTTCTCCTTTAAAACCACTACTGTAATCTTCAGAAGAGACACTTCCGTGGGAGGCCCCGTAAACCCGAGACTCCAATTTTTCCAAGCGACGATCTAGTCTGTCGTAATAGCTAGCAGCACGAGCAGCAGAGTCGAGGTCCGCAGACACTGTACTCTCCATTCCAGTAGCTTTAGGACAGCTCTGTCCGACCGCCGCACTATCCAAGGGACCACGTTCATTCTCTGTTGCACTGATATTCTTAAATAGAGAAGAGCTTGGGTTGATTACGGGGGAGCAAGGCACGTATTGCGATGCGCTCTCGGACATTGCTTCGTTCTTCTCAGTTGGTTGCAGATATAGCTAGACAGGTCGTGATAGATAGGAAACGTCGCCCATAGTGGGTTTTCTGGGGTTTCGATTTTGATTTATCTTCAGCCTCGATCAGAGTTGAAAAAACAGGCAGCCATCAGCTCGAGCCTCATGGTAACTGCTGGCACAAAAACTACCTTGTCTGTGGTGGCTATGCACGCTCAGAGCCAATCATCAGAAACTCCGCCGAGATAAGGGTGTGCGGAGAACCTACCTTCGCATTTGCGCAGTGCAGTAAGCGCAGCCACACATAATGTGATCAAGGCTCTAGGACCCAAGTTCAATTGATGTCAACGTCCGTAACTATCGAGGAATTGTATTACTCAGGCCCCTGAGGTCGGATTTGCGATTATGAGTAGACAATGTGCCGACGTTGTTTCGGCAGTCGTTCAGCACGACGAGCAGATTCGAGCCCCTTCAGCCAGTCAGCCCCATGCGTAATCCTCACAGCTCAACTCTATAACCGATGCTAATAGTCATAGAAATCTCGTCGCGGCGCTGGAGATGCCCAGAGACTTTGGCTTTGACTTCAGTAATCGCGATTACTCTTGGGACGATGTTTTGGACTCATTGGAAGTAGCTAGCACAGACCATGAGACCAAGATGAACAGGAGTAGGACGAAGAAATTCCTGGGAAACAAGGCTATAGTTACGACGCTCGAATCCCTTGCTGATACGATACCTGATCAGGATGGGCTCAGTGTACTGCGCGGGGGATTGAAACTCGTATTTAGCGTAGGTTCATCCCCCATCCGGCACGAATATGCAATTAATGTACTTCCAGCTACTGCGAAAGCGCATTGAGAACCAGAGTCAAATCTTCCGTGCATTTGAAGATATTCCCCTTACATTCTCAAAAGCCTGTGAGGCTGTCAAGATTCATCCCGATGACCATGCGCTTCGAGCTTCTGTCGAGGCGCTTTTCCAGACTGTTGTTAAAGAGACTCCGCAGCTTATAAACATTTTACTCCGCCGTCATACAGGCTCCTGTAAGTTTTTAACAACATACGCTCGTTTTCAAGGTATTGGCTAAGATATGTAGTCTCATCTCGGCTGTTCAAGCAGCATCCCGAGCATGAAGCCGCTACAATCAATAGATGCACCGATGCCGTAATGAGGGCGTCGCAGAAAGTAACCGATCGCGTCAGCATACTCCTTGATCAGACTGTTGTACAAACTCTGCAAGAGACGCGAGAGATTACCTCAGTGGTAGGAGAGACCCAGTCGGGAATCCGAGGAATAGGAGGGAAAATAAGTATAGTGCAAACCAGTCAAAGGCAAATTGAACAAAGAAGCATTGCCAGGGACGAATTGATAATAGAAAGACTTGAGGCTCTTGGTAACAAGAGCCGAGATGATAACCTGATATTAACGGATGAGATTCGGAGGTTACAGACTCTGCTCTATAACATTGTTGGGGAGAGTGGATGCCTCACAGCAACCAAACAAATAGATCAAGGTAAGGGGATTTGACATTACGAAATATACCGCTGACCACATCTTTAGCAAACTGGCGACGACCTTCCCAGCTCTTGATGGCTGCCAATTCCCTATCCATCACCTACGCAGATCTCCTTGACCTACTTGACTTACCAGAGCCCCAGTGTCTATCGGATGACATAGAAGAAGTCTTGCGAATAAGTAATAACCTGAAAGGACTTGAACGTTCCCGGTGGCTCTTGGCGACCGACCGATTTCGATCTTGGGCACGGCATCTAGAACAAAGGGCGGACCTCATTCTAATCAATGGTCACCTATCCGAAGTTCTCACAGGAAAAATATCTGCGCTGTCCGTGATAGTGGCTTTGATAGCGAGCATGAGAAAGGAGCAGCAGTTTGTCGTCCTTCACCACTTCTGTGGCTTGCATTCCCGCCTAAATGATACTGCCAGTGGGCCGCGTGGGATGGTTTGGAGCCTGTGTTCTCAACTAGTCCTGCTACTCACCCAGCAAAAGAAGGAGGTCGTTTATTTCCCAGGCATGAATGATGCGTTTCTGGAGGACATCGGACGCCATGATTTCTTCGCCCTGTGCCTCTTGTTCGAGGCACTTTTCTACCAGTTCGATGAAAGGTTGACCGTCTACTGTGTCCTGGATAATATTTCAGAATTCGAGACTTCAATGGGCGGCTGGAGCAGTGATCTAAGCGAATTTGTTGGCGTTTTGCAGCGTATTGCTGGTGAAGAAGCACAGGGCCCAATCCTAAAAGTTCTGATGACTGCTCCGCACAAGAGCATCCAAATCTACCGTCAGCTGGAGCTTGAGAGCCAAATATCCCTCTGCGCGGGAAATTTCTCGTCTCACTCAACGCAGCGCCTCGCGTTCAGTGATGATATGCAGAGGGCTATGTCGCACTATGCTTGAATATTTTCGAGTTATGAAAGTTGCAGTCAAATTTTGATTCCCAGAGCTATCTAGAAGGAAATGAAGCAGGCCGACTCCAGATATGAGATTGAATTCCGGTGATTCAGAAAGATTTAAAATCTGCAAGTTGGGGTTGGAATGATGCTTTCATCTTCATTCACCAAGATATAAAGCGGTATACCTACGAGTATCTGCGTAGATGCCCTCGCTGTAACACTGGGGCTGTATTCAATCAAATGGAATCAACCATGTGGTGTGCTATTGCCGGAAGGATTTCGACATTAGTCCTGAACTGTAGTTGGCGTGTTCTCTCAAATGCCTGATATGGACTTCAGTTCAATCCAAATTATATCATGTACTGTATCATCATAATCGCAGTGACTGCCTGAAAGGCCGAAAACAGTTTTTCGAACCGTGTTGGCACTATAATAATGCATGTCAAGAATGCAAGATCTGTATCAAAGAATTTAGATTCTCTCAATAATGGGCCGGAGTCTGTTAGAACTTTTAAATTCGAGTCTGCTTTTGAGTCGAGAAACTCGGAGTATCCTCAGGGTCCCGGGCGGCGCGGATTGCGAATAAGTTTTAAGCGGCTTAAGCCGCACGAAATCCTGTTTTGTATCGTGTATCTATAACCGAGACTCTTGGCTTGTTCTAATCTCTCTATGGATTCCGACTGAGTCGAATAGCTCTTTCTTCAAAAGACTACCAGGCATGTTCGATACATTTAGAGATGGTTTGTGTTGCATGGCAAGACTTCTTTCGCCGTCGCCAAAGTGGGGCAAAATTACCCCGCAATTTGCCCTGTCGTTCGAAATTAGGGCTTGTATATTATTGTAATCTTTGGATAGGTTATATGAGCAGAGTGCTCAATTCACCTATTAACTTATCGAGTATTTGGAAAAGTTATAAAATTTAATTCCGAGCTAGAGTTCTCCTGCTATATAACAGACTTTTAAATTTAGCGAATAGCCTCAGGGGCGCAGGGGGCACCGGGAAAAGGTTTTGCCGTCCCACCTGCTCGCTACATTTCTCAAATTTGAAACCGCTCCTCTTTTCATGCGTCATCAGACATCATGTTATGCCGAATGTGCAAAAATATTGCCTTTGATCAACTGATACCGACAGATGGCGACCTCGCAGCTGGGGTGGTCAGCGGCACACAACACCATGAAACATTCGCCGACTTGGTAGCGGCAGCAAGCTCTGGTTGTGAGCTCTGTACTATGATCGAGAAGAATGTCGTACAGCAAGCATTGTCGAGAGAAAGTCTCATGGCTTACCCCACGAAGCTTAGAACGCGGCTGAAAGGTCGAGAGCACCCTGGATATCAAGGCTCCTCTGACCTGTTGGTGCTCTGTCTGGGCAAAATTATTGCGAAGCTGGAGCTTTTTGTCCCGAGAGGTATGAATTTCGAGCTCTACGATTCGGAAAACTCATGATAATTAGTTTCTGCCTTCAGCGATTCGGGGTTGAAAATCATTAGCGGACGACCAGTAAGCTCGAACCCCGCATCGAAGGAAACGTTCGCACTTGCAACGAAGTGGATACATGAGTGTCTCAATTCAGAGGAACATCCCCACTGTGGGAAAGCGGGTCTAGTGTCTGATACTTCTCCTGGTGACAACTCATCAACCACTGAGCCGATGCAGACAAAGTTGCCAACACGGCTCATCGACACTGGCCTATCTGACGGTACCCAAGAGCCCAGATTGATCTTAACAGCCGCGTCTCAATTGCCGACTAACCTCCAATATGTTGCTCTAAGTCATTGTTGGGGCCAAACCCAGCTCCTCAGAGTTCTCGATCATGCTGTAGGCTTTAATCTTGCGAAGTTGAACGAAAACCAAAGAGACCTAGCAAATATCCAAGACCGGAAGCCACTTACCACGACGTCCAAGACACTAGACCAGCGATTGAAATGCATCGCGATGACGAGTCTGCCCAGAACATTCCAGGATGCTATTATTTTCACACGAGGATTGGGTCTCCGATATGTCTGGATAGACTCTTTGTGTATCATTCAAGATTCGAAATCTGATTGGCAACATGAATCCTCTCGAATGGCCGATATCTATAAGAACTCATATGTCACAATCGCGGCAGAGGCCTCAAAAGATAGTCACATGGGCATGCTCAATCCACGTACTTTCCATTCCGAGCCCATTGAGCTTGCGTTTAATAGCAAAGCGCGTAATATTCACACCACTGTATATGTCCGCCAGGCACTCGACGATTGGGAGACCTGTGTCAATGGCTCGAAAAGCGCGCTAAGCTCAAGAGGTTGGGTGTTACAGGAGTCTCTGCTGGCACCCCGCACGATTCGCGTTGGTATGCAACAAATGTTCTGGGAATGCAAAAGCCATTCTTTAGCTGAGGGGAATGTGACGCCGTTGGTTCCCACCAAGCGACGGGATAGGGAGTGGGACTGGTCACACAGCAAAAGATTCGTTGGGGTGAAAGATGCTGAAAGGGAAGTATCGTTCCTCCAGTGGTCGTCGATCATCGAAAATTACTCAAGTCGCAACTTGTCCTTCCCATCAGACATATTTCCAGCACTTGAAGGTCTAGCTCGAGAGTTCAATGCTCGTCTAAACGACAAGTACATTGCCGGTATATGGAGGGGCGATTTTCTCCGCGGCCTACTATGGAGGGTTGGAGACTCAAAGTCAGGAGATGTTGCACGAGAAGCCGACCCTCCTCGTGCCCCATCCTGGAGCTGGGCTTCTAGTACTGGCGCGATAATTCGAGATGCAAGTGATCTAATCTACCGCATAGGAGACTATCATGTGGAGGTCGTCGACGTGCAAATCACTCCTACGGATGGTCAGTCTTGGGAACTAAATGACGACTACAACCATTACGGTCAGATCACATCAGGCGTCTTGACTCTACGAGGACGATGGACTTTCTGTGCTCGATGGGTGAGATTTGAGGAGAATTGCTACGATTCTGGATATTCTCTTGTTAGAGGCACAGAAGAGGGGTTTGGGAATATGTTTCGACACTTTGATTCGGCGCTTGACGAAAAGCTTGAAGAACGACGTAAGAGTGGACGGACGCTGGGCCTTCTTGAAATCGCCGCTTGGGTTCAGACTCCGGACTCTATGCCCGTGGTGTATTACTTGATTCTGGAATCTGGGGACTTAGGCGATGAGAAGGCTTTCAAGCGAGTTGGTGTTGTGGCTCTACAGAAAGAGACAATGGACTTGCGTGATCACGAAAACTGGGTTCGGGATTGGGAGATCAAGAACGTAGCCATCATTTGACTATTCTTGAGAATGAAAAAGGTTTGTGTCCACACTGGCGCTTTGAACGGTCCCGAATAGTCCAGGGCTTGATGAGCTCGGAACATTTCGGCCGTAAGTGAAATTTGATTCCATGATTTGCAAAGCACTTCAAAATGTGCATTCTATGAGATGAATTGCTCGTAAATTTAATTTCTATTCCTGTAGTCCTGCCCTAGACCAAAGGATTATCTTACGAACCCCACCCCTCCTCCAACTACAACACTTTGAATCTAACACAGCGGATGGGTTGCTCATATTATTGTCGTCTACATTCAAGCTCGAAGAAGAGGAAGGGTATATTTAAATTCTATTTCGGCAACACGCTTCATGAATTAGAAGAAATGAGAATGCAACGAATTTTTATTGGCGTTCATCTACCTAGGAAGTTCCATTCATCTTCTTGCCACAGCTCTAGGATGAAGTGTTTTCGCCCAATAGATGACAGGCTTCCGATCAGTAGAGATAATGCCCATGGTTAGTTCTATGACAATTGTCTGCTTCCTTTTGACTACCGTACTTTCTACCACAACTACATTCATACATTCTCGGATTTGGTCGTGGGGATACCGATGACTTACGATTTGGACTTGGAAGTGGGCTGATGCGATAACTAGGTGGAGTTTCTGGGGGCGGGGTTCCTTCTTTGCGTATCTTGGCTGGATCATCTGACATACCCGCGAAAGTGGTGTCCCCCGCAGGTCCTGTTGGGGGTGTTGGGTTTGCTACCAGTTTGCCTAACAGTACGGTCCCTGGTGGGCAGAACAACTGATTGCCGCCTCGGCCTACACGGTCAACATCTGTCCAGCCGGCTACCTTGGCTTGCTCCTTCTTAGCCGCTTCTCTCGCCCGCTGTTTTTCGTTTCTGATTGCCTTGTTCTCTAGCAATGAACGTTTTTCTTGTGCCCTTCGCTTGGTCTCTTCTTGTCTCTTTCTCTTTTCCTCTTCAGAGGGCTGCTTCTTGGGCGGCATATCGAGAGAATATCTTGTTGGCTTTTCCCAGGGGTTTGTAGTTGATGAGATACGCTTTGTGTTGAGGTTGTAAGGCAGGATTCTTTCGATGCTTGGTTACTAGTGATGGTGTTGGAACAGATACAGAGCTTTTCATTTATAGGTAAAATCCCTTCAACGATGTACACAATCAGAGGCTCTGATTAGAACAGACCTTGAATCCAAACTTCCGTTTTTGTATTAGAATTCGAGACAATCATGTTCAAAAGTTGTCTTCTGAATCTATTCGTCGCTTGTCCTATCCAACTTATCATCGTGACCTTGTTCGTTAGCACAATCTGTCTAATTTACAATAAATTTCTTGTTCTTCCAATTTTTTAATGTGAATATGAATTTTTAGGGTACAATACATACAGCCTGTTCTAAAAGTGTGCAAGCTCTGCCAGGTATCCATTAGAGCCTGAGGTCTATAAATCACACTATATAACCAACCGGAAGACCGGAAGCCAGAGAGATGCAAAGTATAAATTGACAGACCCATAATCCCACCGCTCATATAAACCAAAATTGAAAAAAGCTCCTATGTATGTACCAAATCCCCTCTATCTGCGTCCTACTATAGCAGCTCCTAGACCAAAGACACAGGCCCGAAGCTTTCCATGAACTCCGATGTCATAGTCTCGCCATGCATACAGCCATGTAGATAAGTCTCACCTATCAACTCACACGCTCCTTCTGTTTCCTTACTTCCCCTCAATACAAAAGGTACCCTCGCATCACTCAAAATCCAACACTGATCACCCTTCTCTGAACTCACAGGACCCATCCCAAGATATCCCTTCTTCGTTCTAAACATTTTACACGCACCGACCATTTTACTCCATCTAACGTCAAACTCTGAGAACTGACCTTGAACAAAGTCACCTACACCAGTGGCGCTCTCCATCTCTTTCTCTTTGAAGCCGAAAAACCCTGACTTTGAGTTTTCAGACAGAGATCGTGCAGCTGTAACGGCGGCGGCGACTTCGGCGCGAGTGGGGAGATGCGCATGTCCAGGGGATGAAGGGCACAGGAAGGCGAGTTGTGTGATTGCACCGAGCACTGATTCGACATGTGGTTCTGTGTCGGGGGAGAGAGATCCAGAAATTAGCATGGAGAGCACCCAGCAGCGGAATTGGAATACGCCTCTTGAGTAGGGGAACGATTCGGTGACGTTGAGGGAGTTACGATGAGTCAAAGGCGCCGGTGACTCGACGAGTTCAGAGGGCGTGAGAGTTGTGGAGCGTGATCGTGGTTGAGAAGTCACGTTAGAGAGATCTGAGGTCGGTTGGCTCGAGCTGGAAGCCGTTTTCTTTTTCCTGAAAAGAAACTGGTGTAGTTCTGGTGACGAAGATTTAGTTGATGATTCTGATGCTTGTCGTGGTCGCGGAAAGGATTTCTTTGTCCAGTCTGGTGATTGTTCTAGGTCTATTCCCAGCCCTTTATCATCCTTTGGCGGGCTCGTGCTTTGGTCCTCTGCAGATAGAAACGAAGGAAAATAAGACTCTCCTTCATCACTAAGTGCATCTTTGGATCCTTTGGCAGGCGAAGTTGTCAAGTGGCCAGCAACAAGTGTTGCTACCAAAACTTCAAGTCGTGATTGCTCGTATGGCCAGTCCTTGCCTTCACAGACAAACCTAATAATTTTCTCGAAATGCCCCAGAATATGAACGGAAATGACGGATCCATCAGGCAAATGAAAACCCTTGCCTGTCCAGCTCTGGGGAACGAACACTGCAACAGTGCTTTCGATCACATCAAGACAAGCCCCACGCAGCTCTAGTGTAGATCCAGTCAATCTCCTCGTGTAACTCTGCTTTAGTCCCGCCTTCGAAGCATTCCAGTTAGATTTGACCGTGAAAGAGAGATCATCATTTGACACGCCCGAAAAATCGGGAACCCACGATGGTAGGGTCTTCAGATGACGAGAATGCTTGTCTTGTACACAACTTAGAAGTGTTAGATGAGGAAGACTCTCGATAAAGTACCACGCTATACTGGTAAATATTTCTTCGACTGGCTTAGTGTAGTCAGGATAAATAGGATGATCAATATCCGGAGGCCGTAGAACATCGATGATACCTAGCACTCCATAAATTTTGTCGTGGAGTTTCGAGGCTTCAAAATAACGGACCCATTGACAACAGCAAAGAAACACTGTGTTCCAACGATCTATGGGGCTACCGCTTGGAGTTAGGTTTTCGATGAGCCCCACGGTCCATTGGCTGAACCCCGTAGCATCTGCACGATTTGTTTCTGGCTCGGCCCCATAGACATAGTTGAATTTTGATTTCATTGTCGAGCTCCAAGTTTTGACAGAGCCCCAAGAGCCAATATTTGGTGACGGAGACGAAGAGAGAAGTTTCGGTAACTTTGAAATGCTCTTGCTGGATGATGCCCGCACCGCTCTTGCCATTTCAGAGGTCTTCTTAGGCATCACATTCGTCATCGTGTCGGATGATGCGCGAATCTGCCTTCCTATTTTGTAAGCTTTCTTTGGAATACTGGAGGCGGTGTCCGCGAGACTGAGGGATGAAACAATGGTGTCCGGAATAAATGTCCTAGCAGGAGCTGGTTCGGGATCAGTCGGACCTAGTTCGTCTAAAGTCGAAGATCTCGATATTGGGGTGGGATTCAAGCTTCGAAATCCCAGTTCATGATATAGAGCTCGAAATTTATGCAATCTCAGACACTCAAATCCCAGTGCTTCTCGGCTCCGCGTGGATGGCGGCTGACTTTGCTGCAGCAATAACCCCAAGCCATTCAACGAAATAATATTTGCCAACGTGCTCATATCGTCCCAATCAAGTTTTGACTTTCCCGCAAGTACTGTCACAACCGGAGGAAGCGTCAGCTCTTGCATCACCCAAGCTCTGGAGAACCACCTGCGCTCGTGGTAGAACTTCGCGTAACTGTTCCAATTCTTTGCCGTATCGTAACCCAGTCGTTGTTTGATAAGATCCAGATTCCATGTCGCCTTGAGAATAGATTCTTGGCCGCGCGCCTCTCCATATTGCCAAAGATGTGGTAGAAAGGTGTCATGAAGCCACTTGAAGTCTTTCAGGTCGCTTTCATCCTTGCCAAGCCATACAATTACTCTTTCGCATCTGCTGTACACATCTCCCATCAGAGTAACTTGAGCCGCGCGCTCTGTCTCGTTCTCCTGATTGATACATATGGCGTCCACCCAGAGATACTCTGGCTTTTCTGACTTTGTCAATTGGCACAGACCTTCGTAGAGATTCTTCAATAGCGGTATATGCTGTTGACCCGAAGTCGTCTTGATAATGAAAATTTTCGACGAGCCCTCTTTGTAATGCTCTTCTGACTTTGTGGTGTTCAGTGGTGCCCCCCATGTATATGATAGAGTCGAAAAGGGGGGACAATTATCAATCTCAAAGGTCTGCAATTCGCACTCCTCACTATGCAGAAAATCACGAAACCTCAGCAGCCTAAATGAGCGTTCAGTTGAAAGAGGCTGGTAGGTATAAAGGTAACGATGTGGTAATTTGGGAGCCGCCATTTGAAGAGTGGATCTGAGATAATTGAAAATCCGGATGATTGGCGAAATCAAGAAGCATTGACGTCGGAAAAGCCTCTAGATATTTTAAGAGCAGGATCTCGCTTAGCTAGCTTTCTTTGGTAGGTGTGGCTGAGCTTGTTGGTTCTCAGCCTTAGCCTTATCCCTTGCAGGGGACTTGCAGGATCTTGAAGATTCCGCTCAGCTTCGCGAGAAAATGCTTCGAGTGCCATATCAAATCATAGATATATTACTATTCACATGTTTGAATTATCATGTCTAACGCTGCCAACGAGTGTAATGAGGCCTGCACCTCTCATTCAGGGCCCTTGAATTGAAATTACCACAGGGTCACGTTCCAGTCCCGGCTCCATTTCTAAATTGAGTTTATCTAAGCGTCAGTGAACGAAAGACTCGCGCCTGTCCTTTGAGAAGAATGCATTTAGCCACTCTTGGATTCAATAAGTATCTCCTCGCCTTGTGCTGCCGAAAGGCTGACCTTTGCCACTTCTGGGTCTTCCTTTCTCTCTTGGATAAGCCCAAAATCTGTCACAAGGTTCTTTCGCAGCTCGACACGCTTTTCAAGAAATACACAAATGAATCCAAGACAAGATACCGCAGCCATCACTTGCTAGGCTACTTTTAGTGCTTCGACATACACATTGATAACCTGAGACTTAGTTTCAAATGGCAGCGCAGAAATAGATCCCCCACTCGCATACGAGTATGCACCACCGTTTGCTAAAAGACCCCGGATGGTGTCATCGTGGATATGTCCAAGATGCGAATTGATCTGATTATTGAAGACAATCGATGCCATTGTGACACCCCAAACCAGCCCAAATGAGCGCACAAAAGAATAGGTTCCGGTTGCAACAGCAACATCAGATTCTGGGGGAGCTGCCAGGGTTGAGGGCAACGTAGCAGTGAAGATAATTCCTGCTCCTTCAGATGAAATGATCTGGAAACAGACCCAAGCAGCGGTGCTAGATTGCGCACTTAAAGTTGAGAGCAACCCAGCTCCAATTGCATTCATGGCGAATCCCGCCCAGTGTAGGGGCATATAAAGGCCAGTTTTTGACATGAATGCGCCAGTAAGCGCTCCGAAAAGAATGATAGCCAAAGCAAAAGGCAAGAATTTCAACCTCGATCTCAGGGGCGACGTCCCTCTCACGGCCTGGAAGTATACCGGAAGGAAATATGAGATAGCTTGCAGGATTATAGCGCAAAGCAATATTATGAGGAACCCTGTTGCCGAGTTTCGATGCTTAAAGAGTCGTGGGGTTGTACTTAGTTCCTTGCAGATTAGAGAAGCTTGATGAATGTGAAAGAGATCCAGCCCAGAACTCCGAGCACTATAGGTACCTAGATTTGAGATTTTTATATTAGTACGCTAAGATTCGAATACTTCAAATAAAATTCTAGCAACCCGGCTAGCTAGAAATGAAGGGACGACGGAGATTTCAAAGGAAGGCCTTGGTAAATTGTCCGAGAGAGTAGAATGGGGCATAAACGTACAACAACATGGTAAGAACTCCAGGAGTACCAGCTGCCCCCCATAATAAGCCTTAGAAATACAGCGAGCACTGATAGAACGAATATCGCGGTCCCAATAAAGTCGACTCGAGCCAAGGCTTGCTTCCACGTCGGACTTCGCTTGTATGTGACATTGAGAAATAGTGTAATGGCAAAGAATCCTACCCCCGATACATATGGGAAGATTAAGCCAGAAAATCCACCGCCATTGCACATCAGCGAGCGCACCTCCGACGATGGGCCCTACTGTGGTTCCAATAGCAGCAGTCGATAGCACAGCACTCAGATATGGTCCTCAGTGTTGTGGTGGTATGATGTTGCAAATGATGATATCTGACAAGACATGAAGTTGGCCAGTTCGTAGCCCTTGAAGATTCCGTCTAGTTACCAACATGCCGACTGATATAGCTCCCCCGGAAATGCCACTTCCTATGGCGAATAGTGAAATAACGAAGAGCATGGGGCTACGGGGACCAAAGATGCTGGCGATTTGACCCAAGAGTGGTTGTGGAATAGTAGAAGCAAACGTAAAAGAATTCGCTATCCAAACATATTATTCAGCTCCGCCAACGTCACGGGTAATCGTTGGCAGTGAAGTTGTGACAATAGTAGCATCGACGGCGGAAATAAATGATAGAAAGCAAAGAACCAGGAAAACACACCAGACTCGCGGCGAGTCCTGAAAAGCAGCTGGCTCTTCGATTTGGACTTTCACTTCCATCTGTGTTTGCACCTTGTCTAATGATTTGGCAATAGGCTGAATTTAGATAGAGTGGCCAGGTGAAAGTATATGAAATAGCCGCGTCGGAAGGTGTATCGGGTTCGTGGTCAGCCATGCTCGATGGAAGGAACGGTGATAGGAAGGCAAAAGGAAGAGGTTGAAAATGTATCTGACTCGCAACGTAAATGTTCTCCCAAAAGAAAAAGGTACAGAAGGCACGATCCAGCAACTCCGAGATGAGGGATCGCGAGACCCCGAACTCCAGGCCCAGTACCGTGAGGCTGACTTTTCCTTGCACTTGCTGATCATCACAAAAGCGTTGCAAATCGTCACTACAGTAGCCGAAGTGAATTTTACATTGGAGGGGGGGCGCAGTGCTTTCATTAGGAGGTGCAGCCAACAGCGAAACCTGCCAAAGATACCGAGAATGATTCTTGCGATACCAGTAATCTATGGTGACAAACTTCAGTAGCTGCATCACTGTAAGCATGCGGATCTATGTAGTAATTTGGTATCACCAACTAGTTACTGTAACTCGCGGAACCACCATCAATTGCCATCAGCTGCTGACCAATCAGCACCTACTACTCCGTCAGATCTTACTGTACATATTTACGAGCCTAATCGCTTAAGTCTGAGCACTTCAGGGGGTTTTCAGCGCCTACCGAGCCTCGCTTCAGGCTTATGAAAACTAATACTTCCCCCAATTATTAGTTATTGTACAAGAATAATAATAAGGAATTCTTTTACAATTATAAATTATAAAAAACAAATAGTAATAATCTTTACTATCACTAAAAATTAGAAAATTTATTTATTT
>Ga0247778_1000536_pt1 | contig 43093 bp, 30 predicted proteins | sample UWRJL049202B5_FD_179939 | JGI IMG/M metagenome (GOLD analysis project Ga0247778, IMG submission 179939) | Plant litter microbial communities from Arlington Agricultural Research Station in Wisconsin, United States - UWRJ-L049-202B-5 | ecosystem: Environmental > Terrestrial > Plant litter >...
GGGTATAAATACCCTGAACTTACCCTGTAATTAGGCTTCTTCCGAATCCAAGCTTTGTTTACTTAATCAATTGACGCTAGTACCGATCCGGCAATCCTCACGTGCCCACTCCCCACATTTTCACATAACCTACCCTGTAGTAATTCACCTACTACAAGCCACTTACCCTGTAGTACCAACGGGTTACCCTGTAATACCGGGGACTTACCCTGTAATACAGAGGACCTACCCTGTAATACAGAGGACTTACCCTGTAATACCAATGGCTTACCCGGGAGTAATTCATCTAATACTAAAAACTTACCCAGGAGATTTGATAAAGATTTATTATTTTCTAATAATTTTATTAATAATTTATTTAATAGTCCCGATTTGGACATTGAAATGCCAGATATTGAAAACGATTTAGACGAATTAAGCCTAAATTATAATAAATTTTTTAAAAAGTAATAAATTTTTTATTTATTAATTTCCAAGGCTTATATTATTATCAAAAAAGAAAATTTAATTTAAAATAATAATAATAATAATAATAATAATAATAATAATAATAATAATAATAATAATAAAATTATAATTTATAAAAACGATGCTAAGGATATAATTAAGTCTAAAAATTATAAAAAAATCTATAATTCTAAATATAATTTATATTAGATTAAGTCCGAATTAATAGAATTAAATATTTTAAATAATAATAAAATATAAAAATTAATACCTAAACCTAATAATATTAAGGTTTTAATTAGTTGTTGAGTTTATAAAATTAAAAACTAGGATGATTATTACAAATTTAAAAATAGATTTATAATTAAGGGCTTTATGCAATTATATAATTTAGATTATATTGAAATTTTTGCAGGGATTATTAAATAATTAGTCTAACATTTAATTTTTGCATTAACAATAATAAATAATTAGTTAATTTATAAAATAAATATAATTTCAATTTTTATCCAAGATAATATAAATATAAATTTATATATTAATCAACCAAAAAATCATATTAATAAATAATATTTTATTCATATATTAAAATTATTAAAGATTTTATATAAATTAAAATATAAATTAATATATTAAAAAAAGTTTTAATTAATAAATTAAATTTTAAAATTTTAATTTCTAAAATTAGTTTATTTATTAATAAATCTATAGATATTATAATATATATATATATAAATAACCTAACTATAATTAATCCTATTAAAAAAATTTAATTTAATTAAAAATTATTTAAATATAAAAATCAATTATAAACCAGAAAAGAAATATATAAAATTATATATAATTAAATATATTAATAAATTATTAAATAAATTTAAATTTAATAATTTAAATCTTATATTTATATCTATAAAAATTAAAATTAAATTGGAGCTTAATTTTAAATAAATTAATACTAAAAATATTAATTATTACCAACAATTAATAAATTTTTTATTATTTCTAGTATTAATAGTAAAAACAAATATTTGTTTTGTTGTAATTAAGTTAGTTAGATTTGTTTCCAATTTTAATAATATTTATTTTTTAATTATTAAGCGAATATTTAGATATTTAAAAAGCATAGCCTACTTAGGTATCATTTATAACAAAAATAATCCTAGTTATATTCAAAGATATGCAGACATTAACTACACAAGTAACCAATTAGAAACCAAAAATACTACTAAATATTTGCTATTTATAACTAGAAACATATTTATATGGAAATCTAAATTATAGTTTATAATAATCCAAAATATTATAGAAGCCGAAATAGTTGTTATAAATGTATATAAAAAGGAATTAGCTTTTATTAAAATATTATTAATAGAATTAGGCTTTTTTAAGCAATCCAAATTACCTTTATATTATGATAATAATAATATAATCCTATTGGCTAAAAATCTTATATTCCACAAGTATGTTAAATATATTAAAATTAAATATTATTATATAAAATAATTAATAAATGAAAATATTATAAATTTCATTTTTGTCCCTACTAAAAAACAAAAGATAGATGGGTTTACTAAATTACTTCCTAATGTGGGGCACAAAGCTTTTATAACCGGATTAGGCTTAAAATAAGTCTAATATTACTAAATTATTTGGGAAATCTACAATACAACTAGATTATCTTGTAATATATGTGGATTACCCTGTAAGTTGCAATAATACATACGACTTACCCTGTAAAAATATCTCCAGGGTAGTCTAATGATATTAATACTTGTAGCTTACCCTGTAGGATTATAATACCTACAACTTACCCTGTAAAAATAAAATTACCTAACTAGCCACCTAGCTAGTTTAAACCTCCAGGATAACTAAATTGTATTAAGGATTTTCCTTATGAAATTGGTTCTAAAAATTAACATAAAAATATTGGGTTATAATAGTTTATACTAGCATAATAATGGACTTGTATTATTGTTTTTATAAAATTTGTATTAGAAATTATTATTATGGGGGTATATTAAATTATTATTAGTAATAATAATTTATATAATCCTATATATGACTTAAATCTAATTAGGAATAGCCTAGAACATTCTAGAAAATTCCTCGAGATTACCTGAAGAAAATTGAACTAATTTATAAAATAATTTTTATATAATTCTATAGGATTCTACGATATATAATTATAACGGGAACTAGCCCTAAATAAACAATAAACTTTACTAGTTTATATATACAATACATAATACAATATATAATATAATATATAATACGGAAATTAATAGAAGATTCTAAAATAAAAGCCTAAAATATAAATATTCTAAGCTTATTTTGTAATTAGGTTTCTTCCGAATCTAAGCTTTGTTTACTTAATCAATTGACGCTAGTACCGATCCGGCAATCCTCACGTGCCCACTCCCCACATTATCACAATTAATTGACCAGTTTATAATATAATAAAAAATTTAGATATATAGTTTATTATTTCTAAAAAACTAATAGATAAATATTTTGGATATAAATATTAAAATAATTGGGTTTATTAAAAAAAGAAAAAGAATAAAAATAGTATAGAAAACTAGAAATATTATTGATTGTGGCCCCTGCGTCAGATCAGGTGAGAAAGTGGCGATATCAGCTCACATTTAACATTTATTAAGGTATGTAGGTAGTAATCAATTGACGCTAGTACCGATCCGGCAATCTTCTCGTGCCCCTTCCCCACAATTTCACATTAATTAATATTAGTATATAAAAAATTTCCGAGAAAAATTTAATATTAGATTAAATTTAGCGCTAAAAAATATATTGTAATATATAAATAATTATAGTCCTCGCGTAATCCAAATGGGGACTAGCGTGATCCGTTGCTATATAAATTAAAGTTTCTAGTATTTAAATATTATAATACAATAACAATACTTCCTACCTTTCATTTTAACCGCTGCCTATGCAAGATATTGCAACAAATTATAAATAAACTAGATATTCTAGCAGGTGAAGGTGTTATTAACTCAACTTTAGGTTTAAGCTCGAATAATAGAAATAAAATTGAAATTTTAAATTAATTTTTTTTATTATAACCTGTGTAGTGGAGGAAAAGGGTGTGTGTCACGTGGTTCGCAGACACGTGCCACCCAGCATATAAGGCGTTTCCTGTAGCTAGGCACTTGCTTCTTTAGTCAATTCTACGACCGATTGAACTCCCTCCATATTATGGTTGTATCTACGTCCTTACACCAATTAGGACTAGATTAGGTTTTTTTTTTTGCTAGTTTTAATAATATTAATAATTAGTTTCTATAAGTAGAAACTTTTTATTAATAGTAATAAAATTTAATTTTTAATTTTTAATAATTTTTTTAATTAATATATAAATTATATAATAGACTTACTTACGTTTTTATAATGTAATTATTTATATTAATATAAATATTTTTAGTTGCATCGAAATTTTTTTTTTAAATTTATATATATATATATATAATATTATTTAATATATTATAATATATAATAATTATATTATTGAAATTCGGAGTTGGTAAATATTAATATTTAATATCAATTATATAATAAAAACCTAATTATATAAGATTTGGTATTCTTATATCTAAATTTAGTGCAAATAGATATTTGGATATATAAAATATTTATTAATCCTAAGATTTTAAAAAAAAATTGTTAATCTTAAAAATCTCAATTAATTATATTAATCCCAACAAGGATGGAAATCTATTAGGATTAGCCGAGAATCCCACTAATCCGATACTTTTTGGGGGTCCTAATGAAGAGATGCGGATGTGCTATTATACTGCTGCGCAACTGCTTCTTTCAAGGATTATGAGTCCATAATCCCTATAATTTAAGAGATCATTTAACTACTAAATCAATAATTTGACCAGCAAGCATATATTTATAAGTCGCATATGCGGGCCATCTCCCAATAGATTCTCCACGTGTCTGTATAAATTTTTGACTTGTTTCCTGCAAATTTTGAATTCAACTACCAATGAGTCATCGTTGAAACCTCTACTGTCTGTCCCGTTTCGCGGGCCTAAAATATAAAATTATAGCTTTCTAATGAGGATAAGGTATGAGGATGTTCGAGTCCTAACAAGAAGATTCATGGAGCAATGATACCCGTTGTCGTGCGATGCACAGCTTGAGGTGCAAGCGATGGAGACGAGAAAGAGGGTGCTGGGCGCGGAGTATCCCTCCACGCAGACCAGCGTGGTTAACCTAGCGTCGACGCGTTAGGATCAAGGCCGATGGGAGGAGGTTGAGCCCCTGGAGGTGCAAGTGATGGAGACTCGCAAGACGAAGCTGGGACCTGACCATCCTTCTACGCTGACCAGCATTAACAATCTTGCACACACTTGGAAAGGCCACGGGAAGCATAAGGGATTTTCCACTCTCTACGTCCTACAGTTGATTACATGCTCTTAAGTTATGTTGCTTGTTCATTGATGTGTTCTGGTCCATTGTTTACCTGCGGCCGTTTGGGCGCCATCACTCCCAAAAGCGCGGCAAAAAACGCGTTTAAAGAGATAATTGCCAATCAGCTCGCAGGTTCACTTGATAGAATGCAAAATATTACGCGTTTTCAAAGATTTGTTCTGAACTATGTGTGGTTTTCTCTTTGGTTTATCTTTGGTTTTTTTGGGGGGATAACATTGATGCGAATTCTTGTGGGGCATATGACAGTCATCACGTTCACCGGCACATTTGAAAAGCTACATCCACAACGCAACACCTTAATCCTCTACTTCAAAACGATGCGGCGTTTGCGGATGGAAAGCTCCTCAAGGACATCCAGACGGCCCAAGGGTACCAGCAATGCCATCACCGTCTTGCGCTCCGCTACACTCCCTCCCTCATCAATGTCAAGAACCAATAGCTGGTGGAGTAGATATCCCCCGAGGTGGTCGCGCGCTATCAGCATACACGTCCACGTTTCCTGGCTCGAAGGCTCGAGTACCCATTCGTCGCTATCCCACCGGCCGGGGACATACTGATCATTGCACGTGATCATGATCAGACACTGCACCCCCTTGACTTTCGTCGCGAATATCTCGAATTCACCGGGCGTCTGCTCGTGCCGAGTCGGTCTTGTAAAGTCCGTCGCCCAACGAAGGCACGCGACGGTGATGAAGAGACGGCCTTCCTTTTCAGCCGTAGGGTGCTGAGTGAGGTCGAATTCAGGATCGGCGCAGGTGGCTCGCATAGCCTTATCGACAGGGTCGTTCTGGATCGTGATGGAGATGCTGCTACTGCTGCTGCTCCGGTTGACGTCGCTATTCACCGAGAGGATCTGCTCCAGGTGTCCACGTCTACAAGCCTCTATCGTTAAGTCCGTCGGGATCCATCTCGTCTTTTGGACATCGAAGGGCTGTCCGTAGTACTTGGGGCCCTTCCACCCGGTGTACGACCAACTTGGAAAGCCTGGACGGCGCTTAGGCGGTGCTTTGGAGCGCCACAGAAGCCCCCAGTCAAAGTCTTCGACGGCCGAGCCCCAGAAATAACCTTGCGGATACATGTTGTTGAACTTTTGGAGGATCCCCTCAAAGGCCCTGAGCGCGTCCGTGTCGAACTTCATGGTGCGTAGCGAATAGAGGTTGAGATTGAAGCCCATCTGCTCCAGTCTCTTTGCGGGCTCATCGAGCCGTATCCGGAGTCCGCCTGAACCCATCTGGCGCTCCATCCACGGTAAAAACTGCTCTCCGGCTGGCGTGGACGCGACCGAGAGGTTGTGGCCCCAAGACTTGGTTTCGTCGAGCGACTCGCAGCATTGTGTTGCAGCGCAGTCGTAGTAAATCTGATGGTCGCTGATATATAGACATCTAGGCGTTAGGAGGCCTTCCTGGAGAGTCCAAGCACGTTGGCTCCAAGGGCAAAGCCAGTTCTGCTGCGATAGCGTCGGCATAAGCCCTACGATAGTCTTCCCTTTGATAGTGCATTGCACTTGAGCGAAAGTTTTGTTGTGACTCATCCGCGGTAGCCCCATCTCAGCAGAGTCTCCCGAGGCGGCAATAAGTGTTACCCATGCTCCACGATAAATGCTCCACATCCGGTTGATTTGATTGACCTTGTCTCGATCATCTGATTGATCGATGCATACAGAGTCTATCCAGATATATCTTTTCCCGAGTTGCTTAGTGAACACCAACGCATCTTCCAGTGTCTTCGGTAGTGCACGAACGGTGTCGTGTAATTTATATGACTCGGGTTTGATTGGTCCCCAAACATAGCTTAACGCGACGAAATCACATTGGAGTCCTTGGTATTCAACGACCTTTCTTGCATCTACATCGATCAGCCGTATCTCTTTAAGCTCATCCGTAGGAACTGGGCGACAAGTCTCATTGTGCCTCTGCTCGCAGGACGAGATCCACTTCAGGATCATACTGAAGTCAATAATCTGGGGTTTGATGCGGCGGCCGCCCAAAGTCCGATCAGCGTCGAGGTCAGACTCCAGCAAACATAGCGCTTCTCCCCGGTGTGCACGAGCAGAAAATGGGACCGGGAGAGTGCTTGGCTTGAGCACAACAAGCAAGCAGGTCGCGTAATTCCGCTTCTCTGGGAGGTCAGAGTCGTAAGGGAGCTCTCCTGATACTCGACATGCTGTCCAGTCCGGGATGATCAGAACCTCCTGCTCCAGACTAAAAGTGCTGGGTGCTGCGGCAAATAAAAGGCAACACGTGGGACACTCTTTTTGGAACTTGATCGAACCTGCGCGTCCAAGGCTAAGGATCGAAGGATGGCCTTTTTCGTACGCAGTCGTGAATTGCGCCTGTTGGGTCCATGGTGGTCGACATTCTAGCAGACGGAGCAGTTCCAGGCCCTGGCACCGAGAGCAGATCTTATTTTCGGATTCAGATTTCGTCGCACACTCCATGTTGAAGTCGCGTCTCAAATTTGAGAACATCCATTCGAGCTCACCGATCCACACTGTCGTTGTACAGTCGTCGACAGTATGACCTTCGCTCCGGCATTTCAAGCATAACAAGGTTCCTTGATCCATGGCCATAGTCTTCGGAAACTATTGCATTCCTGTTCCGAGAGCTGTGCACCTTGTAGATCATATGCTTCACTGGGTATTGGGGTGCGGTATCAATTACCAATGTGTGGCATCTTTCTTGGCTTTTATAGAGACAATTTCAACATGATGCAGGGCAGAGGCTGGTCGAGTGATTTGAGGGGACTCTTATCTCCATGCTCACGCTTATCTATTTGCATTCAGTACAAGTAATTAGTACTCCGGTAAGAGCCGCAACGCGAGAGCGTGGCTGCCAAGGCTGCCAATCACAGCGTGCTTGATGGGACACCTGACTGCTAGGACGCCGCAGTCACAAAACCCTGATAAGTATACCGGTATCAAGAACAAATATAAGGCCCATACCTGAATGCCGGGTACAAGCAGGGATTTAGAGGCTAACCCAAATTCGGACTTGTGAGGCGCTAATCCCTGTTTGTTAAACGGGTGCACACATAGTCTCACCGGAAGCACATTGTGCACGCTACTGTAGTGCTCGAATAGAATACTGTTATATAAACATAATGTAACGCGCTAACGCACGCCAAGAGAACGCTAAAGGATTCCGCCAATTGTCGAAGCCCTCTTCTTTTCGGCGAAACTCTCGGAACGCACATTTCTGATATCAGAATAATCTCAACACTTAAAATCATCTTCTTTTCTAATAGAGCTTACCTCCTTATCCTCCGGAATTCGAAAATACCTTGGTGGTCGCAATTGGGTAGGGTGTAACAGCTGAAACGGCAGTTTATGGCTGCAACAAAACGATCAACAACATGACCGACATGAAGGTAATTTTCCCTTTGCAGAGTGGTTTCCGATGGGGAAATAGTTGGAGGCCAGAAACATGTTCACCATAATATTTATTTTATTGCGATGTGGAGACTTGAGCTGCGTATAGTGTAGATTTGTTTCGCGACGGGGTGCGTTTCTCGACGCAGGACGGACGTTAGTATATTCTCGTCTCGACTTATATCATTCTGCGTACGACGAACCCGGGTTTTGGGCCACGGTTATGTTGGCCTTGCCAGCCTTGTTTCACACAACCACTCCCTCCCCCCCAAACAACAACACCGTCTCCTTCCTACAACAAGACCATTACGAGATCCACGTCCTGCTACTGTCATCCACATCCTGTCACCACTTACCAATCCATCTACGACGTCTTCAGAAACCTCCTTCTAACCTTCAGAATCGACTTTGGCAATCTCATTATGGCTGCCCTCACTGTGCGTATTCTCCGCATTTTCTAGATATAAATTATAGCTTATCTATTCTAGCCTGCTACTGCTGTTACGTATATCTTGGCTGCCGTTACCAACTTGATCAACAAGACTTTATATTATGTTTGGATACCTGAAATGGTCAAGTCTTCCCGACTTAATATCGACCCTGATTGGCGCCTTGTTATTTCTTCCATTATTACTAATCTGCCCAAACCTATCAAAGACCCCATTATCTAAACCGTTTATAATTTCTTTATTATCGCCACATCTTACCGATATTTAGACGATGATAATAATGATGTTGATCCGGTCTAGGAATATCAACATCCTCGCCTAAGTTGCGATCATCGCGAGTCCGATTATAATTACAAACCCGAATATATTATTATACCAGTGGATGCAGATGAGTTGGTGGACTATATTGAGGGTGGACAATTGGTGATCATCTGGATGAGGGATTCTTGTGGCCCGGTCGATGATGTTGATGATGCTTTGGAATGCATTTGAACATTTCCGGCGGTTTTCTAGGACTTAGGGGTGGAAACGGCAATCTGAACATGGCTTGCGTAGGCACAAAATCGAAAGCGGACATTGGGCGGTGGGATAATAACGGCGCCAGGAGTACGGAAAGGTACGAAGACATCGTCCAGGAGGAACGCGTGTAGTAAAGGCTTGAAGGACGTCGTATATTGATTTGGCTTGACAGTTACTATATCCTGATCCTTCGCAAAGGCTTTGCATTCCCTTCGGGCAAGCTGGTCAGAGGACCCTGCAGTGAAATCGTAACGAGCAAGATATGTCACGAGGGGAAGAGATTAACTTCATTTCTTATAGTAAGTTAGTTCTGCATTTTAGAATTCCGCACTTTTGACCTCTTCGCAACTTACACCAGAGCCGGCAGGCTAAGTATTAGGTGCTTTCCCTCCTCCTTATTCTTCCGAGCCAAATTTTTCTTTGCTTTTTTGAAAAGGCGTTTCTCGACATCTTCTGTTATCATATTCTTTAGGAAAAGATAGACAATTTGTTAAAATAAAGTATTAATATTTATATATTCAAGGAAATCGTTATTTAATTTATTATTTTTGTTATAAATAGTAGTCATAATATATAAATCTTGGAATTATATATGATATATTAATTATATTTGTAAATAATTAAAATTATATCGATGTTGTCGAATTTTTTTATTTTGTAAACTTTTATAATCAAAGTTTTTATTCTTTTATTTATTTTCTTGTTTTTTATTTTTATTTTTTTCCCCTCGTTATCTCGTTTGATCTTTGGAATATCTATTGATAACCGAAGGCGATCTGCCCAGGATAGTTTCGATGCATTTCCGTTGTCTTTGAGGATTTTCGTATAGTAGCTAACAGGGGCATAGGGACCGATTTTGAGCCCATAGTTGTATAGCGAGGGGCTTGAATCGATTCCCTTTAAACAAAAATAGTAAGGAGTTATATTCAAACCTTTAATCCTCTAAAATTTTAACTGAAAAGAAAAACTTAATCAGGCGATGGAGGGCCTGAATCGGCCCTTTTGTATCCAAGTGGTAAGGAGCCAGATTTGGACCCTTCAAGATCTAAAAATAGGCTGAGTTTTATAAGCCCTTTTATAGTACGATTTGTCCTCACGATGTGCGATTCTGCTTAGTCCTTATTCTTTTCATGAGACTAGACAGGGGTTTTATGATTCCAGGAATCATAAGACCCCTGCTAGCTCTTACTCGAACCAGCTGGAGAGACGCCAACCCCTCTCGGAGGTAATAGAGAGCATAGCGATAAGGAGTGTAGGCTTGATGAATTAATAAGCGTTGATATGTTTGTTACGGAAGATGAGACAATAAATGATGCTGAATTTTACGCGGATGCTGTCTCTTGTCAGAGCTTAAATGACGAACTGTTCTAGGAGCAAGGAATAAAAAATTAAAGAGAGGGTAAAGGGGGTAGGTCTAATACATCACTTACAAGAGAACACCCAATATATTATTAGTCTTTAGTAGCAAGACAGGCCTAATTTGATTGGCATAAAAGCAGCGAAGTTATTTAATTAGTGTGAGAAGAGCTGTGATCGTAATATTATATAACGCAGCCAGTTAAGAAGCATTCGATCTAATTTCCATAGCTCCTATAAGAATATTGCTTCTAAGATAAGTATCTTCGGACGTTATGGCTCGTAGGACCCTGTAGATCTTAAGAGAATAGTCTTAGGACTATAAATATTGTAAGAAAATTCTCCCAAGATAATTCTCCTAAGAAAATTCTCTTATAACCTTAGAGATCTTAGAAGAATACTCCTAAGACCGTAGATATCGTAGGAGAATTCTTATAGGAGCCTTAGAATTTTGGGAGAAATCGCTTAGGAAATTTCTCTGAGGATTTTTCTCCTACAAAATAATAAATGTCACGTGCACGCTACGCTTTTAGCTGACGTCGCTCCCGCTTCGTGCTTCTTTACCCAAATTAATACACTTTGATTCCGGTATTAAGACTGGAGCAAAATTCGGTTCTTTATACTAACCTTTTTGGTCAAACCATTAATATTAAAAATATTTCGGCCTAAGGAAGAGAACTAACGATATTCTGACCTTTTTGGTCAGATCATCACCTCAAAATAATTTCGGCCTGAGGCCAATACATCCGTTTCGCTAGCGCTTTCCAGCGTCCAGGGAGCAAATACACTAGCGCTAGGGCGCCGAGTTTTGCTCTATTCGCCGGCGTTCGTCAAGCACCAGCACAATGGTTGCGCCAGCGTCAGGGAACCGATTTCTGCTCCCTTTTCAACGCCAGCGTTCCTTAAGCGCTGGCGAAACGGATACGCCAGCGCGCCAGGGAGCCGAGTTCTGCCTTATCCCCCCAACGCCGATATTCCTAAAGTGCTAGCGCAATGGATAACGTTAGGGAGGCCGAATTGCCCCACTGCGCCAACGCCTTGGGGCCAAATTCGGCCCCTCACTCTACCACTCCCCATGATTCTCACTAGCGCACCTTCTATAAGGGTGTCGGAACCAGTTCCTATAACGGTACTAGGTATAGCTACTATGTCAGAGCCTAAATTAGCTCCCGCCCGTTAGTAAAGGAGGAGCCGAAATAGGCACTCAGTATTGACCTGGTGTGGGGATCCTGTTTTGGCTTCTTCAAGTTCTTGATTGGCTTTTGCGCAGAACCTTAGGAACAGTCTCCAGGAATCAATGTTAAAGAGATGACGCTTCCTTGGAGAACTGTAGAAAAAATATACTGGCAGTTCTACAAAAACGAACTATAAGGAAAATCATGAGAAAAAATGAGGAGAAGTCGTCCAGTTGAACAGCTTCTTTAATAAAGCTTACTCCACTATTATTAGCGTTATATAGGGTGAGACGCCTACACTATTATTGTAGAAGACTATTGCCGGAATTATTAATAAGTTATAGATTAACAAGAATATCACACTGCTTATAAGAATAATTGTTCCGAGTATATCTTCATTACTTATGTGTTATAGAGCAAAGTCATGTCGGTAATGCAACCGTAGTAACATTCAATATTGTAGCCGCGTCATCTAGCGTTATTAGATAGACAATTGAAACCCCTAACCCTGAAAACTTCTACTTCTTCCACTAGTACTGAGAAACAGAAGTCGTTTAGGAGGAGAATTGGAGCTCGATATGGTTCAATCCAGCTAGGGGAAAGCAACTTTCTTGGGGCTTTGTGTTAATAAAATATCTAGACTGCTTCTACAGCCAGAAATAGTCGTGGTATGAGTTAGAACAGATGTTCGATGTACCGTCCAGTCATATTCGCTAATAGTCTCATATAATCTTCCTCAGGGTGTAGACTATGCCCTACTAATTTGATCTATTGATACCGCTCGACTGTTGCTCCAAAACATTGCATACATACTAAAAGGTACAAACTACCATACTGCCACCTAGTTCTCGACAAGACTAGCCAAGGAATCGCAAAGCCCTCTTTCTACTGGGAGGCTTCGCTGGCTTTGTAATCATCTCCAGCCAACCTTTCTTCGCATTGCCAGCATCTGCCGTAAGTCTAAAATTCCGTTTGTTCAAAATTGCAGTCAATCCTAATAAAGCTGGTATTCATTATAGTCAGTATTCAGATATCCCCCCCGCAAGCGAATGGGCCATTCAAGCTTACCAAAGGGGTCAGCTTCTTTGAGAACTGCCGCTGCATTTGGAAGATCGATGACATTCTCCCAGCCAATGGCCTCCTCTTCACCATTCCCTTGAATACCTAAAGTTCCGCTGTTAACTCCGCCATTACTCCGGACGCTGAAGTTTAAAAGGAGGTTGGCATACCGATGGTACTTTTGAGATGACAGGCTTCGTGAAAAATCGTCACGCTCATTAGGTCCTGAAGATCTTCTATTTTGAAGTCTCCATCGTCGTCAGATTTTGTCGTAAAATCTTTATTGTCTGGATAGCCAGAGAGGAGAAGGGGTTGTCCGAGTGCTTCAAATGCAAGGTCACAGATCTGTTCCACTCATTCGCTCATCAGTCCCATAAATCAAGTGACATCAAAAGGACGGAAAAGCCACGCACAGTAATAACCTCTCTCAAAGGGTTCTGTCCATCTTTCACACCTTTATCATGTTTTTCGTCTTTGATTGAGTAAGTCTGAGCCAAAGTCGTACCATCTTTGCAGCCGCCCGGCTTCTTGCCGAATATGAAATTCTTCGGGTCCTGCCATTGCTGTTCATTGTCGGGTTTTTTCGAATTCCTTTTCTTACCAGCACCGGGAAGGTCAGGCACGATTTCCCACCGGGCTTCCTGATCGCAGTATATTCGCACGTCCGATGACTTGAAGTCTGGGGTTGCGGTGAAGCCTGATATAGCATTGAAAGCATCTGTTTAATGTCTGTTAGTTCAAACGGGTTCTTCTAAGCATGTATATAGCTGTCCTGAATATAATTGGGCACGGAGCGGAATAGAAAAAGACGCGCATGTATCGTACCAGAAACCATTTTGGATGCAGCAGCATTGCTCTTATCAACCTGAAAGATCTGTTTGAAACTAGCAGCCATGACTTGGTCGTTGGAATCTCCAAATCGATTCTTCCCTTCAGAAGCCATAAGTCTGACTTCATTAAAGTGGGCTTCATCAATTTGTTTGCTTCCACTGCAAGACCCATCTATCCAATAAGATAAGGCACTGGTTTGGAAGGAAAGACAGAGGATAATGAAAAACTGGGCGTGCAACATATTGAAATATGAAAACTCCTGGTGGGACGAAGAATGGTCCTTTGGCGCAGAAGTGATCACTGAATTTGAGCAGATCCCGTATTATATATGCAAAATAGAAGAATAATACGAGTCAAAACTAACTCATTCTGTTTAGTACGAACATAGACTGTGAGGCAGGGTAGAAAGGAAGCCAACATAAGAACGTCTGTAAATAGGTATTTTGACGTGAGCCGGTATAGAATAAGTCAAATCAACAATGAAATCTGTCCTGATATTCATTCAGGGCTGCAGCCAGAACTACTTCGCGTTGATAGAGACGAATGAAAAGAAAGGCTTTCTTCCTGCAGACATATTTCCAACTTCTGGCTGGCTGGCAGCGACGTCAAGTCCTTGTTTGAAGGAATTGTATAGCCCGCAGGAGTTTGACTGCAGGATTGCCACGCGCGAAAAAGAGTTTGTAGGAGTCCCTTGGAGACAATCCCTCAAGGTCATATGCTGTTATTGGACTCGTGATGTTGGTCATCGTGTTGCAAAGAAGGAGTAAAGGATTGTTGGGTTTATCTCACTATGTTGGGCTTATCTTACGAAAATATAACCAAATTGAAGGAGACCCTCGGGCCCAGAAGACAACCTCCTATGGTCAGCTGCTCTTATAGAATCGTGATATTGGTTATTGTGTTGCAAAGAAGGAGTAAAGGATTGTTGGGTTTATCTTACCAAACTATAGCCACATTTTTGGAGACCCACAGGCCTCGGAGACAACCTCTCAAGGTCCAATACTATTATTGGAATCAGGATACTGTGTATTGTGTTGGAAAGATGGAGTAAAGGATTGTTGTGCTTATTTTACCAACAAATGGCTAGAATCTGTTCTTGGGATGAGAGCGCGCGTGAAGACTTCTCGGGATCTATCTTATCCCTACACTTACGGGTAGCTAAGAAGTTTCGAAGTTATTAATAATTGTGCTTGTACTAACACTTAATAAATGTGAGCATGTCAAGATAATCGTCGGTCTCTTTGCCGCGCGGACAGCCCCGCGACCAACCGGAGCTTGCATGGGTAATTATCCGAGGTGCAAGAGCATAGCCGCTGCTGACGAGCCACCAACTCTGAATTTTGCTAAGAAGACAACTTACAAGTTGTCCTTCAGTTTCAGAATACGGGAATTCCAATCAGAAACCTTTGTGCCTGTACAGTGAACGCTTGGACTTGGTCCACCTTACGGCACGTAATAATGAAGGATCGTATCAGTCGAAGTCGGAAGGCCAGGGCACGTCTGCGGAGGACATGTAGGAATATATATAATCTACCGTCCTCCGGTCAGAGTGAGAATACTTCCTATATTCATCGAGCACTTACTGAAACTATTATCAATCCGATTCTAGTCTTTAGGGTACCGAGACTATTCAACGCAGGCCTTCATAATAAAACCATGCGATTCGTTCGACAAGCCCTAGTACCTTTGGTACTTGTCATCGCAGTTACCTTCGCTTCCAACCCCATAGAGCTACTTGTCCCTGAAGCGCGAATCAGAGCTGTAAGCCAGCCTTTAGCCACGCCTCCCCCTGCGACAGATGTATTTTCGTGGGACATGAATGTTGCGATTCAGCGGAGGGCCAGATACGGACAACCTGCCCAGAAACCTCTAAATGGATGTCCGGAAGTATTCGATTATCCACGCATGGGCTGCGAGTCATGTGGGGGAGAGGACCCCGCACATCCTGGGACGTGCTCTAAGCCCACTTCAACAGGAGGTTGGCGCTGCGCTTGTATGTCTTCTGCTCCTATCCGATCTCTGTAAACTCAGACAAAACTTACCCAACGTCTAGGTGATCCCGGACCTCCACCTAGTCCAGTGACGACGACCGTGGTCATGGCGACAGTGGGCACCGACGTTGCTACTGGAACGTACGAACTCGAGACATTGACGCAGTACTCCAAGCTCAGAGAACACATTACCGTGATGACAACAACTACTGATGTTTCCGCTACTACAACCGCCTCCGGGGATTCAGCGGTGAAAACAGTCGCTGCTGTGGTTATTGCTGGGGGTGTTGCGTGGTTCTTGGCAGGTATGAAGCTCTCGCTGTTAGACTCATGTGTATGACTACCATCTAATACTCTCAGCATCAAGTGGAGCTGGGGCAGCGGCTGGTGCGCTCACTCCTCCGGAAAACGCCCCGGAGCACGATGACGATAAGCAATGCCCCAATCCAAAAGAGAATTGCAAGGATTGTGGGGGTAATATTGGAATGTGTACTACTGGCCAGAATTCTGGATGTAAGTCATGGGTTTTATCCAGTTTAAGTGCAGAGTGACAAGCTGACGATGAATTAGGTGGCTGTGATGAGACTGAATGCCCCGCTGATGGCGCTGATAATCAGCCAGATTGCTCAGACGAAACTGGATGCGCCGGACAAAACGGCCAGTGCACAACTGGAGAGTTTGAAGGATGCAACTGCAAAGAGACCGATTGCCCTGACTTGGAAAAGTATACATTTTGGTGCAACAGCGACTGCGGGGGCAACGACGGCACCGGAAAATGCAAAGGGGTAAGTAAACTAATTCTGAAAGTGCTGAGCCTAATTTGCCTTAAACTAATAAACTCGTGACTAGGATCCCGACGACGATCCCCCATACCTTTGGAAAGGCTGCCCCTGTGGCGATGATCCGGACTTCACCAAGGCACCTGTTGGTCTTAAGCGGCCAGACTTTGGAACGCATCAAAAAGCATGGGCCAATTTGCCAGATATCACGTACACTTCAGCCCAACCGTCCCCTACGGCTACTAGTTTACCCGCCCCCCAATGTGACATGGGACAAAGCTCTGAGGTACCATATAACGTCTTCTCGCCTGGCGTATATAAGAGTAGGTGAAGACTACGAACACTCGTTCTGCTCCGTGATTTCGTTTGCCTATGCTCTCCAATGGCACTGACACTTTCCCTAGACTTTTGCAACGCGATAAATGGTGGGGACAAAACGAAAGCTTTCAGCAAAACCTTTGATAGCAAAGGTAACGCCTTGAATCCGTCCAAGAAGATGAAGCGAACACCTCCGGCCAATCCCGACACCTACTCCTCGTATACATTCGCTCTCGACTGGACTGGAGGTGACGGATCATGCTCGAGCGAGTGCTCCAACGTCTTCTACACGATTGCGCAGAGTCCATGTGGGCACACTGCCAGCGAACAGAACATCATGGCTAGTCAAGCCACGCTCGACACTGGATGCGGGAAATATTCCTACAAGATCGTGTGAGTTTTGGCCACCCTCTTGCACCAAGTTTCATCTTATGCATTTTCTTCCTCTTCATCTTTGCTCAAAACAGCGAATCTCTCCTTCACTCCTGAAACACTCTTTGAGAAGAAATAATTAACTCCCCCCTTCTCCAGCAACACAGCACCTCCAAAGCCAACCGCAACAACGGTGGTAGGTACGAAGCAAGATAGTAATGGTTGCACCAATCCGAATCAGGTCAACACCGTCGAATTCAGCCTGAGCGATGCCGAAGCTGCGATAAAAACCTTCTGCACACAGTCAATCGACCTACCACAACCTAATGCATCCGGCGGGGGCACAGTGCAGCGAAATTTTCTCTTTTCAAAATACATGGTAAATCTGGCGGTGGGGTGGAGCTCCTACGGCCAGTATGCATGTGGATCAATCACAAACCCTGACGAAACCCGACAGAGCACTGTTACCCCGTCTCAATGCTCCCAGTACCTCTTAAGTGCTGTTAATGATTGTGAGTCTGACGTTTGCTCTAGTCTTGGAAACTCAACTAACACGGGATTGAAGGCGACACGTTGACTACTTCGAACAAGAAAGGGGGTTTGTACACATGGTCAGGCCCAATAGGATGTGTTGACTTCCATGTCTCAGGCGCCTTTCTTTAAGAAGTTGAATCATGAAGGCATTTTGTCATTGAGAGGGTCTCAGCATGGACCCATGGTATCTAAGAGCAAAGGGAGAAGGTCACTTATCGAATACGTATGAATGCAGTGTCTTTTCAGTTTACCTTATACAGTGTCCACCTGGAATCTGGACATATTGAGAATTAAATATTGTGTCATCTGTAAACACCTTCGCTTCCCACATCCCTCTCCCAATTCGTATTCGTATAATATACATGTGTTCCGTGGAGGAGTGATAGCGTGGGAAAGTGAAAAAGTGGATACTTCTAGACAAAGCTAAAAAAATATTAAGCTTTATTCAATTTTTGATACATATTTATATTTTATTATTATCACAAATTTCAAAACTAAATATTTTATTTTTATTTTATTATTACTATTTTATTATCGTTATTTTATTGCTGTTATTTTATTATAATTTATTAATATTGTGAAAATGTGGGGAAAGGCACGTGATGATTGCCGGATCGGTACTAGCGTCAATTGATTAAATAAACAAAACTTAGATTCAGAAAAAGCCTAATTATAAAATAAGCTTAGAATATTTATATTTTAGGTTTTTATTTTAGAATTTTCTATTAGTTTCTATATTATATATTATATTATATATTATATTATATATTGTATATATAAACTAATTAAACTTATTGTTTATTTTAAAATTAGTTCCTATTATAATTATATATTATAAAATCTTGTGGAATTATCTAGAAATTATTTTATAAATTAATTCAATTTCCCTCAGATAATCTCGGGGAACCTTCTAAAATATTCTAGGCTATTCTTAATTAAGTTTAAACCATATTTAAGATTATGTAAATTATTATTACTAATAATAATTTAATATATAATATAAAAAATATGAAAAAATATTCAATAACCCAAAAAACAAAAATATTTTATTTAAATATTAATTATAAAATTACAAAATATTTTTTTTTTAAAAAAATAGAGTTTTTTTTTATTATTAAAATAATATAATAAAAAAAATTGTAGAAAAAATATATTAATAAAATATTAAAAAAAAAAAATCTGGGAATTATATTCCTCAGCTGGAATAATAATTTTATTTGCGGAAAAGAAAAATAAATTATTAAAATTGTTAAATTATTATTACTAATAATAACTTACGTAATCCTAAATATGGTTTAAACCTAATTAGGAATAGCCTAGAACATTCTAGAAGGTTCCCCGAGGCTACCCGAGGGAAACCGAACTAGTTTACAGGGTAGTTTCTATATAGTTCTATAAGATTTTATAATGCATAATTATAACAAAAACTAGCCCTAAAATAAATAATAAATTTTACTAGCTTATATATATAATATATAATACAATATATAATATAATATATAATATGGAAGCTAATAAAAGACTCTAAAATAAATATTTAGAATATAAATATTCTGAGTTTATTTTATAATTAGGCTTTTTTTGAATCCAAGTTTTGTTTATTTAATCAATTGACGCTAGTACCGATCCGGCAATCCTCACGTGCCCACTCCCCACATTTTCACAAAAATTTTATATTAATTACTGAAAATTAAATGAAATTATAATTAAAAATCAATATCTATTTCCTAAAATAATTAATTTATAAAAATAATTAAAATTAACAATTATATTTATATAATTGGATTTGCGAAATATATATTATTTTATTTGTATTATTAAAAACAAAAAATAAAAAATAATTTTCCGAATTTATTATAATTATTACAAATATTAAATTATATTATTTAAATTAATTAATATTTTAATAATATATCAAAAAATTAATTATAATATTTTTCAAAAATTCCTAGATAAATTTTATATTTATTATTTAAATAATATTTTAATATATTCAAGTAATGAATTAAAATATAAAAAATATATTAAATAAATATTAAATATATTAATATAAAAAAAACTTCGATTAAAATTATTAAAATATAATTTCTATATCTAAAAAATTATTTTCTTAAATTATATCATTATTTTGGAGAAAATTATTATAAATCTTAAAAAAATCAAAAAAAATTATTAACTAGGAGATATTAAATATAATAAAATAAATATAATTATTTTGGAATTTATAAATTTTTATCGAAAATTTATTAAAAAATATTTAAAACTAATTTTATTATTAACAAATATAACTCGAAAAAAATAATTTTTTAAATAAATAAACAAATCAAAAAAAATATTTTAAAAATTTAAATTTAAATTAAAAATTAAATTAAATATATTAAATAAAATTATAAAATTATTTTTTAATCAATTATATTTAAATAAAAATTAATATTTCGTGGTTTATTTTTCGAGGAAGATAATCTTTATAAAATTCAATTATAATATATATAATAAGGAATTATTAGTTATAATCGAATATTTAAAAAAATAAAAATATTATTCTTAAGAAGCAAATTTTGTAATTATTATTTTTATTAATTATAAAAATTTGATTTATTTTATTATAATAAAAAACTTAAATCGACGATGAATACGATAAACAAAATTTTTTGTTATATGTGAAAATGTGGGGAGTGGGCACGTGAGGATTGCCGGATCGGTACTAGCGTCAATTGATTAGGTAAACAAAGCTTAGATTTAGAAGAAGCCTAATTACAGGATAAACTTAAGATATTTATATCTTAAACTTTTATTTTAGAATTTTTTATTAATTTTTGTATTATATATTATATTATATATTATATATATAAACTAGTGAAACTTATTATTTATTTAAAACTAGTTCCTGCGGTGATTATATATTGTAAAATCTTATAAAATTATATAAAAATTATTTTATAAATTAATTCAATTTTTTTCAGATAATCTTAGGGAATCTTCTAAAATGTTCTAAATTATTCCTAATTAGGTTTAAACCATATTTAGGATTACATAAGTTATTATTACTAATAATAATTTAACATTATATATAATTTGAAAATTAAATATAAAAAAAAAACTAATAATCCAAAAACTAATATATTAAATCGAAAATTTAAATATAAAAATAATCGGAAATCGAAGGATTTTATAATTTTCCATATCAATAAAGACGATTTTATTTTTAATAAACGAGAAATTTTTGCAACTATTTAATTAAAACAAAATTTATTTATAAATAAAATTAAAATAGTATATAAAAAAAATAAAATAATCGAAAATATTTAAAAATATTTAAAAAAAAACATAAACAAATTATTCATTTTTAAAAAATAAATTTATATTCGCAAGAAATTTATAAAAGAATATTATAAATTGTTTATTTATAAATATTAAAAAATCGCATGGATCTTGTTAAATTATTATTAGTAATAATAACTTACGTAATCCTAAATATGGTTTAAACCTAATTAGGAATAGCCTAGAACATTCTAGAAGATTCCTCGAGATTACCTGAGAAAAATTGAATTAATTTATAGAATAATTTCTATATAATTTTATAAGATTTTACAATATATAATTATAGCGGGAACTAGCCCTAAAATAGGCAATAAGTTTCATTAGCTTATATATACAATATATAATACAATATATAATATAAAAGTTAATAAAAATTTTTAAAATAAAAATCTAGAATATAAGTATTTTAAGCTTATCTTGTAATTAGACTTCTTCTGAATCCAAGCTTTGTTTACTTAATCAATTGACGCTAGTACCGATTCAACAAACATCACGTGCCCACTCCCCACATTTTCACAGATTAAACAAATGAATTAAAATATAAAAATCTATTTTTATTATTATATAAATTATAAATAAACGAATTAAATATTATTTTATTATTGGCCTAATTTATATATAATATATTTATAATAGAAAAAACAAAATTTTTATTAATATATATAATATATAAATATAATTTAAAAATATATTAATCAATAATAATTATAAAATTAAATAATCAAATAATAAATATATAAATAAATAATTTAAAAATATTATATAAAAAATTAATTATAGATTTGATGTTTTTCAATCTACGGACAATATTATATTATAATATAAAATCTATATTTAAAAAAAAAGATAAAATTTATTTTTTATAAAATAATTAAATATAAAATTAAGATTATTTAAAATCAAAAAAATCAAAAAATTTATTAATTACAAATTAATATTATTTAAAATTATAAATATTTATTTAATGTTTTATATATCCCTCCTCGAATCGGCATTATTAGGAGTACTACCAACTTCTATTATAAAAATACAATCAATCAATCTTAACGTTAAATATACGGTCGAAACGATATTAGATCATAAAATTATTAAAAAAACAAATTAAATACTCGGTTAAATAGAAAAAATATTTATACTCGGAAAATATTTAAAAATCAATCAAATAAATTGATTATCTAAAAATATTTAAATTGTATCAAAATAATCTAAAGAGTCAAACAGAACCAAGTCAACGAAAAAAAAATCTAAATTAAAAACAGAGAATTAAACCTTAGGCTGGGGTTTCAAGAGCACAGGAATAGAAGACGGGGGACTTCTCAAAATCACCATTTTCCTGCAAATAAAACAACAGATAAAACCATTGCGAGCCGCACGATAATCAAAACTATTATATTTGTATTTTGTATGAATATATTTGAAATATTATTTCGAAAAATAAATGTTAATAAAATATATACGAAAAAGATTATGGTAAAAAAAATAAAATCGTATTAAACAAATAGAACTTTCAATCCGCAAGATAAAAATAATATATATATATATATATATATTTTTAGGCGATCCCGGAAAAACAAGAAAAATATATAATTAAAAAAAAAATAACCGATAGCAATCGCTAGGAAATTCAAATTGTTATTTAAAAATACGAGGATATATTAAATTAGGAAAAAAATAATATTATAAACGAAATCTAGGGAAGAAATAATTTTTGATATAAATAATATAACTCTAAGATTTGATAATAAATATTGTATAAAAAAATTAATGTTTAAAAAATCATATGACAAAAATTCTTTAAGAATTATATAAAAAAATTTTAGATTCTTAAATTTTTTTTAATAAAAAAAAATCTAAAAAATCTAGGATTTTCGCCAAAAAAAATTTGTAAAATATAAAAATTCTATACAAAATAAGGTTTTTATTTATTAAATAAAAGTTTCGTACTTAACTCAAATAATATTTTAATATATTGATATTCTTATATTTATAACAATTATACCAACATAATGAATAACTCCCTTTAAGAACCTCAGACATAACCCCAACGCACGCGCTGAGCCAGCACCCAGAGCAATCGTTACATTGAAGCCCGATCAAATACTTGATTTAATAAGCGTCGGAAGATTGGACAGAAAGCCAGGCTGGAATTCCGTGAATTAATTTATAAAATAATTTTTATATAATTTTATGAAATTCTATAATATATAATAATAGTAGGAACTAGTCCTAAATAGGCAATGAGCCTCACTAGTTTACATATATAATATATAATATAATATGTAATACAAAGACTAGTAAAAGATTCTAGAATAAGAGCCTAGGGTTATAAATACCCTGAGCTTATCCTGTAATTAAGCTTCTTCTGAATCTAAGCTTTGTTTATTTAATCAATTGACGCTGGTACCGATCCGGCAATCATCACGTGCCTTTTCCCCCACCAATTTCACAACACAATACAATTCTATTGCGCCCAACCGATGTTCATCTGTGTACCTAGGTAGGTAGCTTACAGGACCCTTGGAGTTAGTAACTTAGGGTTAGGTAGGTAGCAGGGAAAATTACCTAGGTAGGTATAGGTAATGATATCTCTCTTATTGCATAGGTAGGAAGTTGCTATACCTACCTAGGTACCTAGGTATCCAGTAATGATTGTGTCCTTTACCTAGGTACTGACTGTACTTTCAACGACCTCTGGAGATCTTATTGGGATCCCAGTCTCGTTCCAACTAGCCAGTATTTTAGAATACCAGCTACTTGTACCTATGTAGCTTAAATATATAGGTAGGTATTTTATTGCCTACCTAGGTACTTTCACATCACTAGCTAAGATCTTGATGATCCGCTAGATTTTGACCTTTACTTTATGACTCATCTGAAACGGGATCGATCCCAAGAGGCACATATGGATGTATAAGAGGCACTGTGAAATTATGCAACGCATGAACATTTATCGTGATAAGATCGCAGCGGGTCATTCTTCTTCTCAATCAATACCCCGTGATATCAATAGTGCCTTGCAAAAAGCTGAAGATACCGAGTACACCCCCGCGGATAACGCAGTAATCGAGGAGTAGATTCAAGGATCTGCCACTGTTACATGATACTCCTCGGGAATTTGAAGTGATGGGCTCTCATGAGGATTTCGGGGTCATGAACTCATCTCTTGGCATATACGGAGTGGAACTCAAAGGTTGCCGGATTTGAGTGCCTAGGTATCCGTCAAGCAATGTAGGTCCGAACACCAACAATAATGCCACGGGGAGAAAAGATGGTGGATATCCCATCAAATACCTGTTTTTAATTTGATAGGGTTCCATGATGGCATCCATGACAGACAGTTTTGAGAGAAGTGACTGATGTATTTCTGGTGCTAGATCCTTGATATAAAATTCAATTAAAAAACACCCTTAAAAATACCTAGGCACGAATGGTCACTGATCATTTACCTGCAGCGATGATTAAAAAGTCGGCGGCCTAGGCACTAGCCATATTAGAAAACCTAGTCTGGTTGAGAATGCACGAGCTGGCACTGTTTGACGGAGGAACTCGGTTACTCGAGCTGTTTTGAGGGAAAGGAAGCATTGCTTTTAGGGGAGCAGTAAGATACCTAGATAGGTCACCCACCCACCAGAGCACGCTCTATAGGAGCATTTTGCAAAGCTTTACAAGGCTAGGGACTCAATGTTTAGGACAAGTAATAAGCAAAAAAGAGCACTTTCAAATGCCTTCGCAAGGTTTTTTTTGTAAATTTAACATTTTATGAAAGACTATACAACCAGGAAGAAGCAGCCCGAAAAAATATGAATTAGATGATCATGATCATGTAAAAATGAGTCGCCCCCGTTCCATCCTGCACATATAGGAAATACAACACGTCACAAAACAAGAGAAAAAAATAGACCTAGGACCGTAGTACACCTGGACCAGGGTAACGACTATTCATTCGTGACCAAATAGACCTTTGGATGGACTGCTTGAATGAAAGCCTTGACCAGCCTAGACTAGAACACCGGGGACTCCACTTAACCTACTGCCCCAGCCTGTCTCCCACTCGTGGGATGACAATTATTACTCACTACCTCTTCCACTCATTTTCGTATCCTTAGTATTCGCCGTTCTACAAACCGCCCAGGTTGTTGCCGAATTCCGGAAGCTTTTGAAAACTGAGACGAGCTTATACTCTGTACGGAGCTGTTGACTGGACTTCGGTTCAACTCCGCAAGAGTGGTAGTAGACTCGTCAGATGTTGCGATTCCTCGGCGAACGGCATCATCTACACGCCCAAGCGTGAATATTTCCCGAGTTTAGGGGTTGTGACCACTCCCAGTTGAGAATCTACCCACTGAACCGAATGCTGCCTGTGGACGCAAAGAGCCTTGAAACTTCCAGATTAAAGGTGGCGAGTTGCATCACCATGGTCACCCGGCTGCTCTGCATCCATTTTTGGTCCCCGTTGAGCTCGTGGCGACTTGCTGATAATCCCTTGAGCGACACGGATAAGATGAACTCTTTACAAGCTCGTAGACCCAGCTATTGCTGTGGTTTGCGTGTCACTACTCCCGTCAACAGGATGCTGAATGGACTGCTGTATGGTTATTTCCCCGTAAATTTGGTCGCAGACTCACCTATTACGGTAAATCACACAATATTTAGCGGAAATGACTTCACGCTCGCTGCTTGTCGACCGAAAAAGGGCGAGGGGGCTTGTGCAACCCTTGGTGCGCAAGTATTTTGCGTTGACCACAGCCGCTCCATTGGTAATAACTGGCTGGCAACGATAACATCGCTCGAAGAATCTATGACGCAGAATCTGATGAAGAGTCGCAATGGTTCCCAATCCTTCTTCTCCAGTGCCACGACTACCTTAGTAAAAGCGGCGACATAGGCTTCAATTCGCTCAGTTCCTGACAGAGGAGGTACAAGGCCTTACTGGGATTGGAATGTATGACTTAATCAGGCTCTGCAGATGAAGGGAGGGAAATTCATGTTATTGCATTCCAACTGCTTTAGCCCTTTAAATGCAGGCTGCAGCGCCTCAAGTGCACTACGTTCCTGAAGTCCCAGCTAAAAACGACCTCCATACCATGACATAAAGTGAGTAAAATCTGTTGCTGTGATCTCTTTGGTCCCAACAACTGGCCATTCAGGTACTGCTCTCGACTTTCCTCTTCAGATCCATGTTGTATCCTAAGAACTGATTCAGTATGGGCTTGCCCAATAGCCATGGTTGCATCAAAAAGTATAGGCCGCCCGTGTATTCTTCTGTCTGTTTGAATGTTGTGTGTCCCGGTGTGACCTTGCTCGGCTCGAACAGAAAAGTGTGTAGACCTGAGACGGTCATTACGGGTGGACCTTGCCATTGAAAAACCGTGGATGAATTTTCCTGTAGGTGCGGCCCACGTCAGATTTCATCTGTTCAATTTTGGAAGACTGAAGTTGGAATGAAAACTTACTGTAATGACAGAATCAAAGGTGAAGCCCTCCATCTCGCAGTGCAGCTTTTGGCCGACGGCGAACGCATCCTCGCTTGCCGTCGCCAGTGGGGTGATGCTCTTAACGAAACCGGAATGCCATTCTTTGTACGAGGGAAAGTCGAAGAACTAGAATTTGCAGAGGAGCATTAGAAAAAGAAGCACCGCAAGGTAAGACAGATGTTGGTAGGGGGGGGGGGAGGGGGGCAGAGAGAGAGAGAGAGAGCTACTTACGACCTTTCGTACAGCCTCGGGAGAGGCTGCAATCTCGATTTCGGTGGTAATCATAACGTTTCGTATGGTGGTGGTGGTGATATGAGATTGATAGTGGGGAGGTGAGATGAAAGCTGGGGCTGACACAGGCACCTATGTAATTTACGTGAGCGTGAGCTTTAGGTGTCTCACTCCGAGTCTCCGCCTCCGCTCCCGCTCCCCATATTGGTTGCAGTGGTGCCTGAGCGGGCACTAAATCTCGGTTGCGCTACTAATGCCGATACTAGGTAGGTAGCGCTACTAGCCCGTTAAATCCTTGACACGTGACATTCTTTCTGCTAGTAGATATACGAGATACACGAGATCTCTACCAAGGTGTACTCGGTGGCTGGTATCTTAAGAAGTTTAGGGGAGGACTATGCCGCATATTATTTTGTAATTTGTTCTCGCCCAGATGCTCCTAGTGAGCGCTAGACTCATTGCATCATCTAGCTCCCTAGCTGTGGACCCAACAACACATTACCTTCTCACAGGAAAGAGCCGCCCTTTCAAAAGTTATTTCCAACCTCAGAGTCACTAAATTATGGCGAAGGATAGCTTACTTCCATTCAGACATTCTCGCAGTTGGTACTTGACCAAGATCACGAGCATGTAATTCCCGTGGGTGCCCATTAGCCATGGGTTGGTAAGTAATTTTGCAAAGGAATCCTTGAGATATCAGTGAGACATGGGGCATAGTACTATAGTAGCACACAGACTAGATTCATCGCGGAGAATTCAGCCAGAAATGATTTCGTGCAATGCGAGAGGATTGAGAGGGCCATTTTTCATGGCTGTGACTGTCTCGCTTAAGATAGGGGGCGGGGTATATTGACCAGGGTGAAGCTTTGACTCACCTGCTCACTTTGACGTCAATCAAGACTATTTATCTAGAGCTATAATAAGTGTTCACATATTATATTCTATCCGATCAATAGGATATGGGCCTAGTCGGCCTTTAGTGAATTAGAATATTGGATAGTAGCCAAGCCTCGATTGCTTCTGACTTCTCTCATACATTGTCTATCTATCTAGATGCCTCTCTAAGAGTGGTGCTTGGATGATAATCTGCTACTAGGGATCTGAATATTGTCTCATCTATACAACAAAGTGACACTAATTGACACACCACCTTAAATTCCCTAGTGTGGGTTGCTATTGCTGGAATTAGGATTCGTTTCTGGTTTATCACCCGGAGTAGACTGATTCTGTACTGCAAACTTTCTGTACTCATCGAACATGTGGTGCATGCGGTTGATTTGGCCTGCGTGAACTGAACCATGCAACTGTCATCGGAATAATCCATGAAGTTTTGAACGGGATCAGCTCCGGGTTGGGGGCAGGTATCACGGCCCTGTTTTTGAAGTCCTGGTAAGCTTGTAACATCTCCTCGATGAAAAGAGAGCGACTGACCTGTAAACAGCCAACAGCTGGGCTGGCCTCGTAGGGTGTGTCGTCGACAAAGTCGCCTGGAGCGCTGCAACCGCCTTCGAATGCTGTTGAAGGGTTAATGAGTATATTAAAACTTAAAACGGATACCTACTGAGTAAAAGCCCAAGCCAGAGTCCTACTTCGTGAACAACAGTTCTACCCAAGTCATATGGGGCCACGCCTCCAGGAAGGCTTTTGGGATCGACAACGACACCATCTAAATGAGCAAAATTTGGGTTGTCCTTGGCGATATTTGGAGGATAACACTGTGAATTAGCACATTGGTAAGAGGAAAATGAATGCTTCCCAATCAGCATAATATGCATAAATTCAAGCGGAGGCAAATCAACTCACGCATATCCAAGATGCGGTTGGCCCGGCAGTCCCACGGAAGTCGACGTGAAGTACAGATTCAAGGTCGCAAACGAACCCCTGCGAAGAAATTGTTTCATTTCGGACTCGATCGCCGGATCCCTGTGCAAAGTTTGTCCAAGCAGGTTTCTGAGTACGAGTTGTATTGACGAGGCGAAAATTGAAGCCAGTACCACCGAAATCTTGGCTTAAAATGTTCATCTAAGTTTTCATAGTTAGAAACTCACAAGTATACTGACGAGATTGCGCAAAGTGGACCCGGAAAAAATACATGACGAACGATAGTATCTTGTGGGGTATTCCCTGTCTGTTGACTAACGATAACGTGGGCGTAGACATCTATGGTAATACTATGCGTCTGTCTGGCTACGATTATCGACCCATTACTTGCCGCTTGGGATTGTTGCAAGTGTGCCGCATGAACAGCGAGGAAGTCGCTCGTGGGTGGACCAGTTCCACATCGCTGGATAGCTGAGACGGTGCCCGCAACGAAATTTAAAAGGAGAGAGGTAGTAAAATACATACCTTCGGTGCTAATTAAGGAGGCGTTGATTATGAGAAAGAGCACAATTCGTGGTCAAGCACCTCGGTATTTATTCGCGAATCTTTGCCTGCGTACACGAACATCCGGCTGCGAAATTATTTATGATCAATACCCCTTCATCCGTAAACGACCTTCAGATTCAGATGCGGTCAATAGCACGCTTTCAAATTAACATTGAGGTGATAGCATGACTGTGCAACAATAAGTATTTATGAGCGCTTGCACTGTCTATGGTGTTGCGGTTACACCGTTGATTTTCGCTCGCCATCCCTTTTACGGCAGTGATATTCACGCGCTTCCGCCACAAGAAGGTTTGAGAACCAAGAAAGGAAAATGCGCGGTGCGGAGGATCATCGGGAATTAAACATATCTGTGGTTGTCTCAAGAGTGGGAGATAACGATCGAGGGTAGCTGAAGTCGAATTCCGAAGAGGTTCGCCTTGCTGTGCTTCAGTGTTACACTTTGACGTTTTCACTACTTCAGTCTGAGATTGTCCAAGCCCTGTCCTATCTAATTTGGCCCATCTTTAATAATATTTTATACGAGCCGATCATGCAGAGCCACCGTCTTATTGAAGGTGGGCCAACTTAGATAGGACAGGCACCATTCTCAAGTAGATACCACTGGATAGACTGGATTTTCGATTGAGTCTCAGCACATTAGATTCTCGAAACTAGCACCGGAGATCCCAAATTAACGCAGCGCTAGATACAATTTTTTTTTTTTGGAAATTCTCCTCTTCGTATGATCTTGGAGAACCTCGACTAAAAGTCGTAAAGAAAGAAGTTAAAGAAAACAGGAGAGAGAATCTAGGTTCCACATTACCAGGCAGTATGGCCTCCATCACATCTCAGATCAGCGCCAGTCATGAAGCTACTTCCGTCACTCAGCAAAAACAGAATTGGCGCTCGATATTCTTCGGGATGCGATATTCGTCCCAACATGTTACCATCCACCCATTGCGATTTCACTTCCGGACGAGCAAGTGCACCCACGGTGAGTCGAGTGTAAACATAGCCGGGACTGATCGAGTTGACCCTGATGGGAGGGGAGTCGGGTTGGTTACCCCACTCTGCTGCGAGGGAGCGGGCCAGTTGCTGTACGGCGGCTTTCGACGAGTTGTATGCGGAAGTATTTACGCCCTTAACAAGCTTAACTTGCTGAACATTCCTTGTTATGGACCAATTGACGCACCTTGTTCGCGACAGAGCCACTCATACTGGCAATTAGTACCACGCTACCGGCTGATTTCTGTTCTCTCATCACACGAGCCGCAGCCTGCACCACGAGGAATGTACCCATGATATTTATATCTAACAATCGCCTGAAATCCTCTGGTGGATAGTCCAGGGCGTCTATCTCGCCAGAGGAGCCGGCCGTGGTCACAATACCTTGTAATGGATAGCGAAGCTCCTTGACAGCCATCTTCACGACTTTGGAGACTTGAGATGAGTCTGTGACATTGACTGAATAGTAAAAGTATCGAGCTTTATTCTCAGTCGCAGTGGCATGGAATGGCTCTATTTTGGCACGTGAGCCAACATTGGAAGGTATTGGAGAGGGGAACCCACCAAGGCCTTGGGGATCTTCGGGGAGATCGAGGCAGATCACATCGCCTCCGGATTCAAGAATTGAGATTACCAAGGGCGATCCGATACCACCTAGCCCTCCCGTGACTGCTTGGTATTAAGACTAAACGTCGTTGGGATCGGGTGCGGAATTACCTAAAATTGTGCGATTCTGAAGCTTGAATAGGTCGGCGGTCGGTATATTGTATGCTGACTTGTCCATATTTTCTGCAGCGGTATAAGCTGTTGAGTGCTTTGAGAAGAAATGGCCAGAGAAAGGTGTGAACTTTGAAATATACAGGATCTGAGTATGGGCCATGTCCGGGCCATGTTCCCCGCGAGTAATTGTCGATCTCTCATGTGGGGCTCAGAAAATGATCATTTGATTTGAAACTCAGGGGAGGGAGAAGGAAACAACACTGCGAATGCACTTAAAAATGACCATGCTAACCCGGCAAAAATATTCCAATATAATATTTCCTCTCCAATCCCTAGATCTGCGTGTGTGGGCAAAGCCGTTGAACGCATCAATTCAGAGAGGCCCACGAATGAGTGTCTTGATACCCTCCCCACTTTTGGTCCGCTCCCAAGCTGAGGTTGCCTCCTCGAATGGAAATACACATGTTATTAAATCTCTGACTGAAACTTTCGCTGACTCCAAAAGATGCATCGCTAAGTCATAATCGCCAGCGCCATAACGAAAGCAGCCTTTCATCGTGATCTCCTTTTCGGATAGTGCCACAATTGGGAATTGAACTTTAGACTTCCCAAGCCCAGTCTGGATGAATGTCCCCCCACGTCGGAGGAGTTGAATGCCGACATCGATGCAGATTTCTGCTCCGGTTGCTTCGAGAACCACATCTGGTCCTTCGTCCAAGGCGTATACGTTTTTGATATTCCTTGCTGTTTCTTCTGGCGAGTCTTTGCGTATCGGAAGATAACTACCTGTTGCGGCGAATCCGGCAACAAACTCCAATCGCGACGCGTTGACATCCACCGAAATGATCTTTCTCGCCCCCATAGCCTTTGCGACGGTCGCGCAGAGTGCCCCGACCGTTCCTGCGCCGAAAATAACGACGTCTTGCCCAACTTTGATGTCGGCAAGCCGCGAAGCATGCACAGCAACAGACAATGGCTCCACAAGCACGCCTTCGTCCAAGTCGACGGAATCGGGTAATTTGTAGCAAAAGTCTTCCGGAAGCTTGTAGTATTTTCTGAGCGTTCCATGAGAGTATGGAGGATCAGCTGCAAAAGTCATCTGAGGGCAGAGATTGTAACGTCCAGCTTTGCAATTCTTGCAACGACGGCAGGGAAAACCGGGCTCAATGGCTACTCGATCGCCTTTCTTGAGGGACGTAACGGCGTTGCCCACTTCCCAGACGACCCCAGAAGCTTCGTGGCCCATGATAAGTGGTCGTGAAGGATCCACTTTGTTGATGATACCTCCGTGGTTCCAAAAATGAACCTAAAAGATCAGATATTAGTGTTTGTTTTGGTGGGAAAGTAGATAGTTTACGTCGCTCCCACAGACTCCGACGAACGAGATGGTTAAAACAACGTCGTGCTCATCCTGAATTGACGGATAGGCACTATCTTCGATTTTTGCAAGCCCTGGGCCGTAGAGAAAGCAGGCTGGATTTTCCATTTCCCCTTACGATTGTTCAGACAAACAATTTTGTAGTAATAATTGAAGAAGGGAGGGGTTGAAGGTCCGATTGAGCGGGGAAAAGGGTAGACGAAAGGAAGTGCCTTTATACATAATCCGGTAGAAAATCCTTCAACTTTCAATTTAAGCAAGATGTTAAATCAATCAGCCTCGAAAGGGCGTCATCTGTAAGTGGATGTCATGAGCAGCCCTGGCTGGCAACGGGCCCTGCACAAGCCACATAACATGCGCCTTGCGTGGACGCTTCGCCACGCAGCCGTTTACCCAGAGGCCCGGACGGGTTGAGAAAATACTGACGGGGGTCTTTAGATAAGCAAATTGACGGACGTTATTAGATAAGAGGGAACGACGCATCGAGAAGATCAGCGATGACAGCGCTGACACGCGCTTTCCAAACCCTGCAAGGGCGAGAACGCCAATGCGCACACAGTGACACAGCACAGTAACGGCCCATATTGCGCCGAAACTCAACTTCTGACCGGCCTTGTAAGACTGTTGGACAAGCGAATACAGGGTATGCAGTAGAACCTTGAAGCGATTAATTGATCAGGCTGCAAATTTTGAGAGGAATATGATGGAAAATGAATATCCAGGCCAAAACCGGCCAAATTCATTAGACGAGGAAGTGATCAGAATAAAATGTGTGTAGTTCTTTTCCGAATTTCGAGCATTTTCCATACTGTATGCTAGCATGACACCGCTTCTTGTCCCAGGCCCGTGGTGCCCTAGATACAGTAGTACATTATCAGAACTAATCAGGGGCCTGGGGGAGCGAGTTTCCACCACCACCAAAATCTCAAAATGGACGTCCATTCCCTCCATTTGCGTCGTCGTCTCGTTTTTCCATAGGCATTCACCGTTTCTACTTCTAGCGAGGCACATAGTATGCTGTCAAGATCGTCACCTCTTCATAAGGACACACTCGCAAAGACCACCCCTCTACCCCGCGAAATCGCAGCAGGCCATGCAGCATCTGGAAAATTGGACCAAATCATCTTGCCGACGAGCTGAGAGCAGACGATTAGACCCTACGAAGGAGACTGGAAGAGCTACAAATACTGTGCAATGATAGACGTTGTGAATCGCGATGGCGGGGTAGCTCTGGCATTAACCTTGGGCACCACACCTTGGCTCAGCTCGAAGATATCAAATGATACTGCCTGTGAACAAGCCGCAGCAGCTTTCCCTGATATGGCTCAACGGTTCGCTCGGACTTGGTTACCTTTGTACCTTGGTGTATCGGCTAGTGAGAGGGGAAAGACTAGCTACTGACCTAAAAGGCAAGTCTCCGCTTCCAAGTGCTTCAAATCGTCAATCTTCATATGTGCTGGGTGACGAAAGCTTCACGTTAATTGGATATGGGACAAATTTCACGCGTTATTTCGGCAATTTGTACTACTCTTGATACCATCTGATTTATTTTCGGGTGAAATATTGAACACCGGATTGGTGGGCCCGCACACATACGCTACTGTAGTTCCCCAGGTCATCACTCCGACCCTTTCAGGTTGTATCGCTCATTTCCTCTCTCTTCGTATACTTCACTTCACACATTACTTTCTGATGTATACGCACGAAATCTGAACTACTGGAATGGATGCCACTACTTTGCGAGCTGTAGCTCTTGTTGGAGGGGTTCTTGGTGTCGCTTCGCACTTGGGATATTTTATCCATGGGGAACACCACATGAATGGGATTCAAATTCTTCTCTCATTCTCCGCAGTCACGGCCTTCTTATTCATTACAGTCCTCAGACTTGATGATGAAAAATCCATTTTGGCCGGCAGCCAAGTCACTGGAATTGCCTCTGGATCCTATTTCGGCGCATTGATCACCAGCATCTTGGCCTATCGTGTGTTTTTCCACCCACTTCGCAGTTTCCCTGGACCGGTCAGTGTGAGGCTCAGCAAAATTTTCCACACACTTCGAATTGGCACACAATCGCAGAATAATGTCCAAGCGGATCAATTGCATCAGAAATATGGAGAGTTTGTGCGGTTAGTGTCAATACTTTACTGGATTCCACAAGCGCTCTTCGCAGTAAAGTTTGAGCTGACTTACTGGCTTTTAGAGTCGGCCCCAACGAACTTACAACCATATCTCCGGATGCTGTGGCTATCATATCAGGTATTGGCTCGAAATGCTCAAAGGCCCCATGGTATGAATGTGTTGGGTAAGTTTCACGTGCCAATCGATCTCAACTATCACATACCAAAAATCAAGTGTTGATATAAATGATGTATAGTTATCCAAACCCTACACTTCATTTGACTCGGTCCAAAGTCTTGCACGACAAGAGAAGAAGAATATGGGATCGAGCGTTCACTACTAAGGGTAGGTGGATATCGACTCATATCCAGACTAAGAGTGCCCACTGAGAACCTTTAGCTCTTCGCGATTACGAGGGACGTGTACGCAGCTACACTGACCAGCTTGTTCATGCTCTTGGCGACAATTCGGGAAAGCCCCTAAATGCATCCCGTTGGTTCAATTTCTTCTCGATTGATATTATGGGGGATATGGCTTTTGGCCAATCTTTTGACATGCTCAAAAGCGGCGAAAAGGTGTGTTTGTTGGGAATTTCAAGTTGCGACTCATCTGACCTGATTCAGCACAACGTCATTGAAATATTACAAGAGGGCATGAAACCCCTTGGACTTCTCACGCCAATACCTTGGATATTTCCAATGCTCATGGACATCCCTGGTATCGGCGCTGGACGGAAAGTGTTTACAAAGTATGGCGAAGACAAAGTCGCTGCTCGTAAGCAGGTTCGTACATACGCACACATCTTATGCCCGGGATTTGACTGACCCAACTACACAGTGCGTTCCCGACTCGCCAGACCTTTTTAGCTGGTTGATCGAGGCCGAAAAAGAAAGCAACGACCCCGTTCACAAAGACCCCAGATGGCTCATTGGTGACAGTTTGCTTGTGATCGTCGCTGGAAGCGACACAACCGCGGCGACCCTGACGCATATTTTCCATTATCTTGCACGCTACCCAAGCATTCTTTCCAGGCTCCGGGAAGAGCTTGATGCATTTTACCAACCTGGAGCTGAGACAGAATTCAAAGATCTTCAGGATGCTCCCTATCTCAACGGCATCATTAATGAGACACTGAGGCTACACCCTCCTGTCCCCAGCGGACTTTTGCGCCAAACTCCTCCGGAAGGGATCACGATTGGTTCGACTTACATTCCGGGAAATGTAGTCATCTCGACTCCATTCTGGTCCATGGGTAGACGTGAGTTACTTGTCATTTTGTATCATCTCAAGCTAATTTCAACTGCTTAGTTGAATCATGTTACAAGCACGCGAGGGAGTTTATGCCTGAGAGATGGGGTGAAAAGGCGGAACTTGTCATTAACAAATCTGTGTTTGTACCGTTCTCCTCTGGTTAGTTCCGTTACGCCACCGGTGCACCCTTTGAAAACTAATCGCGACTTAATTCAGGACCCTACGGATGTGTAGGCAAGAACCTGGCACTCATGGAGCTTCGAAATGTCACTGCACGCCTCGTCACCTCATTCAATGTGAAGTTTGCGCCTGGTGAGGACGGAAGCGCACTACTTGAAAAGACCAAGGATACGTTTACACTGGAGCTAGCTCCGATGGAATTGATATTTACGAAGAGGAAAAATTGACAAATTATATACGAATAAGACTAGATTGAGCTGATAGGCGAAGCGGCTGGTTAATAAAACATTTATCTCGATGGAATCTCGAGCGGGCTGCTTTTTGACTTTTTTTTTAAGACAATGGATTGAGTTGTCTACTGATAGTTCTAAGATCTCACAATATGTGGCTGAGTTTTCACCTAGGTTTGTCTTCTCGGTCTTCGTATCAGCCTGCTGCTTCCTCACACATTAGAATTCGGTATGCTTCCGGTGCTAACGGGGATTGATATGTGAGGCGAGAGTTAGGTTGATACTCGCGGGGCGCAGCACATTCTCACCTCGGCCAGATCATTCTACAAGGCTGACCAATGACGACGCTCAGCGCTCTCCTCTCACCGAAAGCGCCAAGCCAGTCCTTCATCCTAAGCAGGCACACCCGACGGTATACAAACATCAGACAAGTCAAATTCATTTTTGTCGTTGACTCCAAATCAAGATGCATCTTGTCAACTCCAAGCCGAGCTGCTCGAGGAAAATCCTCCTCCATCTCCCGGCGCGAGACCTACTTCTTTACCAGCGAGTCTGTCAACGTTGGAGTAATCTTATCAACGAGTCTCCGAGCCTTCAGACCGCTCTCTTCTTTCAGCAGTCATCCTCTCCCTCGTCGCCACCGACAATAAACCCACTTCTTAAAGAAGTCTTCCCGGCATGGTTCGACCATTTCCAGTGGCATTTCAATGACGAATTTCCTACGAAACCTAGTCTGGACGCAATAGTACGTAAAGAAGCAAGCTGGCGGAAAATGCTCGTCGTACGTTGCAAACCCAAGGAGATAGAGTTCATCTGCGAAATTGGCGTTGCGGATCGGGGTGCTGATGACGGATCAAAAGAGTGTGCGAAAGGGGTGGAGGTTCGCATGGGAATGCTATACGACTTATGCCATGAATGGTGTATGTCAGTCGACAAAGTCTTTGCTGTGAGGTACCATCCGGGCAGGGGAGGTGGTGAATGGGAGATTCGATTGGTGATGTATCATCTGGAAAATTGGTTTCTAAGAAATTATCGTTCGAGCGGGATGCTAGATAGCAGGGCACTGGGGGTTGAGAAATATAGAAGTGAAGCTGCAGATGATGCTAAGCAAATCACTTGGAGTAATCCTGTGTACACTAATCAGCCATTCGCAGAAGTCTTACGATAAGTGTTTGTATTCCGAATACAGTTTTTACTTGCACCCACGTCGAGCTCACTGTGAGAACCGGAACGCGAATGATGCCCTAAGGAAATTGCATGTCTAATAACCCTTTAAAAATATCTCGTGAGGCTCGAACCTTTAGCGGCTGGTCATCTTAGCCAAGTTTGCGGATACTTTCGGACGAAATTGAACGGGCTGTAGTCAGGGGCTGTCATCTGGTCACAAAGTTGGCCCCTGTTGAAGCGTACTTTACGTAGAGGGACTTTGTGATCGTGGAACTTTGTAGAACATGCTCTAGAACGTGCTTATGGTTTCAAAGAGTCTCCAGGTAGAGATCAAATGTGGAAGGAAGTCCGGCTGTCAGCGTACGGATTTCGGTTACGCGAGAAACCAGGACCGCCAAGAACCCCTCGGAGTTTCAAGGAGCCATTTCATCGCAAATCTGCTATCACGAACTGTCGAGGCCATCCGATAGTATTTCATTGCAGTACCTGAAAAAAATTATGCTTGGAAAATTTCTTGGCTAGTTTTAACTTTCATAATGATGACAGCTTTCTCACTAAATTTGTCTGCGTGGAGCAATGCCAGCCTGAAAGTGTTATAGAAAGTAGAGGCGTCGGAGAAATTTGCGCATAATTAACTGATTTTTAAAAGCGATGCTCATAGATTTTAACTGCTTAGACTTATGATGTGGTCCAAATCTCCTCATTCCCGAATCTATCTCGATAGAGTTGGCAATCGCAGCCAAGCTTATTTCAACCGCCAGCCAAGCACTTGTTTCAGCTGCAGAGAATGGTGGAACAACAAATATCTCAAGTGGGTGAACCTGACACTCTAGCTAATGGTAGTGTGTTCCCCATCACACTTGAAGTCTTAGCGATAAGACTATTCGCCGTTTAGTAATGGCAGCACCGCACTTTTGGGTTAGGGATGGCGGCGATGCAGTATATCACCCTCGTCCTTCAGCTGATGAGTCGTTTGAATAAGATCCACTCGATCTGCAAACAATTTTCTCTCCAGTCATTCATTCAATTATCATTTGGATTTCCCTCTTTATTCAATATTTTCACTCATCACACAGCTGCGCTGTTTACTTCAATCCCACCCCTTCACTTCACTCATCCGCTCAAAACTTAACGATTCCACTGATCCCACTAATTATCCCCAAATTACTATCAACATGAAGGTTTTTGCCGCTTTCATCGCTGCCATCGCTGCCATCGCTGCCTTCACCATTGCTGCACCCACCGGGATCCAGCAAAAACGTGCCTCCGTTCTTGGTACCAAGACTTATGATGAGTACGTACTTTCCCAAATAATATGCCGGAACAAGCAGCTGATAACAGTAGACTTTCTATATCCGGAGGAATCGCTGGAAATGCCGAGCAGGAGGCCCTTGACGTCTTCTCGGCGCTCGACCTGACCAATATGGCCGCTATTGACACTGTAAGTCTGTCCCCAAATACTTTCAATTGAAAATGCTAACAATGAAATCTATTAGGCCGATATTGAATTCTTGGGCGCTGTGAACGATATCGCCAACGACGCCGAGACCGATACCTTCAATGTGGAGATCGGAAAAGCCACTGGTGACGCTAAAACCGCATTGACTAATGGCAAAATAAAGAATAAGGTGCTGAAGTTGACTGCTACTAGCCTAGAACTTCAAATCAAGGCTTCACAGGGAGAGGATACCGCTGCCAAGTTGGCTGCTGAGACCAAGAAGCTCAACAACAACATTGCGCTTGATAAGGCGGCTGCGGGGCAACCATCTACTAAGTTGGCATTCGACGCTACCACCACTGCTTAGAGGACGCTCAATAACTGGTCTGGGCGATGCTTCTTCGAGGGCGACTGGAATTTGTAAAAATTGAGATCTTAGAATGGTGATGATGTTGGACGGACGCGAATTAGTGAAATTAGAAATTTGAAAGCAATTCTAAGAAAGCTTTTTTGAGCATCAGATATCGATGAGGAGTCAAAGTGCAATTAAAGGCATGAATTATTCAATATTCCGCAAGACTGACGATGGTATTAATGAGAACTGTTCCCCGATTGGTTTGGTCCGCGAATGGTAGTGCTATTATGATCTTGATGCATGAGCTCGCTGCATAATCCATGCAGTATCCTTAACTCTGTGTGTGATAACTCCTCCGCATCACATAAAGAACAGACATTTGAGCTAATTTCGTTTCCGCTTTTCGAATGCTGCCTACCCATATAGTGGGGCAGGAAAAAGACCGACTGTATGAAACTACAGAGATATATTTCCCCTTGTAACGCTTTTACAAACTTTTTATAGTCGGCCAGGAAATGAGAAAATATATATTCATTTTCATCCTTCTTGGCTATTCATAAACTCAAGATTTAATATTGTGCCAAGCTCAAACAGCACCACCTAAATGCATAAATGGTAGGCAATCAACAATCGAATATATTTTAGTAGCTTCATGAGGGTGGTTTCTGTTACGGCACGGGCAGAGCATTAATAAGCGGCTTTATTAACTAAGACAACTGCAAATAAGGAAGGTCTAAAGTACAGGTTCGAAAGGTCAAAATAACCTCAAAAGCACGGGCCAACTCTTAGTGCAATAACGTGACAGTTTCCTACCACAGTACTTACCCCTCTTTGTTTCTGCCGAATGCAGAACGGAGTTCGGTCACAAGGCCAATTCACCAGGCAGAATAACCCAAAGTTAATTGCCTCGCTGAAGCGCATATACCGTAGATTATGCAAAGGTGTGAATGCGCTTCAGTCCTTAATATTTCACCTTAATTCTGGCATTTCTTCTCTGATCTGAGTGGCTTCATCCCGTCCTATTTGTTTATAGCTATGGGCCTAGATATCGCTATTGTGGGAGCTGGAATCAGTGGTCTCACCGCCGCCGTATCCCTCCGCCGAAGCGGCCACACAGTAACACTATACGAGCGCTCTTCACTCAACCGAGAGGTGGGTGCTGCTATTAATGTTCCACCTAATGTCACGCGCTTCCTCATACCATGGGGTCTGGATCCAATCAAGGCGAGGTTTGTGGTATCTGAAGGCATGTTCTTCATGTCGCCGACGACTCTGGAGGAAATGGCACATTTTGATTACTCTCAGACCGAGAAGAGCTTTGGAGCGCCATTGCTGTATGCTCATCGGGTAGACTTGCATGAGAGCCTGAAATGCATGGCCACTGAACATGGACTTGGCATTCCGGCAACAGTGCATTTAAAGTCTGCAGTTGTGAAATATGTGAGTATATAGACAGAAAACTTCGTTCCCACGAATAGTCTTTTCGGATCTTGGCTGATTCCTGTGAAAAGAATACAGATATACCATCCATCACCCTTCACGATGGAAAGATCATCACCCCAGATCTGGTAGTTGCCGCTGACGGCCTACACTCCATCGCAGCAGAGTGTGTGCTGGGTAACATAAACCCACCCGAGCCAGCGAAACATGCAAATTGTTGCTATCGATTTTTGATTTCAAGAAGGGACATAGAGGCGGATCCCGGAACTAGATGGCTCACCCAAGGACGGAATCCATCCAGAGTCATAATCTTTTCAAATCCTTATGCAAAGAGCAGACTGGTGACTTATACTTGTCGCAAGTGAGTTTCGGAATTCGCTTTGGCTGGCTATTCTTGAAATAAATTACAAGCTGAATATTTGGATAGCCATGAAGTACACAATTTTGTTGCTATTTGCTGCAACGACGATATCATTACAAAAAGAGAAGGTTCATATACCCGAACTCTTGAAGTTAGAGTACTTCAATACACGTTAGAGTCTACTGACGTTTTGACGTTTAGATTGGCACTGCTCCGTCGATAAAGCCGAACTCCGCGAAAAATATGCAGACTACAACTCTCGTATCCTCGCACTCATCGAGTACGTTTCCCACTATATTTCTTAAACAGACAACTCGCCACACCCAAGAAATAACCTCGGTGCCTCCAATCATGTGCTCAGCTTGGAACAAGTGAGACTGATCACCATCTGGACAGCAAAGCCACAGACGTAAAGCGCTGGCCCCTCCTCTACCGCCCTCCCATCCCAACTTGGCACAAAGGGAAGCTAGTTCTAGCTGGTGATGCTGCGCATCCTATGCTTCCACGTCCGTTCATTTCCTCCCTTTGTTTGTCTTGACTAATAGCATTCCAAGACCACGCCCAAGGCGGGGCGCAAGGCCTCGAAGACGGCATCGCTTTAGGTCTCGTATTCGCTGGGGTCTCGAATCCCGCTGAAATCGCCGATCGGCTGGGACTTTATGAGAAAATCCGTCGCAATAGGGCAGCGAGTATCCAGATACTGAGTAATACAGGCTATGATGAAAAGCCTCCGGGGGATCTGGATACCTTTTTGGATGGCGGGAGTGCACCAGGTAGGTGGATTTGATTTAATTCTTGTTGCACAATTTATATATGTAGTCTGAACCGTCGAAGCTTGAGCCGAGAAAAAAAGCGGTGACAGATTAAAGACCATACGTAGTTACCTTGAAGGATATGATACAGATGGAGTACGGTCACGATGTAGTGAAGCGATCGATAGAGACGATGAAGGCCTTCGATCCTTCGTGGAGCGTACCCGAGGGCTTCTTCCCTTGTACGGGGATGGAGAAGCCGGATTCGGTGTCTAGTTCTAGTATAAATGGGAAAGCTAGAGGATAAAGCATCCTCGGGGGATCTAAATTGATGTTCTTTATTCCTTTTCATCTTGACGATTCCAAAATGCGCCTGAAATCTCGTTTTTGACTTTTTGGATTTTTTCACGTGTATTTGTTTGCGCACTCCTATAACTTGCGGCGTTGCCAAAATTCCTGTGTATATGCTGATTATGACCATAGTACTAACATATAGGCTAAAAGACAAGAGTATTGATCCTTTGCTGGCGCTTTAAGGACCTGATATACTGGCGTCTCTATTAATTAAGCCGCCCGTTTGCCCGCGCGTCTTCTTCAATCAAACGACGAATCATCGCTTCATTCGCGGCTTCAAAGTCGTCAGGTGCATTTCCAGATGCCTGCGACTGAGCCATGGCTCTATCAGTGGCTGATCGACGCCTTCGTGCAATTTCAGAATCTCCCTCCACTGCTAAGGACAAAGCAAGTGCCCGACTCAGCTCTTCGGCAGCTGCGTCCTCCTGCAATTGCATGTTCAGAGCGAGTGCTTTATCGGGGTTTACAACTTGGTTGACCGGACTAGAACGGCGTCGTCTTCGTGGGGGATTGCGTCTCTCCCAATCTTCGAGCCTAGAAATAGAAGATCAGTACGTAGTGGCTTCTTCAAGACTGTTGACGGAATAAATGAAGAGAAAATGCCTGCTTTAGGGCATTTTCTGGAAGAACCAGAGTACATGATATGGATGGAATGAGAGGAGATAGGGGAAGGTAATATGAAAAGCGTCTTATCCTTACTGCAGACGTCTAGTTTGTGCTTGTTTGTGATCCGCTTCTATGCGTGCCCGAGCTGCTGCTTCAGCGGGGGTTTCTCTTCTGCCTTGCTGAGCTTGGTGTTGTCGAGGTCCTCCTCCTTGCTGAGTGCCTCCCCTTCCTTGTTGGCCTTGATTACCCCGAGCCCTACGATCTTCTCGAGCGCTCCTCTGGCGCCTACGGGCACCTTCCTCTCGGGGCCGACGGGCTTCTGCCTCTTGGAGCTGTCGAGCTTCTGCCTCCCGGGCCAGTAATATCTCTGCACGCTGTTTATACTCGTTAGGGGCTTCAATACGTTCTCTTTCGAGCTGCTTTGCCTGTTCCACCCTAGCTCTTCTAATCCGTTGTGCTTCTATATTGGCAGCCCTCCTGATTTCGCGAGCTGCCGCTTCCTCTTGGATCTCTCTCTGAGCAGCCTGTCTCTCTTCTCGCCTCGCTATTTCTTCCGCTTCTTCTCTCAGCTGCTCCTCCCGCATCGCTATCTCTTCACGTCTCTCCCGCTCTTCTACATCCGCTCGAGCATTGACAAGAAAGTCTGGATTATGGCGCCCACGCACAATAGCTGGCGGTGTTCCTTCAACT
>Ga0247778_1000537_pt1 | contig 42982 bp, 36 predicted proteins | sample UWRJL049202B5_FD_179939 | JGI IMG/M metagenome (GOLD analysis project Ga0247778, IMG submission 179939) | Plant litter microbial communities from Arlington Agricultural Research Station in Wisconsin, United States - UWRJ-L049-202B-5 | ecosystem: Environmental > Terrestrial > Plant litter >...
TAGCTTGTCTGTGTCAGAGTACATAATTAGAAGTATGATGGCGCTACGTACAGTTGAATATGGTGTTGTTGTTAATGGCAGACGAAGGGGCAGCTCCCACGATGTTGGACGTCACGGCGACCACATTGCCGGTAGTAGAAGTTGCGCTGGAGCTTGAGCTGGACGTAGAATTGGCATCGGTAGTGGCGCTGGTGACCGTCGCCTTCGGGTTGTCTGACGAAGTTTTATCGCCAGCATTGACGGTAGAACTGTCTCCCCCATTCCCACCAGAACTATTTCCCGTCTGCGAGGCTTTATTTGAAGGAGATGGTGGTGCCGAACCGTCCGTGGAGGTGATTGATGGAGTTGTAGGTCCATCACGCCTGTGAATATGAGCTCCCCATCGATCTGCAACTGCAAGATGAATGCAAAAGCAGAGCAACGCAACTACAAGAATCTTTGCCCTCATAGCGCGAACCATCGTAGGACTGTGGTTGGTTCTCCACAGCTGTGCGAAGTCAAGACGATGTGACGAGGAGGGAAAGCTTCTACAAATGGTAGAGAGCAAAGAGAGCTTTCAAAGTGTAACGAGTGTGAGTAGCATTGGCGCAGATCCTGCTGGCATAGCTTGCGAACAAAACGAATATGAAGCAGTCGATGAATGAGGTTGAAGGAAATATTTTTGCGGCGGAGAGACAAGGTCTGAGGAAGATTGAGCCCCGGTCACGCCTTGAGTGATGCCGGATCGGCAACTGGAACCACAGGGATGGGAGCGGAGATTCTTCGTTTGATCGAGGCGGATTGAAAACTTGAGATCCACTGGCGAATAAGAGTTGAGATAGGGGCGGCTTAGAAGGAAAATGTCAAAGCTCAATGGGAAAAGGCAGAAAGTAAAGTTTAGCACTTACATGGCGCGACCCCAAAATTATCTCGATAGAGGCGCGAGGCGTCAAAGTGAGATTGCGATGTCCCATGCGGGATATGCCCCGACCCTCGTCAGATGCCCGCGGCAGATGGGTGGAAACATGGCGCTCTCTCCCAACTCTCCAGAACCAGCCAAAGTGCCACCTTGGCGTTGATCTGCGAACCTGGCGGCCAATATCGCGATCTCTCCCAATAAACTTTATAATAGGGCCAGCACTCTTCACCAGCTGTACAGTGGCCGGCATCATCCATACGGCTTCAACTTTCCAGCCGCAACAGTATCGTATGGCGGCTGCAAGACGAGAAAGACTGTGACAACTCGCATCTCACTAGACGCGGCGCTGTAACGCAATTGGATGTGGGAATTACATCAACAGGTTGCAGGGCTCTAACAGCTGAGAGATTGAACAGAGTCAAAGCCACTAGAGGGTGCCTGATGGAGATTGACCGGTTGCCACGGTAGGGCCGGAAAACAGAGGCCAATGTTTGGCCAGCCCTCTTTGGTCACCAAAGTTAAAGCCTTGAAAGAACCTGGACTTACTGCGAGATTGTCGTGTCCCCTGATGCCGGCGATACGTATCAAATTTGTGCTGCGTCGTGTGTCCAGTGGAAGGGACGACCGCAAAGAGACGTGAGGTTAGGAGAAGCGAGATTAGATGCTTAGATAGTGCTGAGAAGAAGTGGGCTGATCTGGCTTTGCATAATTCAAGGGATGTGGCTGTGAAAGGTTCAAGACGCCCAGCATCTTTGCTTCTTCCGATGAGTTGTTCTTGCGTCTTGGTTGCTTAAAGCAATCATATAACTAGACATGCAATAATTACATATCTCAGCTGGGCGTTTTGCCACTGTATTCTCTGTGCTGGGGCTCCGGTGGGTACGAAGTTACAAGTTTGGGGAATAATCGAGGATCTGAGTGCAATTTCAAAATTGCTCAGGGGTAAATCTTGCCAGTGCTTGAAAGGGCCTAGTCAGGTACAATTCTCCGTAGCCCAAGTCCAACGACATCCGAAGAGCCGGAAGCTGCTCGGACCAGCCGCTGCACAGTCAGCAGTTTAATTACCTGAGAGCCTGGTCAGCGCGCCGTCGCAGATCGCGTCCAGATAACGCGTCCAGCAGTTAGTCCAGGCCAAGATGCAGCAGACTTTGACTTTCCTTTGTGAGTTTATGCCTCTCGAGCCCAACCCGAGTCAATGAGGGGCAGGACGAATAGCAATTTGGCATTTCTGCCGTGCCAGCATCCAGAACCCCCATAAGTCGTACGAAAACACAAAAACAGGCTTCAGCATACCAAGATAATATATGAGGCGGGCGGGTTCCCAGAATCCAGGAGGCCTCAGCAACCACAATCCATGATCAATGATGGCCAGCATTGCATTTTGTAGTACAGCCAGATCAACACCACTTTACTGAAGACAACGACCTCAGCAGGTCATTGTTGCCGATTTCTTGGCCTTGATACAGCGCTGCACAATAATGAGGAGCGATGTCTCGGGTAGAAGCTCTTGCAGTTGTCCAGTTAGTCTCGAATCAACACATCACTTGACGATCTCAGATCGGCTTGAGAGACTTCTCCATGCATTATTGCCTTGGCTTTGGAACGAGAGGATAGCATTTCCCTACTTGGGCAATGCCCTCGGATTCTCACATACTATGAGATATCGAAATCTGCTATGACGCCTGGTACGCCTAGGATTTCCCCGCCCAACGACGTCTCCAGTCCCCGCCAGTTCTTGTGGGACGTATGTTCACCTTTCCACGTGAGAAAATGGAGGGAGACCCCTTAAACCACACGATAATTACGGGGAGGCAAACCCGGTCTCTGGATCAAGATCAACGCCGCTGTGTTTTCGCATGACTGAAGCACAAAACCAATCTCCCATTTTTCTCGCGATATTATCACGTGTTTGTAAACCCCCTAATCGCGTTCAGCTTCAACCTCAAGAAATCTCCATCAACTTGCGCCTCAGTCCACAACGCTACAAATCCGTCCCTTCACATCTCACAAACACCCGAGATCAACTCTCCGACGCTCCCTTCAGCACCGAGACAATTTTAAATCCCGAAATACCAGATCCCGATCTCCAAAAATGTCTTCGTTCCTCCTCCGACGCGTCCTCCCGACCAGCGCCCGCGCATTCTCTACTTCCGCGCCCCGATCAACCTTCGCGAAGATACAGATCATTGGCCGTCTCGCAGATTCGCCAGAGGTCCAGGGTACGAGCACAGGAACGGAGGTCTTGAAGTATGTTGTGGGCGCCGAGAGTGGACCAAAGGATAACAGGAAGGTGAGCTGGTTCAGAGTCGCCAGCTTTGGGGAGGGTCCGCAGAGAGATTTCATTGCTGGTCTGGATAAGGGGTAGGTTCCATATTCTCATTTAATGCCATGTTTACTTCAAGCATGGCGAAGAGTGCATACGGCAAAAAAACGAAATAGTTTTGCGTTGAAGAATGAAGATGACTGACACAATGCAAACAGAACTCTTGTCTACGTTGAGGGCGAAGCTTCCATGAGCCAGTACGAGGACGCAGAGGGTAAGCCGAGAAGTGCCTTGAACATCATCCAACGTAAGTAATTGCTTCTGACATTAATGGATCTTCCTAATCATTTCTTTAGAAAAATTCGAAGTTCTCTCCCCCAAGAAGCAACCACAGCAGTAAACTTCTCTGTTCACTAAGATAACGATACGTCCACAACAATACATCAAGCTCTCCTTGTACCAATCATCTCGACTTCATCAAGAGTCCCACCTTCATGTACGATTTTCAGTTTCAGATACCTGTGGAGCACTAGGGAGACCTGGGAAAGGTTTTTGTCAATATTAAATTACAATGAATCTCTTCTCACTGCTCCTTCAGTCGGGTCACTTCATGTGCTAAGCGGAATATTTGGGTAATTTTATTGTCTCAAAACTAATATATCGCGATACAAGAAGTCAAAGTAACTCTTCAGACAGTCCAAAAAGCCACGGAACGCGAGCAAAGCTAGGAATACCCTTGCAGAAACCCTTCAATATTGAACTTGTTCCCAACTCCAGGCTACGCAATGGGTCCGTAAATTGATGTACAAACTTCAATCTAGAAGTGTCAGTGGGGGTACAACCATTTACTCATTCTCTTTGGTAATTAGAAGTCCAATTTGAATATGATTCAATCTTGTCGAAGGACCATCGTTGAAGCTTGATGTCAACGTCTGCGGTCGACGATGCTCAAGTCTCTCACTATATGGTTGAATTATTCCGTGCGTTGTTTCTTGGTTGGCGGGCCCTCATTTGATGAGAGCTCCTCGTTCTTGATTCCGAGCTCTGAAGCGTTGGTTGCTGGAATTGATGAGAGCTCCTCCTCCTTTTTGATCCCGAGCTCTGAAGAGTTGGCTGCTAGAATTGGTGAGCTGTCGGCTGACGCATTGCTGGCTGAGTTACTGGTTCTCCAAGGGCTGGCTCCTTTTCGAGAGTTGGCTTTTGAGAGATAGTGGTCCCACTCTTCGTTGACTCCCAAAATACACCAAAAGTGGCCATCGTTGTGACCAAATACATGTCCTCCATCGATCGTTCTCGTACTAAGAGCTCGTCGATATGTTTGATCCTCAAACGTCCGTGGTAAGCCCTGCTCGTGCGCTTGGTTCGGAAGCCACTCTTCGATGGTCTCCAGGATGTTTTGTTTTGTCATCCAGCCTCCAGGTACTTTAGCCAGAACAGAATAGATCGCAAAAGCGACACCTGGAAGGTCATAGTGTATGTCGACGGATCCGATCTTTCCTTTTTTTTTGTCGACGGATCCCGGGTGTCTTTTCTTCCCAGGGACATCACACTTCGGGTATTCCCCCCTTTTTAGTCCCAAAGCGGTGGATTGGCCTCGCCTAAACTCGCTCGCCCAGGACTCGTTGCTACGATATTCACCCTTCAATCCATCCCGGTAGATTTTTCTGAGACAATCCTCCTCTATCTCAAAAGTTCCAGAACACGGCAGTGCCCATTCTTCTCGAGGCGCCTTGGCCTTTCTCTGTTTCCGAGCTGGTGAAGAGCTTTTGGAGGCCCGCGCTGGTGGAGTGACGGCAGAGCGAGGGCTGGTTGGTGGAGTAGGAAGGCTGGACGTCTGCGGCCTGCCGTTGGGTAGGGGAGTCCGCTTTTTGACTGAACCCTGAGAGGTACTGATTAAGCCAGATACGTCAATCGTTGAAGATGATCCAGGACCGACGTCGACTTTGATAGTCATGGATTCAACGTAGCAATTGTTGACGATCGCACCTGCCTGCGTATTGTGGTTCGCCGTCTGGGTATCGGCTGCTTGAACGTTGGAACCATCCATGGCTGCTTGAGCGTTGGGAGCCATCGATGTGTAGTATCAAGGTATTATAAGAATATTCAACAATATGTGAATGGGGCTGATAATATTTTATGGCGAAGAAAAGAAATTTTTGAGGGGGGGGGGGTTGCGGCGATATTTATAGTGGCTGGCACTGGCCAGTCCAAGTTGAAATTTCTCGCAAGAGCCGACCAAATTCTTTCCTGGTTCCTGCCATATTAGATCAACCAACGGACTAGATTCTAAATAAAAAGTCAGTCCGTATTGTAACTGCTAAACCTATTCTGATATGTCTAGTCAACGCCGGTATTTGAGAAACCACTATTTAGTCTGGATTTCAACCTCCACGCCCGAGTTCTTGTCAACTCCGGTACTTGGGAAAGCACTATTTAGCATAGCTTTCAACCTCCTATGCCCGAATTGACCAGTTGAGTCAGACTTCCCGTTGTTGAGGGGGTGCTTCTCAGTCGAGATCCCAACCTCTATGCCCTTTTCGGCTACTTCCCCACTTCAACATAAGTATCCCACCAATACCATGCCATATTATTTTACCAGATCTTGAAACCTGTGGAAGGTTGATACAATAGCCTGCAACGGTTATGCACACAAGTCATTGTGGAAGTCGGATGGAACAGGAAGGAACGGCTAAGATGGTGACTAGTCCACCCTTACCAAGAACCACACCTTGATAGACCTGCATGGTTGACAGCAAGCGGTGCGTAGACAAGTATTAAATGAATATACTAAGAGATACTAGGGCTGGTGAACCATGCTTGACACTAATGTCAGTGATCAAATCTCATCTTTGCCAGCCGTCAACTTTGGGTAAGACCGGGCAACTTCGTGGAGACAGGATTCAGAGAATCAAGAGCAGGAGCGGCGGCGTGCAGAATTTACCTTAACTCCAAGATGTTCAATGACGGACACGCCATGCTTCTACCTCTGAGGGCTTGTGGTCCTCCAACATCTCAGATGGTAAGTGCTCATGAGACCAGGAGCAGCACAGCGAAAAAGAACATATGTGAACCTTGCCAGCAGGATACATCCCAACTTTTCAAAAGGATATAGACAAAAACTTGTACTTTGGCCTAGATATTCAACCATAATCAAAAAGAACTTCTGAACAATGCACCCACCATCCTTGGACGTCCACATGATCGGATTTGTATTGGGAAATTCGGCTTCGTTTTTGCAGCGACATAGCGGATTTTACACCTGATGGATATCAAATGGAAGTGATTGATTCCCGTCATTTTCTTTTCATTTAAGACCCTCGAATTCTTCATCGGTAGGGCTAACATATGATTTTCACCCCCCTGATACCTCCCACCCTCCCGCCAATGCAGTTTCTTCACCTTTCTGTTACGGAACCACCCAGATTCCTGTCAAGGTAGGTTGTGCGGCTTATGGTATCTACTTTTAGAAGGAGCGGTCACAACATTCATTGAAGGAGGTTGAGGAATTGAGCTCTATATTCTTGACTGCCCAGCTCTAATTGACTCCCAAATATAACTTTCCCACTGCTGCTGCACAGACAATCTCACATTCGCGGACGCCTATGACGAAGATTCAATTCAATATAGACTGTTAAGTTGTTCCGCATGGCCTGTCTTCCGGTATTCTAACGGGTGTGGCTGTGCTAAACTTTCTGATCGAAGGAATTACCCCGGGAATTACACAATCAATATGCCATAAATATCAAAAACTACGTCTTGGACCGAAAGAAATATCGAATTTGAGACCTACATTGCAAAGATCCAACTCAGATATCGCAGCATTTCAGTGGCGGACATTATGAATGACATTTCACAGCAACTAATTCAGGATTCAGCTTCACTTGCAAGCCCGGTTCGTCCAGAAAGCAAAGGCCAGTTGACTGCAACACTAGAAGCTATGGGGTGGATGTTTGGCAGAACTAGGCCACACCTGTGAAAATTTGCAAGTTTTGTTGCACTTCGGACTGTTAAATGGCAAGGGATCTAGATGTCCGGCGGCCCTCATATTCCCTCACACCAAGATATTACAATGGTCTTCAAAATTGCAAATCCTTTAAATGTAAAACAGACTAATTCAAAGTCAATTATTTCATTAAATAATTGCCTGCTTGCACGCAAATATAAAAGATTCAAATATCATTTCTAAATCAAAATTCACCAGCCTCGAGGTGAGATTCGAAATTCGACTGCTAACACGAAAGGACGGACCTGATCGGAAAATGCCACTTGCAACGAGTATCTTAATAGCAAAAATTCGGAACTTTTGTTGCATTTCGAATATAAAAATAGAAGAAGCCAGATGACCGGAGATATTTTGTGAAAAATAAAGACACTCCGAGGTGCTAGCTACGGCTCAGGAAAATGGTACCGGGATAGACATTGTACGATACTGGGACCGAAAAACTGTTGGGGAGGAACTGTACTAGCACAATTTCAAAAACTGATTCCGAGTTCGGCTGAGAAGTACCATTTTTGGGAACGGGATTCTGGACTTGACTGAGCAAGACTAGTCCCAGAGATGGCCGAACAGTATTTTGCACATGATCATATAAAACATCATCAATACTTGTCCTCTTGGTATACCCCCCTGCAACAGCTCGGAATGCCAAGCACTCGCTGATTTGCTGCGTCGGAATTCTTAGCGTGCTGTATACTAGAATCGGACTAGATCGTCTTCGTACACCCCGCATAAATTCAATTAGTGGCCATGTCGTACCTTTGAATTGAGGAATTTGACTGTTTACTATGTGGCTGCCTGAAGTTTCCTTCAGGAAACAGGGCAAATTCCGGGTTGTGAACAGATAACGGCCATCCGATGCCGCGTCAGCTATGAAGTGATGACTCGACTCTCCCCAGGTCGGGGGCCGAGGTCTTAATTGGATATAAAAATCGAGATGTATTCCGAATCCATTTGATTTTCTACAGTATCCAATCTTTGAAAAATATTTAATAATGGCTGAAACAAAAATAACAACAGGCGGAAAAGGTCTTTCCTCCCGGCCCATTTCAGAGAATCACATCAAGTCTAACAAAAATCAGAATACCTCCCTGGCGCATCCGCCCTCCTCAGCGATGCATTCAAAACAGACCCCACGATGGCTTACCTGCTATCCAGCGCCACAGACCCAGAAGCCTACCGCCCAAAGTTCTTTCACGTGCTGCTCCACGCCGTGGTCCTAAACGGCGGCAGAATCGACGAAATCGGAGACTTCAAATCATGCGGCGTACTAATGCCACCCGGAAAGGACGTCGGGAACCCGTGGACATGGACGCAAGCCGGATTCATAGGTGTGTTGTTAAAGTTGGGCATAAGTGGAATTGCGAAGATGGTGAAAGAAATTGAGCCGTTGAAGGACAGGGCGAAGGCGAAGGTTTTGAGGAAGGATGAGAAGTATTATTATATCTTCTTTTTGGGGACGAGTAAAGAGGCTAGAGGGAAAGGACATTGTTCGAAGATTGTGAGGGAGTATCAGGAGGTTGCGAGGAATGAGAATTTGCCGATTTGGATTGAGGCTGGGACGGAGTATTGTATGCGTTTGTATGAGAGATTGGGGTTTGTGCAGGTGGACGAGTTGCTGATGGGAAAGGGAAAGTGTGATAAGGATGGGAAGATGAAGGTTGGTGGCGAGGGGGTGACGATTTGGGGGATGATTTGGAGGCCGGAGGTGTTAGGACGACCGATATCTGGGACTCTTTCCCACGAGGGATATGTGAAGAAGTGAAGAACACCCATATGAGAAGCAACTATATCTAGACGCCTAAAGCTTCGACGGCCAGGGCGCCCGGGATTACCTGCGCTATTCTGTCATATCGTCTTTGTTTGGGTTGTTCGTGTCACCTTGTTTTTGTCAGATCGTCTTGCAGTATGACTTTTCTGATCCTAAAGCCGCTATTTGAAATATCGCCGCGACAGAAATTCAAGCTTCAGAGTAGAGAGTATTGTGACGGAACCAAAGGAGAAGATAGTGGAAGGAAATTGTGTAAAAATCGAACCGAGGGGTACATAGGCACTTATAATTGAAGTCAAAATTGAGCATCGTCGATCTTCGCTCCAGCCACGAAATTTAGCGAGCCGTTCGCTAATTTTACAGGGCACTGGCTCGCTAAATTCTAGGACTTTTCGCCCGAAACAAGGTAACACAAGTACAGCCATCAAGGAGGGTGCCGACACCTTACACTAGTGCAGCCAACCACCAGAAGAGGATTTGTCGGTCTTGTCTCAAAGCTTGGGGTCATGAGCAGCCTTTCCAAGGCGGACGGGATGCCCTTTATCTTGAAGCTGGGACCCCAAGAACCAGCATGAAGCTCTCATCATCGCCAAAATGTTCAAATTCCCAGAAATCCAGCCTGAAAATGCTTCTATTCGTCATGAACACCTGTCTGAACGGATGATTTCCCGTACATTGACAAATGTAGTTTCCCGTAGATTCTCTCATCCTGATGTCCGCAGCTTCTTGCAGCCTCAATCAAACTTTGAGTATATACTGCACCCCGCACTTGAAATGGGAGCTGAAAAGTAGACAGGGGAGCTACTTACGCCTATGGTAAAGCTATCAGTGATTTGGGGAAGTACTTTACGACGACTGAGCTCAAAGGAATCACTTCAAATTGTAGCATTCAAGAAGTGCACGCAGTGGCCCTCGAGGCTCAGAAGAAGTGCCAGGATGGTCCAATCAAGCGGAAAGTTATGCGATTTGTTCAGGTGCTCGACCATTATTCGAGCGTGATGGACATCTTATCTCAAGCACATGCTGAGTATACTTGCTTGATTTGGGGTTCAATGAAATGGCTCTTGCAAGTGAGGCTCCATAAAATGCCGGGAGATAAGGAACTGACAACACTCTTCTAGTTATCCATGAATTATTTTAATTTGCTTCAAAGATTGTCTAGCATGCTCTCGGACATTGGGCATAACTTACCCAGATTTTTGTTCTACCAACGTATCTTACCCACAAATCGCATAGCGAGTATTTGCTCCGAGCTTTACGTCGCTATTCTCGAATTTTTGCAGAAGTCTATTATGTTCTTCCACCGACGTAGATTCAGTAAGCCACAACGTCCATTATCTTGATGTAAGCCATTCTCTGACGTCAAGTATCAGGGAGATATCTCTCAGCGTTGTGGTCACCGTTCGAGATTAAATTCAAAGAAACTGTAGAAAACATACATCGGCTCCAACAATGCTTGGAGGGTGATGCTAATGCGACGGCCATAGCTCAGCAGCAGATCAATGACGATGGTAATCACGCGCTAGAATTAAACTCTCAGCTTGTTGACCTTTTCCAGCCTTTGCGAGGCAACTTGCCGAGATGACCCTCGCCGCTAGACGTGAGTAAGGTTGAATGTATCTCAAAGTATCTAGCTGACTGAACATCTGTAGACACTCTCCAATCAGTCCAAGGTACGATATTTTGGGACGATTTATGAAAACAGCATTCAATACTCACATCTTCTAGAAGTCAAATCCATCCAGGTCACACTTCTCTTAGCCACACTTCGCAGCGACCTATTCTATGGAGACGGATCCCAAATTTCATTTCACGATGACATACTTCGGCTCACAAGCTCCACTCGGGCACCAGACTGGACACACTGGGTCTCTGAAGAACGTAGGCATGCCCCCTGGGAGTTCTATAAGAAATCCCAGATCATGCAGGCACAATGCGATACACTTCAACCCCAGCTCAGATACTTTCACATAAGCGAGGCTCGAAAAGCAGTCCCAAAAGCCGTCATAGCTTACGTAGTGTGGAGTCCCGAGATGGATGCTCGATCCGCACTTGCTTCTCTCGCCTTTCAAATTCTTCAACAGCGACCGGGCATACTGCACCGCAAATCCCCTGAGTATTATCTCGCAAAGTTCAGAGAAGCACGAACGAGTTTTGAGAGATTGTGGGCAGTGTTTTTGGAACTTGTGGATGCCGTGGGCGGGATTTTGTGTTTCGTTCATATGCCGTCGCTCAGTCCCCATGCTGTACGATTCTCGCAAGCTTTTGTGGATTTGTTCGACTCGTACGACGATGGTGCCGGTCCCTTGATAAATTTGGCGCTGTATCAGCCTGACCATTTCTCGTTTCCTAAGAGGCAAGATATCAGAAAGCCGGACGATATGTACGATGTCGACCCAGCACTGGACTCGAGTGATGCGTTGCACCAAGTGATTCTGGCTCACAGTGGCGCACACGAAGGACTATCAGATGCTCTGAGAACAGAACTATGGGAAACGCTGTGGCGGACCGTGCGATATTCCACTATCGCTCTGACTCGACCGCAGCGCGCTATTGAGCTGGGTCTCGAGGGGCTCACTGAAGAACTCCGTCGTGCGATGAAGGAAATTCCTTATCATATTCCTTCCGACATTCAAGAGCATCTTACGAATTTCATCGAGCAAGCTATCGGGTATGTAACTTTGGGATCAGCGGGTTCATTGCAGCACGAGGTATGTGATCAACGCGCTGGGTTTCAATCACAGCCTTTGAGCGTTGAAATGAGAAATACTGTTTGGAGTGGTATGCAGAACGTGCTGATCGAGAGCATTATGGACGCTATCCGAGAACAGGATACCGTGGAACTTGTGAGATCGGGTTTGGGAAGTAACATCGTGAAGATGGTAACCGCAGGTACGAGAGACGCAATTGCAAGTGGTCTATTGATGCTCATTAATCATGACCGGTGATTCGGTTGAGTTCATTTGAGTTCACAAAATTTGCATTTTTGAGGGGTTTAGCCTAGCTTTTTCTAATTGATCTCACGCGTATAAAGATGCAAATGGGGACAGAAATGCAGTCTATGTTTCTTGAATGACCCAGTTCATGTGCTGGTGACCACTTGTCCAACTATTTTGAATGTTTCAGGAGTTCGAGACATTCAAAAAAACGAGTGCTTCTAGAAGCTCTACTTTACGTCCGACGAGCAATTACTAGCAGTCAAGGTTTGTTTAGTTCAAAAGGAAAGATCACAAACATCTCGTAACTCTGAGGTAGCGCTTACAACCGGTAGGAAATGAATCTAGCCCGACTTGTGCCATGTGCAACACATACTTCAGTGGGAATAGGCACACAGGAAACTCCGGTCGAAGCTAAATCAAGCGGCGTGTAGTACGAGAGAAATATCCTCCTATCGCAGCCCCACTTTTCTTGCGAATTGCAACAAAAGCTTCAGAAATAGCATAGTGGAAAAGAATGCACGGGATGATGTGCGTGTACAAAAGCGCAATTAGGGTTTTGGGAGACCTGGTCTAAATTGGCCCAACTGTGGGGATGACTTAGTACAACCTGGCAAACTACGCCCCACCCGCTTGCGAATTGCAACAGAACGTCAGAAAGAGTATAGTAAATGCGAAGGGGATGACATAGCATACCCGCAAGACATTTCTCGGGATCACCAGGTCAGAAATAATCGAGCTGGTGAAAAATTTCCTAATGAAAGTTCTAGAACAACGCCCCACCCGCCTGCGACTTGCAGCAAATATCTTGAATGGGATGGAGGGCTACGATAGTCAGGAAACGGCTGGCACTATTTCGGGAGGATGCACTGGGCTAGTGGGGTTTCTTCCAATTGAAAACTCAAGATTGATCACCTATAGCAAGGAAGCTGAGCTGACATTATCTGGTACCGTTGGTTCAGAAAGAAAACGGACGGTATGAGCGCATAGCCCTCGATGCATGGTACGCTAAAAAATTGATAGGGATGTGAGACGTGCAACACAATCTTCAAAAGTAGAGGAATATGAATAGTCCTCTATCATCGAGTGGTACGCTACAGGTTTGACAGGTAAGAGAAATGCAACGAAACTTTTATGAGCATAGGTGACGGTTATTATGGGTAAGGGCATAGGCGGTTCGTGGTTTGTGAAATTGTGGTAGCGCTAGACTAGTCGGGAGGCGGACTGCGGAATTGGGCTCAGTGGTTGGTGGATACAGTGCTGCCCTACTCACGTCCGATTTGCAACAGAGAGCGAAATGAGTATAGAGAAGACGAACTACCTCTGGAAGCGGCGGCGCAAGGGATGAGGAAATTGTGGTTTACATGCACCCGAATTGCGGAGGGCTTTCGATGATTGGCGGGATTACGGTGCTCCACTTTGTCTCGACTTGCAACAAGAAGCGGAAATGGGGAAGTATGGTGGACTTAAAAAAGGGAAAGTGTGGAGATTGGGGCTTTATTGCGAACGGTTTTATATAGCCCGCTCTTCGAGAGGGGCAATCTTTCGCTGATTGGCAGGAAAGTATGCCCCACTTTCAGTCGATGTGCAATATTGGCTCAAAAGAGCACAAAAAGACGGGCATGACGGTAGAAGTAGAGGCTCCATAGTACTAAATAAGGACCCCTGGTATCAGGGGAATGTTGTATATGGAAGACGGCGTGGAAAGAAGGGCAGGTGACCTTCACGACTAGCGGGGAATCCGAGTCTCGGCTTCTGGTCGATATGCAATAATTACTGAAACGGAGGTTCTCGGACTAGGGAATCTTGATATGTACGCTATTTCTTCATGCAAAACGGGCTTTTGTGTGGGGTACTTAGTGTGCACTACGCTAGATGCTCCTCTTATTTCAAAAGTGAGATTTGAGTGCAAGTCTATTATTGGCAGGCGGGACCTAGGCCCACTTTTGCACGAAGTGCAACAAAAGCCAGCTGAGCTCTCGAGGGGGATTCTGTCATTAAAACCGGGAATGTGGGCATGCATTGTGTGGGGAGAATCGAGCGCGGTCTCGACGGATCTCTAGAAGAAACACTTAAAATAAAGTATTGGCTTATGATTGGCAGGAGCCTGTAGCTCCACTTATGTGCGATGTGAAACAAACGTCTAAAAGGGTTGGGATGGAAGGTAAACAATGGTAGAAATGGAGATGTGTGGAGTTTGGTATGAGGGGCTAGGGTTTGATAGACTAACCACGACCGTAAATGACATGACTGGATTTTGGGCCACTGGCAGGCATTCTTAAGCCCCAAATTTTTTCGAAATGTAACAAAGCCTAAAAGAGATGTTGAAAGTATTTATGATGATAGTTGTGGACGCAAACCCAATATAAAATGGTATCGATGCGGTGGGTAATTTTCCCAACTTTGGGACCGAATGAAAGGCTAGAAAGAAGCTAGAAAAGCAGGAACAATTTCAATTGGTGAAAACAGCATGACAAATTACACTACCAACAAAATAAACAGCTAAGGCTTTTCAGATGAGAGTTGTAGTCGATTTATAGGTGGATGTTGTGGAGGAGGTTCGCCCCGCCTTGGTGCCCGCTCTGACGTACGCTCGCGATACTCACAACAATTCGACTAACATCAGACCAGCCTACAGCTGTCCATGCTGCCAAAGCCTGCTGCGACTCCACCTTCTTCGCTCTTATCACCTTTAGTTCTCAGTAAATATCCCGCCGCCTCGTTGTGGAGCACCTCTTTACTCGTCTGGTCCCACAAACAGGTCCCATAAATCCCCAGTTCGCAGATCACGCCTCCTTTTTCTATGACACCATTGCGTAGAATCATGTTGTGTACTGGAGGTGGTGTAATGATTTCCATAAGGATGTAGGACTTCCAATGTGATTCTGGGAGTGATTTTAGGAAAGGAGGGATTGCGAATCGGTAAATGTTATTTCCTCCACCTTCGCGTTGTGGTTTCAGCACGTAGCCTTTGCAGCGTTCGGGGTCGACGGCGAGCTTCCGCGCTTCCAGACCTGCGGGCGAGTCATCGAGCGGGTATATGTTGGTGAAGGTCTTGGAGAGGTCGCTAATTTCCGAGGTATCGCCTTTGATGAACCGGTTGAGAATTGATGGTTCGGCGGATGAGGTCGGCGTAGCAAGGACTTGTTGCACCTTCTTTGCGCCGGCAAGCTGGGTAAGTATGGTTGGACATTTGATTGCATTCGAACGTTCAATTTGGAGGCGAGCTTGCCATGCGGTTGAGTCGGGATAGTCTTGTGGGCCATACCCCGCGCGGAAGTAAACGACGGCAACCTCGAAGGTTTTTGTGGGATTACTTGGGGGGTGGTACAGAAGCTGTCGTTTTGGAGTATCTGCGATGACAGTCTGTAGAAGTATTTCGTTGAATGGAAGTCGAAACACTGGAACAGGAGACTCGTGCTGTTGTAATTCGTATTCGAGGTGCCGTTGATCAAAAATGTTCCTTTCGGGATCTTGAACTAAGAAAATTATACAGCAGGGGTGTACGGGGTCATTTTGAACGTATGAATTGTAAGCTGTCCGTATTCCTGAAGCCAAACCTTTTGTACTCTCGTTATCTGGCAGGTCTAATTCCTTGTTGGGCAATGAGCTATCAAGGAGGGCGTAGTCATTGAGTGACAGGTACCTAAAGGTTGATTAACCATAGCGACTTGAAAAAGGGCTTTCGCTTCCACAGCTCCTGAAAACCTGTAGGCTGCCAGGGAAACTTACTTGTGTAAATTCGAGGTTTGAGAAGACAGACCACCAAAAGAGGATGCAATAGTATTGAATTCAACCTGCTTAATCACAGGGGTCTCATTTGTGGTCTCCTGATGGACCATGTAATCAGATCGGAAGAGGCCTAAGGAAAGACTCTGGAAGGTCTCAGTAGCATTCTCTGGAGGTAGACTTTCGGTCCTACCTGGACATATCCTTCTTCTTTCACTTTTAGGTGCACTTGCCATAACTCAGCAATAAACTCGTCAACCTCGAGGATTCTGCCTTTGGTCAGCGGCCGACCAGGATTGCGTCATTGAGGCAAAAATGGGGGAGTAGAGAAAAGAGCAGTATCGAGACAAGGAACGTACATACTCTTGGACGATATCCTTCAAAAATTCTTCATCCTGTGCAATTGAGGCGTATAGGTGGTTGTAGGCTTTTTGTATTGACTTTGCCTGTTCAAAACAAACTCGAGGAAAGGGACTGGGAAACAATGTAACTGGAGCAGTCGTGGCGAGAACTCCATGAGGGTCTGCCTCAGCAGATACGAGGGATAGTGGTGGCCTCACGGTTAGACCATGAGCTATAGACCAGTCTTTGATAGTAAGAAGTAGTTGCTCGCATTCGGCGGCTGTCACCTCGGGAGGGTAGAATTGTTTAGGGCGTTCCATATCTGCAGGATTTTGGAGGTGAGAGAAAGGTATACTCTTGAGAGGGCTTTAGTTTAGATTTCCGTGTTTCGGTACGGTGTGTACCAGGTAGAAAGGAGAGACATTGACATTTGTCAAAATATTACCAGAACCAAAATCTTTGTAAGACGTGCATGAGGGTCCAACCAACCCAACTCTAAATGCACTTCCGCAAGAAGCGGGGAATTGTTTATCGATAAGAATGAGCTCGACACGGCAAAATCTTTCCCCGGCCTCCGACGCGACGCCATTCACGCATCTTCAACCTCTCAATAGATCGGTCCTCACCCTCACCTAACCTCAACCCAACTTCCAACGCCTTCCTTTGATACGACAATTCGACAACTTGACCTTTTTATGACTTCTGCGTTTTGACGAGGTCATCGTCATCTTTCGCCAATTACTATCCTTTCTCTCGGACGCGCCTAGAGCGTTCACGCTCCCCACCTTCAACTCCGCGTTTCTTCGAGTATCACTTCAACTTCAACTCTGCGAAACCCCTCAAAACAATTCACATGAAATCATAACATCGTCAACCATTCGACATTACCTGCGCTTTCGAAGGTCGTCATCAACTAATCTCCATGTATTCAGACGCGCGCCTTCGTCTTGAGAGTGCTCTTCGAGTCTCCTGAGCTCCATCAATTATCTATCGAGTATCGTAAGTTCACTTTCGTCCCTTCCGGTGAATCTGTCGCAACGTATCTTTCCTTGTCAATTCCATTCTACAACCCACGGGGTGGCAGTACCATCTTCTGTGCTTCACAATCTTTCGATCTTAATACCTCGTCTGCATTCAGCTTCATGACTAACTTTCGTCTTGCAGGTCAAGGAGCCGTACTACGCTGGCTCAGCCAGCTCACAATACCTCCAAGTACGAATCTCTCATGTTCACCCCCCACAACATCAGCCATCATGGACGCCGGTGATCCGTGGGATTGGTCTGTCGACCGCGTCGTGCAGGAACTCTGTACACAAGATCGATCATGGCAACCTTACTCATCTGCCTTGGTGGGACCAGACCCGTCCACATTCGCGAAGGCTCTACAAGAGCAGCTGGTCACAGGCTCTGTGCTTCTCATGGAAGTTGATGACAATGCTATGAAGAATGATCTTGGAATCAAAACTCTTGGCCACCGCGCGTTTGTAAGAAGCGCAATAGCTGAGTTAAGGGTCAAAAGTGCCCAATACGTATCTTACATGGAGACATACCATCCCCAAAGTGCTGTGGCTTCCCACCACAGCCGAAGCCTGCACGAGTTCGGACCCCAGCATGCTCCCGCCATCGAGCAACTAAAATATCCTGAACTTCCACTTTCTCCTGGCGAAAGTCCCGCTATAGGACCTTCTCCGACCGGCGAGCCCACTGTTGATACGTTGGGCAATAAGAAGCGGAAATTAGATGTCGAAGACCCTTCTGGCCTGAATACTGCTCTTTTTGCAGATGATGTCTACCAAGATCAATCGAATGCCAAGGATATACCCTCGGAAGCTCTTAATGAGGCGTCTAGCTCTAATCACCAGCCCGCCGCTGTGACGCATCTGGATATCAATGGCAAGAAGAGAAAGCGCATTGCTCCCACTCTCGTCACTTCCGAGATCGATCCAAACAGAAATCGGGACGTGCCCACAGATGCCGACAATGTTGTTCAACATAATCCCAAAGAAATTACGCCGGAGCCTGAACCGGCTTTTGAACCCGGACCCGAGCCAGTGTTTGAGTCCACACCTGAGCCAGAAGCTGGAACACAAGTTGTGCCAGGAACATTGTTCATTGGCAAAGATGGCAGGAAGAGGCTCGCACCTATTCTTGAGTTTGGCACTGGATCATACGAATATGCAAACCCCGATCAGATTACCTCGGAAAAGGCATTGGCTTCGATGAATGAAACGACACGGAACCAGAAGACCGGATCGCGGTCTATTGCAGAAACCACGGCTACTGGCTATCTAGGCAAGCGAAAGATGTGTGTAGATGATATCTTCTACGCCGGGGTGGAACCCGGAAAGGAACTCTCGCTCTCCAGCGACGAGGAAGACTTCTGCACTGGACCTTCGGACATCTCACTCGGAAGACGGCTGTATGTGAACAGTCTAATGAGGCGTTTCTTACGGTCTGAGCCGCAAACATTTAAGCGTGGCGATGAGAATTTCACCGCCATTATTCCCTACGACCCGAAGCTGGTTCCTAGGTTTCAGAAAGCCTCATTCACTTTATATACTGCGCCATCGGCGGGTCAAGTCCATGCCAGACGAGAAGAGATTCCCTCGTGGCCCGAAGTTGATCCTGAAGCTGATGCAGAGAAGCCCTTCCCAAACATCGGAGCCTACTCTGCGACATTCAACCCTGTCGGCCCGGATATGCTGAATGGTCTTGGGTCCTATGACGAGTGGGATCCCTCATATCTGGAAAAGTACCACGATCTTGAAGGTGGTGATACGGTGCTGCCTGTTTATGGAGAGTCTGATGAGGAGAACGAGTATGATGAGGAGACCTGGCTGGAAATCGAAGCGGAAATGGGTCACAAACTCGAAAGACCTATGCGGAAGTTGAGAAACCCGCCTATTACTGATGATGAAGTCAATGCTGCTCTCGATCGTAGCATTGCCAGCTTCGTCGCTAAGTGGACCGAGACAAAACTTCCTAAACTGCAGCTGAGGGCGTTCCGTCTGTGGAACAAGTCTCGTAAGCTAAAGAGCTACAAATCGGATATATCCGCCGCTCAGAACGAACTCGCTCACCTTAATGAAAGGATCACCGCTTTACGGAACAAAATTTTGCTGGAAACTTGGACAAGCGAGACACAAGTTCTACGACAAGCCACGATTCTTGAGCCAACTGTCATCGATCGTGAGGTGCGTATTTGGAAATTGGCTGTTTTACAGAGAAAGAGGTCTCCGGAAAAGCCCTTGCATGCGTCGCCTACCCGACCCAAAAAATCGATAGTCCGCAATGATGAGCGAGAAGGTGAGGGAGAGTCGCTTGATAGTGATAGTAGCTCTGACGATGAATTGGATGATTTCATTGTCGACGACGATCCAATGGACTTGGCAGAGGCTTTCGAAGAAGAGCATGAGCTTGATCTTGCAGACGGTGAGGGGAGTGAAGATGATGGGACTATCTCAGATGGAAGTCTATCCCAACCCCGAGCAATTACCCCCGTCAAAGCTCGCAAAGCTATCCAGACAGATTCTCCTGCAATGAGCACTTCTTCATCTCCCCCGAGCAATGAGATAGAGGGACCTTTCATGACAACACTGATCGATGAGGAACCGGATCTACCTCAACACCGTTCCAGTACTGTGTCAAGTGTGGGCAACATGATTGATCTAACAATGCTCTCATCTGACTCCTCAGGGCCCGAGATCGTTGACCTTTCCACGCCAAAGAAGAAGAAAGGCAAGATCGCCCTGTTTTCTCGCAATAGTCCAATTAGTAGTCCCATTGCATTGGATCTTGAGCAGGCTCCGGACCCAAAGAACCTACCCGCATTGAAAAATCCAGCAGGTATCGGTAAATACTCGAGTCAAGCTTGGGAGAGTATATTAGATCGAGAGCGGCTATTGATCTCCATTCTCTTCCGCATGGAGGCCCCATTGCGATCTCGAATATTTGATATCATCTCGACGCAGAAGGAAAGTCAATTGTGGTTCAACATGGCTCAAGTTAACACAGCATGTCGGTATTCTAATAAAGGTGCGAAAGGTTTAGATACGCATACTTTCGATACCTTGGCAATCTTCGTCCGGCTTTTCGAGATATATTTTGATTGCATAAGTTATCCATATCGTGAGTTGCCGAAAGCAAGCACCATCATTAAGGTGGAAGAGAACCAAAAGGCACATTTTACATCTTTCTTCAACTTTTTCAAAAAGCTCCCTGGGTACTTTGATCCTCAACCATCATCAGAGCCGTCTCCATTGCCAGCCGAACAAAAGTTCGGATTCTCTAAAGATGCAGATGATGAAGACGGTGAACCTGTGTCCAGCACCAGACGCCGGCGCTCAGATGCATCTATAACCAGCGACGATGACGAAGAATTTGTGGATGAAAATTCGCCTCGTAAAAAGCAGCGGAAAGTCTTCGAAGATGTTGATGCTCGCAACCTTCGAGAACAAGACAGACTGCGGGTGGCTGAACAAGAAGAGCGCCGAAAGAATCTCCAGAAAAAATTAGCTAGTTCGGATCAGCATGGAGTCCTCAACAAGGGTCAAATTATCGTGAACGATGCCAAGGCCGACGATCAGGGTTATATACATGTCCATCCGCATATTTCCAGCCGTATTAAGAAACATCAAATCGACGGTATTCGATTCATGTGGAATCAAATTGTCGGGGACGAGAAGGTCATGCAAGGATGTCTTCTGGCTCATACCATGGGACTTGGGAAGACCATGCAAGTGTAAGTTTTAGTCTCATTGCATAGAAACTGCGCTGATCAAGTGTCAGGATTACCCTTTTAGTTACAATCGCCGACGCATCTGCATCGAAAGACCCAACCGTGTCCTCACAAGTGCCGAAGCCGCTCCGGAAGTCTCGGACATTAGTTCTCTGTCCTCCCGGTTTGGTCGGCAATTGGATTGACGAATTGTTGACCTGGGATCCGGGCAATATTCTCGGACATTTCAGGCAGCTGAACTCGTCAGTCAGACTTCAAGAGAGACTACAACACATAACTCAGTGGTATGAGGATGGCGGAGTTCTCGTCGTCGGTTACGAGATGTTCAGAGCTCTTATACAAAACAAGGCGACGAAATCTAGAGGTGCTGCTCTTGATGAAAAGGTACATGCACGAGTCAAGATGGAGCTTCTCGAAGGTCCAAACATAATTATTGCCGATGAAGCCCACAAATTGAAAAACGCGAAAGCCTCTATTACTACTGTCGCCAACCAATTCAAATCCTCGAGTCGCATTGCTTTGACTGGCTCTCCATTGGCAAACAACGTTGAGGAATACCACACGATGATAGATTGGGTCGCGCCCAATTATTTAGGACCTGCCAAGGAGTTCAGATTCAAATACGTGGAGCCAATTGAGCTCGGCCTTTGGCAGGACAGCTCATCAAGCGAGCGCCGGAAGAGTCTTAAGATGCTTGGTGTGCTCAAGGAAGATATTGCACCCAAAGTCCATCGAGCCGATATGTCTGTTTTGCGCAATGATTTGCCGCCAAAGAAGGAGTTCGTCATCAAAGTGCCCCTTACCGAGGTACAGAGGAAGGCTTATTCAGTTTATGTGAATTCCATGGTGTCGGGAAGCGTTGCACTTACTAAAGACGGTCAAATCAAACAGAGCACACTCTGGCATTGGCTGGCAGTACTTGCTCTGCTTTGTAACCATCCAGCATGTTTCGAAGAAAAGCTCAACGAGCGAAAGGGAGATGCAACCAAGGAAGCTGCTAGGGTTGAAGAAATACCCATTTCTAAGGAAGCTGCCGAGTCAGGAGAAGAAATCGAAGCGGCCCTCAACGAGCCAATCTGGAAAGTGGGTGTCTCACAAAAGCTCATTAGGGATGAGACTAGCCTATTCCAAGCAGAGGGTGTTGACATGAAGTCAATTGACCTGTCATACAAAGTCAAGATAACTTGTCAGATACTTGATGCTGCAAGAGAAGTCGAAGATAAGGTTCTCGTATTTTCGCAATCTATTCCGACTCTGAACTTTCTCGAAGAGCTTTTTGAGAAGCAAGGTCGAAAATTCATGCGACTGGATGGTAGGACGAAGATGAATGCGCGCCAAGCCTTGACCAAGCAATTCAACACCGGCGATTTGGAGGTCTATCTGATATCTACGACGGCGGGCGGTTTGGGGCTGAATCTCCCTGGTGCCAACCGTGTCATTATTTTTGACTTCAAGTTTAATCCTATTCAGGAAGAGCAGGCCGTGGGAAGAGCTTACAGAATTGGCCAGAAGAAGCCGACTTTTGTCTATCGATTCGTTGCGGCTGGTACTTTCGAGGATACCGTGCACAACAAAACAATCTATAAGATGCAATTGGCTTCGAGGGTGGTCGACAAAAAGAACCCTATCGCTCATGCCAAAAAGAACGTCTCAGACTTCCTCTTCGAACCGAGAGACGTGGAGCAGCAGGACCTGTCAAAACTTCAAGGTACGGACCCTAAAGTTCTCGACCGCATTCTGGCGTCACAAAAGAAAACCCGCACGATTAAGGCAATTGTCCAATCTGACACATTTGAGTTGGACGACGATGACAAACTCACGGCTGAAGAAGAAAAGGAAGTCAAGCAGTTGCTCGTCGATGAAAGGTTGAAGCGATCCAACCCTCAAGCTTATCAAGCTTTGTTAGTCAGGCGAGAGCGAGCTGCACTTAGACGTGCGCAAGCATCGAACACAGTGCCAAACACGACCGCAATCAACCCTGGCCCTCACAATCGCGTTGTATCGTCAGCGCCTCAATCTACACCACAGCGAGGACTGAGTACTGCACATGGACCTGCTATTGGCGTCAAAGCTCCTACTGCGCCGGGAGGCAATACCGCAACTCCTGGCAGGCCACAACTCAAAATGAACCCAGCAAGTACAGCAAGCAATAATAGAAATGCAACACACGCTGGAATTCAGCTTCCAGGAAAAGTCACGCCCGGCCTTTGCAGTCCCAAAAATCCGATTCCAGAGACCAAACCCTCTAATCAAAATGCCGCAATTGAAGCATCAGGCGCAAAGGATAATCTGAACAACCCAAAGGCAATCTCCATAGCGTCAACTTCTAATAAGGAATTGGAACATGGCCAATTATCTGAAAGAGGGCGTTCGCCTCACCGCCATATGAATAGCGAGCGGACTCGCTCCGTAGTATCTGATCGCGGCTCACAACCTGCACCACCTCAGAACCCACGCTCGAGCAGTACGTCACGCATATCTACACCGGAAAGTCAGGTCAGTTGAAGATATACGTGTTGGCAATGCAGTTTCAGTTCTAATATGTGACATAGGACGTTCAGACGCTCCGCTCTGTGCTTCTTGAAGCGGCGAAGAAACGCGACGGGTTCATTACCGAGCAGACTCGGCAGATGGCAATTAAGCTCTCGGTACAAATTGATGCTGCAGTAAAACGATATCCTCATCGTATCGGCGATGCATCAGTGAGCGATGCATCAAATGCTCTTCGAGAAGACAGCAAAAAGTGCTTTGCACTTATGAACTCAAAGATTACGGCAAATGCATTTGTGCGTGAAATGCTTACCTCATCGGGCAGCACTGCTGAAGTCGAAGAAGATGTGGGTGCAAAGGGAAACGATATCACAAAAGTAGGCACTCCAGAATCTTCTGCGAATCTTTCTATCCCACCATTCAATAGAAATCGACAATCAAGTCAGGCGACACATCCTGAGAACAAGGAGTCTCAGGCATCGGGCTCGATTTTGTTCCCAGAATTGGTTCGTGATAAAGCTATGCCGGGAAAGCAAGCGTCAACGGACCGAATGGAGTCTCAGAAGTCAGCCGATTTGAAGTCCCAAGCGAGCGTTGCAATTGACTCCGTATATCCAAAGCTGTCTTCCCAGCTCCAAGACCACCTTAAACGCCATGGCTTGAGTGAGAAAGGTACAAAGGGAGAGCTAATCGCACGTGGCCAGGCCAAACGACAAGAGCTAGCCCTTCCAACGAAAGCAATTGAAGCACCAAAACTACTAATTGCCAAAGTCGGTACTGCGCCTGGCAAGCTTTCTCCGTCAAGCGACCATCCATCCTCGCCATCTCGTGTTATGCGTGCTTTAAAATCGCTCAATCCGTTTGCTTCATAGCGCTAACGCACACCCTTTAGACCGACATGTTTGCTGCAATGAGCCGACGACCAGTACCATCTTCGAAAACCCCGGTCAGCAAACCAATTGACAGCCCAATCGAAAAACCCTTCCGAAATCCTCGGCACGACGAAGACCTTCTTGAAGTGGAACGTGTTAAGGAGAAACGACGAGCTCGGTCATCTTCATGGATTCCCAATTGGGCACAGAAGGATATAGACAACGCAGCAAAAAAGGAGAAGGAGGCTGCTTCGCATGCATCTTCTACGGCCAGTCCTTCACGATAATGATGACATTTTCCTTACCTGTACATTATCCATTTCTTTCGTTACGAAGACAGGCATCTTTCGCAAAAGTTTATACATATGGGAGGAGCTTTGAAATATATTTATGGACGGCGTTGGGCGAATAGCGATAGATACCCACCGGTGGCGTTCTGCTCATACATAGCCTTGCTTTTGCGCGGTAATGAAGCGGGGATTGCATTAATCGGAGGAATTTGCGTGGCAAGATCTCGGGATCTCATATTCCTATGGTTTACAGTACATAGGATCGAGTGCAAGGAATCGATCATCATGCTCTCTCTCCTAGTTTACCTATGACTTGTGAAAATTGAAGCCGTGGACATATCAGAGGAAGCTGACTGATGCAGGGAAACGCCAATAGCGCCGGCAGAGGCTCATTAGCGTTCACTTCCCTGTAAAATTAGCAGCCAATGACCTGAACCCCGGGACAGTGGGAACTAAAATTTCGATAGTGCGGGGTAATATTGCCCCTTTCCCGACTCCCATATGCAAGAACCCGCAAAGGACCCTTGCTTGAAATCTTGTATCTCTCACATTTTCATTTCTGACGTCCGCAACACGGAATTCCGCAGTGGATGATCACCCAAGTGGGTGGACTAGACGGTTCTCTCCTGTTTCCAATGGCGCCATGACATTTCTTCAGGTCGGGTGCTGCGTTTGTCGTCACAACGTTTCGAGATTACTGCCTGACGTAGGGTTATATGCGTTACGCTGATGATAACTTCTACGAGTCTACGAGTCCAAAACTCATTATTCTCAGCTCATTCCTTTGCCTTCTTCGTGCTGTATCTTAGAACTTTCCAAGGAACAGCCAACGTCATCTCACAGAAAACCTCAAATATGGGTGCAAGTCCTCCAAGCAAGCAGGCAAAGAGCAAAGCCAGTGCCTCGGGCCAAACGCAACCACGCATCAAGAAAACATCTGGAGCCGCATCTAGACCAAACAAGTCTAAGCTGAAAGCTATTCAAAAGGCTGTGACCGAAGATAAAGCGACGAAGCCTACGAAACCAAGCAAAGCTCCTTCAGCCCCTTCCAAACCATCTAAGAAACTAACTCCGACCAAAGGGGGCGTGCTCGTTCCCGAACTCACCTTCCAACGTTCCAGACCAGATCAAGCGATTTCCCAAGACGATGACGAAACCCTGGAGATTTACAGCACAATGCTCATGGGTTCTCTGGGGGACTATGACCCGCCGAGTCCCCCTGAGTTTGATGTAGAGAAGGAAATGGAGCTGATGTCTGATGGCGAGAGGGAGAAGACGCAGGAGATGATTGATGAAGCTGACAACCTTGCGGATTGTTGTGAGTCTAAATGAGGCGGGGCAGGATTTGAGTGATGCTAATAGGAGAACAATTTTCCTTGAGGATGAGGACGATTGGGTTTGAAAGGATGAATCGAGGCAAAAGATGCAGGGTTGGAGATGTGTAAACTATTCTCCACAGCGGGAGAAATTTCACTGATTTGAGATTTGCATCCAGATCGGAATTGAAAGGCTGGTGGCGCCGGTTGATTTGTCGTCGAGAGGAAGGCACAATAGAGACACATAAGGATTCTGACCAGTGTCGGATTGAGGTGCCAAAGCATTGATGCTTGAAATCTCGTTGGGCGCATCATCTTAGGAAGCCGCAACTCCAATTCGAGGTCGGGATTGTGAGATTAGAAAGAAGGCATTACTGCGCACAGGTACTGGTTCTTTCATTCAATGTGCGCTATTGACGATGAGCGCTCCCAAAGTTGGTGCAGTGAAGCTGCCATTGCAGTACAGATGTGATGTTGCTTCTATTACGTCTCTCATCTTGTTCGGAATATTTGGCATTTAATCGTCAGGCTTCATTTGCTGGAGCTCGTTGTGAGAAATTTTCGGACTTCGAAAGAGAGATGGATGAAGACCAAGGTAGCAATTTTTCAAAGTAATTTCTGCTGTGCGTGCTGCCAATCCAAAACTGCAACAAAAGCCTAAACAACAAGACTCCGCGAGCCCCCATCCCGTGTTAAGACCATTGCCATGACGGAAAGAGTTTTGCAGCTTTGCAGTCTCTTAACGGCTGCGGCCTTGATAAGTGCATGCCCGAGGCCCAGCTCGGATTTCAAGGGCAGTTCGAGCTCGCGGCTTCTGTTTTGAGAAAAGGTGCATTTTGGTTCTAAGGCACCCAACGTGCTTTGAATAATGTTGAGAACCTAGTCATGGGAGGTTTTGAGAAGGGGAGGAGGCTTGAAGCCGTTTTGTCTTGTTGGGACCTTGTCAAGGAAGTTATGAGGTTGTGGTTCTTGCTCTGCGATGCAATTGTCAGTAATGAATTCTCAGATGATTGGGGATCCGGCAAAATTGGCGGACAGTACTTGCCTTCTGTTTTTTTGTTAGGGTGGATTTACGAAAAGATGCAAGAACGTCTCTCGCCAGATCCTTAGAGCAGGGTTACCTGTTAGTGCTCATGGGTCACGGAATTGGTCAAGTTTCACAGTTCAATGAAGTCAAGTTGATGGAAATGAGTGTTATTGAGTGGTCATCCGCGCAGAATACTCCTCATTCCCAGACCCATGAATACCGTACAGTGTAAAGAAACCATGCCAGCTACCGAAACCCCATGAAAGAATACTGGTCCGAAGATCCAGATGATACACTGTGCCTCCCGAAAACCAATACAGAACCAAGAACCTGGCCGCACTCCATCTGTCATCTAAGCATTGAATGCCTTCTCGGCACGCTTCTCCTCGAAGTAGTTGGAGAACCCTGGGAAGAGTTCAATGTCAGCAAGGTAGTCACACAGAAGGAGAAGGGAAAGCGTACCAACTTGGAAAGTGGTGCCATCATTGCCATTGATGGGAAGATTGTAGGTGAAGGGTGCTGAGCCAGGTGTGGCGTATGTCGCAGAGAAGTGACCTTGCTCGACGCTCTCCCAGTGGAAGGTAAGAGAGTAGCCGTCCTTGCATTGAATGGTACCGTCGGCTGGGAGAGGACCGATGGTAGAAGATCCGTGACAGGTGGGTGCGTCGCCGATTCTGCCGTTCGCAACGCTGAGAGTGACGAGGTGGCCAGGCTGCAGTGCATGTCAGTGATGGAAAAGGTCAGTGGAGATCAGAGGAACGTACCACACCTGTTCCAGAGATGGCAAACATGTTACCAGCAGAAGCTGTGGTGAGGAAGGTGGCTCCAGCGAGGAGAAGGGTGCTAGCTGCGAATTGCATCTTGATGGTTGGATGGGAGATGAATTGAGTGTAGAAGTTGTTTGGATTGTGAATGCGAATGCGTGAAGATGTTTGTGGTTGTGGATGTGTGGATGTGTGCAAGTGTTGAGTGTGAAGATGTTGTTGTAAGATGGAAGAAGAAGATCGAGAAATGGGGGCCGAGGACTCGCCTTTATACACTGATCCTCCCCTTTCGTTCTTTCCATGATTGTTAGCCGGACGGAGTTGTTGGGATCCGATGAGCATGGCCGGTACGCTCCTGCCCTTTGCTCCTGCTCTCCCAGCGTTTGGATCACCGCTGACCTTTACTACGAGGAAATACCTTCACCTCACCTGTATCTGCCTCATGCAGACTCACTTAGGATTCAGCATTTGATATTGCGTAATGGCTGGTAAGTCAACAGCTCTTGACACTTTCAGTCCGAATACTCTACATAATCTCGTGAACAGACGTGAGCACTTCGTATCGTGAGGCCATGGCAAATCCGGTCGGCGAATTCACTCAAGGGCCCTGCAGTTTGCAAGGCTGCATCGCAGTGCGGGACCTTTTTGACAATCCGAGCCAGTGGAACATGGAAGGCCCGTCATAAAACTCAATGGTGGCACCTTCCCCCGGGACTCGACCCAGAAAGGTCTTTGGGATGATTCCAGAAGTTGGCTGTGGGGTGGCATGCGATATTATGACCGAGTTACGTATCTGCTCAGGCTGGAAGGCTCGCGTTGCAAGTCAAGAGTGATAATATTTTGCTGCTTTGTGCTAGTCACTCGCCTTCGTTTTCGCCATCAATCTCCCGAGTGGTGGGTGAATTTTCTGTGGTCGATGTTCATCGTGGAGAAACAAATCCAGAATCAAGAATTCAAAGATTCCTTTGGATAGGTCTCGTCAATTTTGATCAGCTTCGACTCACGCTGTGCGGTGTCCATGGTCGAGCACCTTTCTAACCACGACTTGGGTATGGCAGTAGTTCAATTTGTCTGGGACTACTCAGAGAGCTGTTGAAAGGGTCAAATCAACAGGTTTTGCCCCAAGCTTCAAAAGAAACTCCACAATCCGTGGTTTTCCTGAGTCCAGAGCATGGATCATCGGTGGAGTTTGCCCAAACGATCTCATGAACTCGTTCTCGATCAATTCCGTATCTCCGTCTGGAGAAAGCTCAAGATTCAGAAACAGCCAACGTACCATCTCAAGCTGGTCTGACTTAATGGCATTCCACAAAGCATGATAACGCCATCTTTTATTACTTGGAGATCCGATGTCAAGTCCGCGATTGAGAAGCAATTGTGCAATCTCAATCTGCCCTGTCTCTGCAGCGCCACAGAAAGCACCCAACATGCTGGAAGGAAGGACCGCATTGGTGCCGTGATTGAGCATCATGTCAATGACTTCTATTCGCCCACCTCGAGCAGCGTATACAGATGCATCCTTGTTGAACTGTCTCACATTGGCACCTCGGTCCAAAAGAATGCTTACAGTGCTACATTGACCATTTGCTGCAGCTACCGAAAGAGGAATACCTTCTAGATTATAGATTTTGTTCTGGTCAACACCAGCGTCCAACATCCGAAGTACGATTTCGTCATATCCGTATTTGGCGCTCTCGAGGCAAATGATTTTGCGCAGCGGCAGACGGATATTGGGATTCTTGTTCAGAATAGCTATTGCGATATCAAGATGCTTGTTCTCTACAGCTATGCATGCTGCATCTCCAAGCCAGTTCGGTCTCAAGCTCTGGTTTGAGTCCAAAAATATTTGGACAATATCACTGTTTCCATGCAGAGCAGCTAAATCCAAGGCGGTACATTTTGACTTGGTCCGGCGATTGATGTCAGCCCCAGCACTGAGAAGCATCTCAATGGCATCAGAGTACCCAAGCGCAGATGCCACTTGAGGAGGGATACCAAAATACCTCGTTTCAAAATCGGGGTTCAAGCCATTTCGAAGAAAGTCCTTCTGCAACTCGGTGTAACGTGCGATCAGAGCAACAGCAAAGCAAGAAGTCGTTATGTCCTGGCTTAGGTCTCTTTCGGGGACTTCGGTTTCAATTCGATCTCCATACTGGGAGAGTCCATAGAGGATGTCTCTTCGATTAGCAAGCATAGATTTGCAGACAGTATGCAAGATTTCGGAGCGGTTAACCGGACTCTCGGGTTCAGCGAGTGGAGACGATAACTCGTTAGCAATGGCGTGAATGGCTGTTTTCATCTCATTCGGCCCTTCGTAGCTGCGCCCAAGACTTGCAAGCATGAGACGTAGTGTGAATGAATCACGTATTCCATGCCTCGGACTATTGCGCATATAAAGGGTTCGCAGGTTAGCTAGTCGGGTTTTGGCCAATAGTTTTGTAACCTCGACATTAAAGATGCCTAGCGGACAAGAGTTTAGCTAGAGTTCAACGGATACAGTGGCTCGGCGCTCGTGCATGCACATACGGTTTACCTGACGAATGGGCAGGATGTCTTCAACATTGTTTGATGCTACGGTCACGGCCAGAACGTCAGAGAAAATGTCCAAGGGCAGCATCAATAAAGCCATGGTGCCGGTTTTGAGAGGGATAAAGAAAAAAGCCAGTCGCGAGATCAGATCCCGCAAGACGACGAACACAGGAATCGATCTGTACAGATCATCAACAAAGGATGTTGGAAATCACACCGGGGGTCGCAGCATAGCCTGCCCACTAATCTTGCGGGGCTTACAGTAGAGTCCCAGCCCCCCTGCATATTAGACGAAGGTACAAACACCAATTTCTTTATTTCGACCCGCGCCAGCAGTCTTAAGCTGGATATCTTATGGGATGGCATACTCGATCTCAAATTATTTATAGGAAGCCCGAATTGTCTGGTACAATTTGGTGTTGCCATCAGGGTCATCAAAAAACCATTTTCCCTTGGCCTCGTGGTGTGAAAGATGTCGTAAGATCTCACAGGTTGATTTAGGGGTCACTTCTTTTAAGAAATTCATCAAATCAAGACAAGATTAGTATATTCATTCCTAAGGCAACATCTTACGACAACTAAGACAGTTCAATATCTAACACGCGAATGCTTTCGTCAGTCCACAAGTAAATCTAGAAACAAGCTCTGGGCCACAATCCCTTGTACAAAACACGTGAACTCGGCTAAAAAAGGGGTGGCATTTCATTAAATGACTCGGAATACTCCAGGCATTACTTACAGTTTGTGAAGTAACATGATTCGACTACATTTGTGGTGATATAGAAGTAGCTGTATGATGATACGAGTGACTTCTATTGTGGTACAAAGGGGTTGAGGCCACCAAGTTCGCCAATGCCTTCAACCTAGTTAAAGCATCGCATCCGAGGAGGTCAAATTTCCCGAGGGGTGCCTTTTGGTCGATGTGGTATAGCGTAAAGAGATACGTCCGGAAACGGAATAGCTACACGATCAACCGCGAGATGAAGTACGTGGGTACCCATATGATAAGGTAAGCTTGTGGGAGTTAGATTATCAGCCATCATAGCTGGAGAGGTAACTTTGGGGGATTAGAATGCTAGTCAGCGTAATCGTGAGATCTATTCACGGAACAAAGTTAGACTAGTCTAGTATTTAAAGCAGTATGGCGGTTTTGTTCCATCTTTTCCACAGAAATTGTCCTCCGATATTCGTCAGCCGAAGCGCTGGTGTTGTATTAACTACTTGGGCTTGAATCCGTCTGCAGAGTTGCTAGCCCAATAAGAGAGAATTTGTCCAAATCTGGTATCACTAGAGGTATTTCTGTCCCCCGAGGAAGGCTTTCTTTCCTCAAAAAGAAATCTGTGAACCGTGAACGTCACATCGTCACGTACGGTCACAGAAACTTAGGCATTATACGGGGGCCACGCCAAGGTGAAGCTTTCAGGAATGGCAGCAGACGTTTTGGAAATCCCACAAGCTGTTCTAACACAGTCTATCGGTGCCTTTTCTCTAATTTGCAAGTCGAATGAAGAAGAGTAAGTGCCCCCAGAAGGTGAGAGACGTGATGGATCGATGACCCATGATATGGGTAAGTCTAAAAGTTTCGACTGGGTTTGATCTTGGAATCTCTCACTATATGGCGTGAACACAAGTTCTGGTTCGGAGGCGTCGAATATAGCTGTTGGTTCTCCGGTTGAGGGGTCTTTCCCAAAGGTTCCGCACCAAAGGCTACTTTGGTTCATCACCCTATCGATCAGCCAGGAAAGCATCCTTGCTCGCGAATGAGCACCTGGCAGCCCATTCACAACCTTGATCGTACTTTGAGAGGCCGAGTTCCCCATACTATGAATCCAATTCCTCAACAAATCCGCCAGGATATGACATCCTTGTCCTTCAAACGTAAGTGCAACTTCCGAAAGGACGATAATATCGAATTCCTGCCGAGTTCTACTGTTCTTTCGATTTCCATAAGCGGCAAGATGTTGATGTTCAGTACGGTATAACATCTGGATCTTCGCCATATCGATTTGAGTATTGATGTAGGTGATGAAACCTTTGCAGCTCAACCCTCGAGCCGATATTCCAGATGTAGCAAAGCGAGTTGAGTTTCCTAGATCTTCTAGGCCCCGGATCTGGTCAAAAGAGGTAGATGGTGATGGCAACCAGGAATCCGACATCTTTGGAGCCACACTTTTATCGGGTTCGTAGAATAGGAGAGAAAAATCGCCATTGAGGAGAGCAAGCGTCAATAAAGTGAGACTGAAACTGTAGCTCTCGAGATCTTTTTGTCGTATATCGAGGCGGAGAGCGTAGTCGCAGAGATTCCCAATGATAGTTATTCGATCCTGAACTCGTGTGTTCTTGCGCTTCCTGAGATACCACAATGCTTTTGAAGCGTTCGTGCCAAAACGCTCTTCTTCGCTTCCAAAATTCCCGAGCGGGTGAAACACGGGACGGGCATTGGTAGAACCTATCGCTTGTAACAGCCGGTCGAAAGACCGGCGTTCTAGTTTCCCTACAGAAATATATTGATGCCCGATGCCGTCAAGCTCAAAATCTTTCGGGAATAGCTCCACTTGGCTTTGCCCAACTAGGACTATTGAGAAGTTTAGATCTGGTGGGCATTTAACTAATAACCTCATATTCTTAGCGAGAGCGTACTCTTGTAAAGTCCAAGACCGAGTAAACCACTCGTCGGTTGCTAGATGTTCTAGCAGCTCACATATAGCCACCCAATCAACCTCTGGTAAACTTGGATCTGGAGCAGTGACTGTTCGTTGTACCTCCCGTATTGCCAATAAAGCATCAATATGTCGTTGAGACCTCAGACTTTCTCGTAAAAGGCCTACTGAATACTCAGCACGACGGTACACCAGATGCAGTGATTGGATGCCGGCGATTTTGCCTTCACGATCGTTCTGCTCAATACAGTCTTGATCAATCCAAATATAAGGGATGTCATAGTGAATAGCGTACTCTAGGGCCCTCCTAAGGATAGCTGTGGGAGCACAAGCAAGACGCTCTTTTCCTTCTGCGGTCCGGATACGGAACTTGTCAGCAGCATCTTCACTTGCTACCCCGCCTCTTTGCCAGCAGTAAGATACGGCAAGATAGTGTGTACATTCGCGGATATTCTCTAATCTGAGAGTCTGGGGCCCGCTGTGGGAGAACTTGGGTGCTGTCTTACACGGGCAGTGGTCTCTGCCTGACGAAGACTTTTGCTCAGCCGGAGGAGTTGCCTCGCCCAGCTGATAAGGGGCAAGAAAGTGCAGGGAGTCGAGGAGTTCATGATCTCCGGGATGAGGAATAGCGAGTAGCGAGATATCTAATATCGCCGCCTTCAACTGGTCTCGGGACTGACAGAGTGCCCCGAAAGGTACGTCCGTATCAAGCTTCATGGTTGGCAAGACGGGCCAACGGTTGCGGCGGTACTACCATGAAGGCTAATTGTGCAAGACTAGCCTTTTTCTGCTCAATAATTGCAGGAAGTAGAGTAAAGTGTGTGAAACTTATATAGTTTTGGCGTCATTGTGTGTTGGTGTTGGAAGACTCAGACTACTGTAATGCCTGTAAGCAGGGCAGGGCAGGTCCGTGGTCGGTGAGACACCGCCTTTTAAAACTAACCCCCCTGGGTTTTCTGCCTTTGGAAATTGCGGCTGCCTCCTCTCCCTCTGCGAGCGAGGAGGCTACAGTAAGACTCGGCAGTGCCAATGGAAGTGCTCAAAGTTCATTTGAGTCCCAAGCTCTCACCTCGAACGTCTGTATCTACCTATAATTTGGCTCTTTTCGAGTCTTTCCGTGTCATAGCCATGAGCTGAAGTTGGCCGAGTCCCCAAAAAGAGGCGCTGCGGGGCCCGTAACATCCTTGAACGCCAGTCCTTTTCCCGTTTTGGTGTCCAACACTTTGCCGCTATGTCTTCTCCTCCCGTTCGTGGGTGGCTGTTGGTCATTCGCTGCTTCTTTCGCTGGTCCTCAATGCCACCTTTCAGCCTCACATGCCCAGCTGAAGCAAGCCTGTGCAACCCCGGTCTGAAGAACGGAAGGATTTTTCGGATAGTGGCACATTAAACCATGCTTTGATAAGAGGCGTCAAAATCTCTTATAGGTTCAGTGGGTACGCGTGCATGGAGATCCCCATCGCCCCCAATCTCATTTTACCCTTTCTCCTTTTCATCTCCTTCTCGTCTGGAGAATTTTCAGCTTCATCGTCCTCCGAGAACGGATGCATTTTTTTTGTACCATACTCACTCCATCTCAGCGACCTTTGCTCTTCGTACCTTTACACGTGTACCTCCGTAACCAAAAGTTTACCCCCGATTGTGTGTTCCTACAAGCCTTGCCGCTTCCCGTACTTCTTTTAGTGATATTCACGATGTGGGCTCTTCCTCCTGTGGACAGATGGCACCTCGATGCATTCGCGTCCTTCATTGTGCTTGTTGGCGAACATCGTGAGCTTGAATACCGACGCAGCCAGCACCGGTGGTCGAGCTTATTTTCATTCCCTTCTCCAGTCGCTGGCCTTCAAAGTTATCTTCATTCAAATTCCAAAATCATCGATCGCACTGGCATGGAATACATAAGTCCTTACAACTCCAACAAGGCGAATCTACGGAACATTCGTATTGAAGCAATCATCCATTACTACGACCTTCTCAGGGACAGAGCATACTACAGGCTCGTCATTCCAGAATCTAATCCACAAGCTAAGACTCGTTTCCCGAATTCGGCATGGCGTGAACTGAAATGGCCAAACTTCACACTTCTTTATTGGTGTGTGTGGATACTCTTTTCCTGGGGGGTTTGCGGGGTGTTCTTTTGGGGTATGGTGCATTGCCCAAAGACTACCTGGATTGGCAATTCTTCATGCTTTAGTCTTGGCGTTTGGTCCCTTATAATACGCCTTATTGACCTGTGCTGCATTGTTCCAGGTAGAGGTGGGGAAGTTTCTGCGGCCGACAGCAAAGATGCCGCAATATTTTTGGGCAGACGGAATTCTTGCGTGATACTTGAAGGTCTTCGAAAAGATATCTCATCATGGACGGGAAGAGGGCTGACGGAATGGGATAACCGAGCAATTGTCGGTTTTCTGACATGGTTTCGGCGGCTCGGGACTCTCGCCATGTTGCTGTTCATTTTTGCCACAATTCCAAATGGCACCGTTGCAGACCAGGTCGGCTTTATTATTTTCAATGGAATTGGCCAGGTCAATCTCCTGATATGCAATCATATCAGCTTGAAAAGACATAAAGACTCTTTTCGCCAGGCCGACCATTCGGATGTCCCCACACGCACACATGTCTATGGGAAGCTGATCACATACTTCCGGGATAAGCAAACGAAGCCAGACTGGGTAGAAAAGGTCAATCTCCTTCCTGACACCTCTGTGTGGAAATTATGGAAAGAAAGGACATTACAGGGCAGCACCACCGATGCGAAGGACTTGTACGATGATTGCAGAGTTATTCTTCAAAATCAAGCGCGTCGAGATATTGAGGAGAAAGAACGACAGGCGCGTCGTGCGGAAGAGAACGCTCGAGTGATTTTCGAAGATGCCCGGCACGAGAAAGAAGAAGCTACTTCGGCCCTTTTCACTGTGTCTGCGGATACGAATGCTTCGCATGAATCTGTTCGAAGTGCGCAGTTGCGTCTTCGAGGAGCGGAAGCTTCTTTCAACTTGATTGAAGACGCCCAGAACGAGAAGCAAGATGCCAAAGCTGCCCTTGATACCCTATCTGCAGATGGAAATGCTACACACGAAGCTATCCGCGATGCCAATAATCGTCTCCAAGAAGCCGTAGATGCTATCAACTCACTCGTCGAACGCAATCGAAATCAGCAGCCCCTACAGAACCAGCAAAACCCCCAACCCCAACAGCCTCAGCGGCATCCTCCGTGACGTTTCAAATGTGCATGGGGGTGGGGAATGAATTAAGTTTGGGAGGTGACAAACTTTGACGAGACTTGGGAGCTAGAAGTAGCAAAGTTAGGGTTTGAAATTCGTTGCGACCGTTTCTGTGGAAACTTGGGGCTATTTTCAAGGCTTGTAGTGGCCCGGGCGTGTACGGAGAAGGTGCGACTTCGAGTTCATTGGGGTCGTGTAGCACTGAGGAGTTTGTTGCGTTTTGCTCTGACAGACCGTAGGAGGATATGAAGATACTAATTGTAACAACCGAGCTTGATTCCTTCTCTCCTTAGCGTCCTGGTGCTGTAGCTAAGTAAGTACGGTGGTGGGTAAGGCAGGGATGCAGTCAACGATCAGCAGGGTACGAGTCCAGTTATTAAGTATGCAACGAGATATTGTATTGAATTAAGCATGAAACTTCCATCCAATAGGAGGAAACCTAGTCTTATGAAAAAGGACATTAAAATTTTAATTTTTAGCTTGTATTAAAAAGCCAAAAACAATTTACTTTTTTTTATAGAAACTTCCTCGAGATTGGATCATCTGGATCATTTAGCTTCCTGCTTGGGTTAATGCCTTCTAATTAGTTGAAGGGTCGCAATCCCAGGAGGTGCAAATTTCGAGCAGCACAAGCAGTTAAATTGTTAAATCCGCCTGCCAATTTCAAGCCTGAACCCCTGCCGTGAGGCGGCCGCGTTTTCTTTTCCTTTCTTTCTTTCCATATCATAACAACATTGATAAAAAAGAAAGGTTGAAGGCGGCAATGGCCCCCCTACGATGTTGCTCTGGAATCAAGTCACGTGCCTCTCGCTGACAACCTGCTAAGCCATCCAGCTCTGTGAATCCTGCAAAATCCTACAACACAATGCTGACCTGCTTACAATAGCTGCCCATCCCCCCTTTTGACATTTGCCAACCTTCAACTTCCAATTCCACCCAGAATATGGCTTTCATATCGCCCAAGATGGTTGATCTTCAAGCTTTGCCGCAGGAAATTCTCAATCAAATCATCGAGCACCTAGTCGTTGTCATCGGCATTCAAAAAGCGGTGATGTTCCGTACGGTAAATCGATCTTTCAATAACGCCATCCTGGAAGCTATCTGTGTCAGTCAAGTCGTTGACATGTATGACCCCGCCACACCGGGCCTAGAGTACCGTATGAACCCTACTTTGAGGGGCAAAATCTTTGCCATCAAGTCACGTTCCACAGAAGCCACCGGTACAAGTCATCTTTCTGTTATCGCCAACGTAAACCGGACGCTGGACAAACTAGTCGGTGAAGCCGATGAGGATACTATGAAGCGCCGACACGAGTTGGTTGCAGAGACAGTTGGCTCCGTGTATACTGTGTCACAGTGGAAGAAAGGTCCTTTCGCCCCCAACTTGGATGCCCAGAATCTCTTGAGCGGCGCTATTGTTATTGGGAGCCTACCACTCGTGAAAGAATTGCTGGAAAGCAACGAGTTATCGCCTGCCTTGGCGGACGTCAACGGGGATACTCCGTACTTCGGAAGACCTTTGACCGTTGCAGCAACTTGGGGACATATTAAGATTATTCAGTATCTACTGGATTGCGGTGCTCGTCCGGATCTATTCTCCAGCCGATATGGACCTGATGAAAACGCCACACGAGCCAAATGGGAGGACAAAGACTGGGATCCGCAGGATGAGAAATCCTTCTGGCGTGTATCTACATACAGGGACACTCCTCTCAGTGCTTTGAGCGCCGCCGTTCTCGGTGGCTATGAGGACATCGTTCACCTGTTGTTGCTCCCACAGTATCGACTTCCCTCTACGAAATTCGAATACCTGCATGCACTCTTAGCGGGTGCAAGGGTGGGCCGCCTTGATCTCATCCAAGCAATATTTGACACCCTAGGGAAGAGCTTATCTGACTTTCCTGGACTTGGAAACGAAATGATCTGGGAAGCTATCGCATCCAACAGAAAAGAGGTTGTGCAAATGCTCCTCGACAATGGCATCGACGCCAATGCCTTCTTTTACCCGGGCAATCGTTGGTATTCCGGCACGCTTCAAATGGCGGCGTTCATGGGACATGCCAGCATGGCACGTTTTCTTATAGAGCGAGGAGCGCGTGTCAACTTTGATGGGCTCAACAAAACTGGCAATCTGCCAATTGAAATTGCTGCACGATGCGGTCAGGAAGAGGTAGTTCAGTTGCTCCTTGAACATGGTGCCGACCCTGTCCTAGCTCTTCGCAACGCTGCTCAAGGAGGCCAACCACATATGGTCAAATTCTTGCTAGACAAATACCCGGACTTGCCCCAGAGAGAGGACGGAGATGTGGGCAGAGAAACAATGTGGAAAGCTGTGGCTTCTAGAAATTTGTTAATTATGACCATATTGATTGAAAGTGGTGTTTCACTCAACGAGGACTACCCACACCCGTCTTTGCTCCCAATAAATCTGGCCAAACAAGGTGCGGGACCGTGGGTAGTCGAACATTTGATTTCACTCGGCGCCGAAGATACGGATGAGATTGCTACAACAGATAAATGTCCAGTCAATGTTGGAGAAGTACTGGTTTCCGAGCGTACATGGCAATGGGTTGGCAAGTTTTAGCGAATGGGCTATCAAGCTTCAGACTGGTATTGTTGGAGATCCTCAAAAGTCAATATAATTTATGTGTAAGGCCCTCGTATCTTGATCTAGTTTCAACTTGTGAAAAGCGGTAAATTTTGTATTTTCACGTCTCAGAAAACCACAAAGCAATGTCAGATGTTTGCCTGCATTAACTCCGTAATTTTAGGCTAATCTTTTCTATGTAGAAATATGATCAGAGATATTTTTTGCTATCGCAACCTCGGTCTCGCAAACACAGGTTCAAAGTTGATTTTGCACAGTTATGAGAATTCCTCTTTACGTGCGGAAACAAATCGAATTTAATTGTAGCAGTACACAAAAAGCGGTCAAAGTACCCCCCCTCTATCAGAAACCCAAGCGCCTGTAACGTATCCAAGATTTCCCCGGCCCCTATCTACAGTACTCTCAAGAATCGAATTTCTACTTCCAATTGAAGCAGCTGAAAAGTCGCTAATTCTCCACCAGTATGCAATGCTAAAGTCCACGCTATGCCACTCAAATATTGCAGTACAAATGAATCCCTCATCAAGCAGCGTCTGCATCCTTGAAGACGACAGCAACAGTAAGCTTGTTTCCAGAGTCAGGGGCATCCTTGGGAATCACAATGACCTTATCGGGAACTGGATCACCGATATCATTGTGGTGGTTTCCGAAAGCAAAGAACTTGCTCTTGAAGTTGGGGCTGCCCATAATACGATCAAACTGAGGAGTTCCGCTCTTGAAAGTAAGTACCTGATCGAAAGGCTGCTTCAGATCATTATAGTTGTTTCTGATGATGCCCCAGAACTCCTTGTTCTGAATGTCCATGAGGAAGGCGGCCTTCAGCTTGTTGGTATTTACTCCCGCTGCTGCCTTAAAGTTCTGGAGACCTATCTCGTTCAGGGGGATCTTCTTGTCGGCAGCCGCAGTGTCCGCATCCTTGAAGGCATCTTGATAGGCAATGAACTGTCCTCCCTTGTCGTACGTGCCACGATTGATCATTTGGCGTCCGTCGGCGGTGTTCACAACCGTCTGTCTCAATAATCCACTGGACTTGATATCGAAACCAAGTTCCCCGGATTGGAAATTTTTCAACTCCTTCACATCGCTGATGAGTACGTCGGTGTCCACGATCTGATACTGGTCATTTTTTCGAATGTCCAAGAAGGCTTCCGCAGGGTTCTTTCCCAACAAGGAAAGATCATCTGTAGCAGGGTCGAGGATTTTGGTGTCTTCCTTGCCGTTCTTCACGGTCGCCTGGTAGTTAGTAACAGCGTCCTTTCCACCTTGTTCGTAGGTACCCATGGGCTTGGGATCAGCTCCAACACCTGGGCCTTGCCCAGGATTCACATTATCTGCAATCGGCGCCCAATCGGGTTTTGGCTGCGGTGGTTCTGGACGTGGCGGGGTTACTGGTCGAGGAGGAGGTCTTGGACGGGGACCGGTCCCAGAACCACCAGGAGCTCCTGGGTTTGGTCTGGGTCTCGGAGCTGGTGGCGGAGGAGGGGGATCAATTGGTCTTGGGGGCCTAAATGCCCTTGTCTCAAGGTCATCAAGATCTTCATCCTCGTCCCGAGTATTGATGTTTGTCGTCTCAATTTGCCAGTGTTGGGTAGAGATGTCATCCCCACGACGAACGACTTGCAAACCAGCAGTTTGGGCCACAGGTGCTCCGAAAGCGAATTGAGGCAGGTAACCCAAGAGGGCAGAAACCAGCAAAGCATTCTTTACAGAGAGAAGCCTCATTTTGAATAATGAACGAAAATATGAGCAGAAAAGAAAGTCGTGATAGCTCTACTGTGTTGCTTCGAGCCGTTATAATGAGTAATAAATGAAATCTATAACAAGTGTTAAATGAATGTGGTTAACGAATGATGAGTGATGAGAATAGAACAAGTTGGGATATGTAGACATTCAACTGTCTTTATAGACCTTGCTATGTACTAGAAAGAAGGCAAGTATCTACTTCACGATTAATAATTGACAAGTCCGGAAGGAAGGAATGAATCTCATTTCATCGTATTACCTCTCAGATTATCGGGAGAGTTTCCAGAATGAAGAGGATTCAATACAATCCTCCATCCCCAAGTTGTATCCTGAATATGGTGGCATCCTTCAACCAGTTTTTATAGATCCTTTCATCTATGAATAACTTCTTGGAGTGGAGTGTGGTCAAAAAGGTGGCCGGTCGTTTTTTTGCATTCCGGTCACTGAATCCGCAGCAACCCGGTCAATTGAAGTGGTACGATCGAGGTTCTCGACTCGCTGCTAGAACCTAAGCAAGGGCTCTTTGCGCTGAGGGACACGGAACTGCGGCTATGAAGAGGAAATGAATGTCAGCTGACAGTGCGCCCCGTAAGGTAAACCCCACCACACCTTTTGCTCTGCCTTTCTTGGCATCGGTAAATGCCCAATGAAGTATTCGATATCGTTGCCGCAGTTCAAATATAGCTTTATGTCTTGAATATCGTATCCTTCGACCGGGAAAAGGGAAGCTTATTCGTAAACCTTAATTTCGCGTGTGCCTCTCACTTCAGTACTTGATTACCTCCAAATACAGTGATCACGAGAATCCTGCCTCCCTATCTTGCCGCTGGGAAGCCTCTGGGTACGTCCTACCCCGTCCACTGTCCGGATGGCTCGGGTCAGATTCTGCTCCTTGAAATTTGTTGTGGTGAGGAGCCTCTTCCTTCAAGCGAGCCGCATATCGGACCACTTGATGGGAATCAAGTCCCTGCCAATCTCCAGCCCTACACACGTATTTTTAGTAGCATATCCAATGTCGTCGACTTCTGAGAGCCGCAAATTAAGAACAATCCGCTTAATTGCTGCTGCTGATGGATTCAGGATGAGGCTCAGTGACCGAGCTAGAGAAATTGAAGCTCATGTTCATTTTCCTTGATGGCCGGACTTGATGAATAACGACCATGGAGAGACTTTATATAAATGATCTTGCACTCTGCAATATCTTCTCTCATCAGCTCAAGCATCACATTCTTTCTCTCTTTACATTCATTTGACAACGCAAATACACATTCATTACAACCACTTTCATTTTCACTCTCTTTAAGCCGTACAAACTTCGGAACAACAACATTCCTGACAAAACACTCATTCAACGGAAAACCTCACTTTTTCAGAAAATTCATTAGTTTTTTCGAATCTACAATCGCAGAAATGGCACAAGCAGCAGTAATCGGTATTGCGGAAATCGCTATCGGGCTAGCAGGCCTCGGTATGATGATTCCGGGACTCCTTCCACAAAAACCAGTCGACCCAAGGTAACTTTGACTTCTGAGAACTTTATAAATCCCTCGCTTACATTCCTCTCAGTCACACCACCGTAATCCGTGTTGGAGCCGGCATGCACGGCCTTGCTAAGGACATTGATGCTAGTAACACTGCGGGAAACTTCCCGGATGTCATTCTTTACGATGGAGCAGGCCGCAAAGTTGGCCGTAATGGCGGAAAGAATGAACGCCCACACATTGATGCTGGGGGGTTCAAAGAGGTACAGATTTCCCACGATAAGGGAATGGACGGCGTCCAGAGCGAATATTGTAAGTGGCCAGCCGCTATTGCTGGCTAGAATTTAAGGCTGACTTTGCTCTGTAGTGGCCGTTGCAGCCTCGGGTAACGATGCAGTCTGCATCAACTTTATCTCAATGACATGGCCCGGCGGAGAACAATTCGGGTTCCTTGGAGACATCGGAACCATGTGCGGCGCCGATTGGTACTACTCCGACGTTCTGACCGCCAACTACGACTCCACCAGCACCGAGACACCAGTTCTGTTGAACAGAACCTCCAACTGTGTCTGGATCGATGGAGATGGATCAAACGGTCTTCGCTTCCAGGGCTTCGGATACCACGCCACCGATTTTAGCTCCTCAAAGAACCCCGACAACGATGGCCGCGCAGCCCAATACCACACCCACCCCGACACAATGTGCTCCAGCGCCCCCCGGTTCAAGATGTACCCCAAAATGCATGTAGACACACAAATCCCAATCTTCTGGCCAAAACTGCAATACAACTCTGACAACAGCGACGCGGATCTCAAGGCCGTTACCAACAATGCAGGCATGATGCCCAAGAGACGCAGAGCCAGAAATAACGGACGGCCATTTGCACCAGTCGAGCGCAACCTTCTTGATAACAGCACCACGATCGCAAACACCACCACTAGCGCAGGAAACAGCACAGCAACGCCTTTCATGTACGGAGTTCTGATAAAGAGTCCCTTTGACCAGCACAACGCCACCCATCTCTGCAACTCTGATAACTCCAAGGGTCCCGACTTTGTTTCTTTGGTTGAAGAAGTCTTCTGCGATATGGAGAAGAAGGAGGCGTGGCCTATCTGCTCTGCTAAAGTCGATCACGGCTGCTTCGACTGCGAAGTCAACCAGATGCGTCCTGGACCGCTTGGAAAGCGCACTATTGAGGGCCGCCAAATTCCAGATAAGAAATACCACAAGGAAGTCACTTGGGGTAGCAAGTAAGCAGGCGGCGGCCTGTAATGTTTAACTTATATTTATTCTTTTGCCTTTTTTTT
>Ga0247778_1000538_pt1 | contig 42859 bp, 40 predicted proteins | sample UWRJL049202B5_FD_179939 | JGI IMG/M metagenome (GOLD analysis project Ga0247778, IMG submission 179939) | Plant litter microbial communities from Arlington Agricultural Research Station in Wisconsin, United States - UWRJ-L049-202B-5 | ecosystem: Environmental > Terrestrial > Plant litter >...
ATCCCTCACCTCCTCGGTAGTTTTGTTATCGACCCAATGAGTCCATATCGTGTGGCTAGGTTTGGTGGAATTAGCGGGCGTGCTTTGGGCTGTGCCTGCGAAGCCCCATTCGAGTCTGTCTTTTGGTAAGGGGGAGGAGGTTGGGAGGGAGGGGGAGAGGGGTGTGGTGGGGAGGGAGATGCGGATGTCGACGAAGTGTTTGGAGGATGTTGTGAGGACTAGGGTGCTGGGTTTGTGTTAGCTGGAAGTTGTGAGGTGGGGGATTGGGAGGGAACGGACTCGGTGTTTTCGAATGCTGGGGCGTCCTGGGAAGGTTGTTAATAAGAGGATATTGGAATAGGGAAGAGAGGGGCAAGACTTACGCCCCATTTTATGGATTTGCGGATTGAGACGAAGGGTTTGGATGCCATTGTGCTGTGTGGTGAAGAAAGAGAGAGCTGAAGGTGGGGTTAAGATCAAGCTTGAGCTTGAGCTCTTATCTTAGCGTGGAATGACAAGAAAGAGAATCACGTGTAAGAGCAATTATTGGAGTATGAAAAGATCAAGAGGGAAGAGCAGTAATTGGTGAGAAGGACAACGTGGTATCATGATATATTACAATTGTATGTGGAGTGGAGAGCCATGATCGAAACGTCGACTTGACATCAGGCATCAAACAAGGAAGACTGACCCAGAACGAGTGCCTACAGTATCCACCCATTTGCGCCAAATTGAAAACGCTTCAAAGCCAGAAAAAAGTGTACACCGCTTATTCAAATCACTCCTTTCGGCTCATAGCCATATCCCCAATCGAGCGAGCGCCTGGCTCTCTGACCGCGGCACCAGATGCTCGGTACCAAACATCGCCACCCCATCGCATCAGTCTCTCCACGGCTTGTGTAGGAGTGACTGCTGGTCGAACATCTAAGTAGAAGACTGGCTCGCCTGTAGGTTCTGGTGGTGCCGCATAGTAATCGATAACATATCTGACTTCCTTCTTCTGCCCAGCTTGTTCTCGTTGGACATACCAGTCGTGGCGATCGAATGGAACATCCGTACTTGCACAATATTAGCAGAAGTCTTCCGGACAACAGTAGAGAGCTTACGCAAAAGCACTAGGATAAATCCATCCCATAACTTGGATCATAGCCGCCTTGGGCGTCAGCTCCTTCGGCCTGCCCTGGAATCGAATCAACTTCGGTTGCGCTACTTCATTTTCATTTGCTCCAATTTCTGCACCCGCCATTGAAGCTGTTTCACCCCTCTTGCAGATTTCCCATCCTTTGCCTAGACCTTTGCTGAATCTGCGCTCCCATTCCACAATCTCAGCCCACGCTCCCTCATTCAAGAAATTGTGTATCGACACCATACTCTCGACAGCAGTGACATCGGTATCTGTATGGCCCTTCCGTAATAGCGCATTGTACATTTGCTGTGGAGATGGGTACTCCCAGTTGCCATTTCCGTCACCTTTGGGAATTGTAGAGGGTTCGCGCTCAGTTGGAAGAGCTACTGATTGATTCTCGGCTTTTTCTTGTGATATTTCGGCGAACATAAAGTTTAGCGGGTTATATTTTGAGTATCTGGATTGGGATTTGGATTCGCCATCCTTGAAGGTGTCTGCGGGCGTGTATGGACAGGCTGATTCGGCAGGAGGAGCTGGCGGTTTGGTGACCGGGGCATTGCTTTGATGCATAGGGCATCCTGGCTGAGATACTGTTAGAGACCAATCATAGTATACATATGAAATACTGACTGGAGGAGTGGCATTGCTGCTGGGAACGCCATGGGGTGCAGCGCGGGCGTTTACGACAGACACGTCAGAGTCGGCCCAAAACCATCCCATGTTGACGGAGGAAGGAAGTTAAAGTAATTAAAGGGTGTAAAAGACAAAGTTTCCGAAGATAGAAAGTATGCAGAGTTATACAGGCGCCGTTGTGGTTTTATCTTCGTATCATGAAGGAGAAGAGGCGACGATCTGCGCGGAATGTTCTTTTTTCTGCCGCTGGCGGCTTTTCCCGCTGACCGGGTTCTTCCTATGGCATCTCTTCTCAGCAGCCTTGCGACTCCATAACACTAGCAAAGTCAATATTATTTCCAATTTAGGTTTAAATAGATTTATGTCTTCATTTTCTCTATTTTTGGATAGTTGAGATGTTTCCTGAGAATCTGGGGAAATCTGCATGCGTGCCTCAGTGTTGAACACTGAGATGCTTGACGTCACTCTAGAACTTCATTCACGAGCCTCGCCGAGTCGCCGTTCTAGCCACCGTCTTATTATCCTCCAACAACCACTGCCAGATGGAGCAACGATAGCACTTGCTGCACAATCCAACATATAGATGGGAATATGAGGGCAGCATTGACCATCGGCCGAACATGCCTTCGTCAATCCCTTCCACGAGTCCGACCTCTGCTGCAATGCCGCGGCATCCAGAACGCGACGAGAAGAACCTACGGAAGTGGAGGATGGAGATATTTTCGACCACCGCCCCGCCGTGAGGGATTGGTGCTTGCTGCGGCTGCGGCATTGAGTCCGCTTGCTTTTGTACAAATATCTGAAGAGGATAATGGAGGCACAGAACAGACGGCCGAGGGGCGAATGTTGGAGGCTTCGAGAGACGAGATCAGGAAGGAGGTGAAAGATGATGTGCATGGCATACGGCGTTTACGAGACAGCATCATTGTATTTTTGGATGTGTATTTATGGGAGCCTCTGTGTACTGGGACGCGGTTCTTACATTTGGTGTTTATATTCGTTCCGGTAATAGCTACGGTTCCCGCTTTATGGATTGGACGGAGGCAAAAGAATAAGGATAACGAGAGGTCTGGCACGGTTTGGTGGTATTGGTTCTTGGTGAAATCAATGGAGCGTGCTGGGCCTGCTTTCATCAAGGTAGGACCTCGGTTCTAAATAATGAGACTTTGCTAATTCTTCCAGCTGGGTCAATGGGCAGCCTCTCGAACGGATATATTCCCAACTCAGCTATGTGAAGTTATGTCACAACTCCACTCCGATGCTCCGGCACATTCCCTACACGAGACCAAACGAATCATTAGACGGGCATTTGACGGACGACCATTTGAAGATATATTCGAAGAGTTTGAAGAGAAGCCATTGGGAGTTGGAGCTATTGCACAAGTGTACCGGGCAAAACTGAAGCCTAATCTTGCTGTTCCAAACGATCCAGACTTGGAGGAGCGTCCAAATCTGCGGAAGAATGTCCGGAAAAACGTTGACACTTTTATCAAGAGCACGCCACAGCGAGTTCCATCTTCATATGTTGCAATCAAGGTACTTCATCCGCGAGTCGAAAGGATGGTCAGACGCGATCTACGGATAATGGGATTCTTTGCTTCAGTTTTGAATGCTATACCCACCATTGAATGGCTTTCACTGCCCGACGAAGTCGAACAATTCGGCGAAATGATGAGACTTCAACTAGATCTCCGAATCGAAGCCGCAAACCTAACCATTTTCCGCAAGAACTTCAAAGACAGAACAACAGCTTGGTTCCCCTACCCCTACACAGAGTTTACGACTCGACAAGTCCTGGTGGAAGAATTCGCCCAAGGCATTCCTCTTGCAGACTTTATGGAAAATGGCGGTGGCGTCTTCCAAGAAGAAATAGCAAACGAGGGTCTCGATGCATTCCTACGCATGCTCCTCCTCGATAACTTTGTGCACGCCGACTTACACCCAGGAAACATCATGGTCCGCTTCTATCAATCCGCTCACCCAAATCTAACATTCTCCAAATCCAAGCACAAAGATGAGGATCCACAATCACAGCCCGACGTCACAGAACAAGTTCTTGCCCGTCTACGCCCGTATAGGAAACGAAAGGATACGAAAGCATGGGAGGCAGAGTTACAGAAAATAGACAACGAAGGTTTCCGACCTCAGCTAATATTCATCGATACCGGCCTCGTCACCGAGCTAAACGCCACCAACCGTCGCAATTTCCTCGATCTCTTCAAAGCAGTCGCCGAATTCGACGGATACAAAGCCGGGCATCTAATGTGTGAGCGCTGCCGCCAACCAGAAGCAGTAATCGACGAAGAAATCTTCGCCTTGAAGATGCAGCATCTAGTTCTCGGTGTGAAGAGCCGCACATTAGCCTTAGGCAATATGAAGATCGGAGATATTCTTAACGAAGTTCTAGGCATGGTGAGGGGTCACCATGTGCGCATGGAAGGCGATTTCGTGAATGTGGTTATCAGTATATTATTACTCGAAGGCATAGGCCGGAGTCTGAACCCAGATATCGATTTATTGAGTAGTGCATTGCCGATACTGAGACAATTGGGCGCGCAGAGTGGTGGGGGGATGTTGAGACAGGGTGACTTTTCGATGTTAAAGGTTTGGGCGGGGCTGGAGGCGAGGAAGTTTTTGCAGGCTAGTATTGAGGATGTAAGTTCCCCTTTTGCCCTGATTTTGCGTGATATTAGGGACTAACGTGTTTGGTGTAGGTTGAGAGATGTGTGAAATATGATTTATTGTCGCCGAATGTATAGATGGTGTTTGTGGAATGGGGTAACGAGACAAGGCATGGGCGGCGTTTGGGAGAGAGATAGAAATTCATCTCCGCTAAGAGAAAATCTAGAATATAATAGATTATGAAAACAGATTTTGCTTGCAGTTTGGGCATCGATCTAGTGAGCTGTATTTTCTAATTTTCTTGTCAAGTCGATGTTGCGTTCCGGGCGTATGTTACATCCAAGTGAGATTTAGCACCCCTGAATGTGTTTTCATCTTATTCCTCGACGGTGTGAATGATGACAACTTACACATTCAATAACCATCTCGCGATAGTTGGACAGTCGGTCGTTCAATGGAGTCTATGTACTTATTGTATCGACTATCCTCTTACACTCATTTTCCATCGTCCTATTTACTTTTCGATCCCAGCTCTGTCCAGTTTATTGCCATACGTTCAGTTCAATTTTCGAGTGGTGTATTATGCAGTTTAGATTTATTGTTTAGCTCTCCGCATAGGTAATAGGTCTTTAAGAAATTCTCAACCATGTTCGGTACGGGGAACAGAAGAAGTGAATATGAAGATATACTGAACGTGCTTTCGGCAGACAGATATCCGGACACATTTGAGAACCAAAATAGTGAATGCAACTTATCTAACAGCACTGCTATAGCATCCGTGAATCATTAACCTCCCAACCGCCCCATAACATATATATTCGCCATAGCCCTTTCCTTTTCTTCCTTCTGGCCTTCCCCTCCTTCCTCCTTTCCTTCTTTTCAAGTTCCGGGCTGGATCCTATACCCAACCCCCACAAACCAGCCCATTACCCACCCACAATTCACATTCACCACCCCTCACCCTCATCCACGATGCCCTCAAACATCTACAGCTACACCAGCTCTCCAAGTCCTTACCGCAATCCACCAATCCGCCAGCACTCACGTCAAACCACCATGTCTTCCCTCTACAATACGCCAGGCGCATCCTCACCCCTCCGAACCTCCACAGCCCCATCCTCCTTCTATTCCTCCTTCTCGACCCCGCGCAATTCCCCACCACCAACACCACCACCACGCGCCCACAGAGCACGGGCCCCAACAATCTCCTCCTCATTCCACAGCTACGATTCCAAAGAACCTATCCTGTATCACCCTCGACATGAACCATCACGGTTCTATAATTTGGCTGCGAGGTTATTGGAATCTTCTCACACAGTCACAAGGTACCAATCTTCGAAAGAAGAGAATGGGGGGAAGGATTTAGAGAAGGCAGCTTACGCAGCAGCGCTGATATCTTCAAATGAAGCTTTCCTCCAACTCCAACACGAAAGACAGCGCGATGAGGAGAAGCGTCTCCGCCGCCATCGCTACACACCTCCCACTTCTTCGCCTCCACCAGGAAAGGGTAGCGGCGTGATGTGCTACCTCCCCCTAACACTAGCCCTCACAGGCCTGCTATCTCTCTTCATCGTCCTCGTGTTGATTCTGAGCCACGACCCGGTGGTGATGAGGAAAGGGGAGATAGTCTGGTTGAGCGGTAGTGTTGTGCTTATGCTGGGTGGCGGGGGGTGGTGGGTTGCTGGGAAGGCATGTCCGCGTGCGCGTGCTGCGCGACGGGAACGAGATGCGAGAGAGGCGAGGACGAAATTGAGCCAAAGGTGTAGTTTGGGACATTTAGAGGATGGAAATAGGGAAAGAGGGGAGGGGATGGGGGTGGTTGATAGGGCGAGGATTTGTGGGGATGAGCACGAGGACGAGGAGGGTGTCAGAGGTGGGATGGGGAGTTTGAATCGCGTTGCGTCGCCAGTGTCACCTTTCCAAGCTCAGCGGGTTGAGAGGATGGAGAGACAGAGTGAGGGGCAAGGAGATTGGAGACAAGAACTTGCGAGTAGGGAAGACAGGCCATTCGTCAAAGCTGATCGTGGGTCTGTTTGTCGGGAGGAGTTTGAGATGGGGAGTTGGAGGGGTATTGGTGTTGCTATTTGAATTTGAGATGGTGAAAGGACTTGGGTTGGGAATGGGGTATGGAAAATGGGAAATGGGTATGCTGGGTTCGGGATATAGCAGCTGGATTTTGCATGGCTTGGTTGGCTGGGTGGGAATAGGTTAGAGGGCATTTTTTGAAAGGTGGATGGATATATTCGGAAAAATAGAGGCTTTTTAAAATAGCGAAAATGTATTTTTGACTATACTAGTGTGGAGACCAAGTGTTGGTAATGTGTGCTTGATATTAATAGAATATGGAAGTTGAGAGCCGTGATATGAAAGGGCGGCGCAGGGGGGCTAGGGGAAAGGGGTACGTGGTCCCGAGAAGGTAGAAATTTGCCAAAGAGCTCGCGGAATTACAAGCAGTGGAGGGACAAGAGATCTCATCAAAAAAAGCCAGAGATTTGGAGACGAGGGTTTAGATCAAGCTCACCATGAGAATAAAGAAGGCAATGCTCAAGATGAATACAAACACCGCACGCAAACAATGCTACCACTTGGGAGTACCTGACGCTAGAAAATTGCCTATTATGTGGACGCCTAACGACCAACACATACAGACTATTACCATTCTAAATCCCCTCCCCCAATAACACCAACAATGCAGAAAAATGCCACGCCAGAAGCAAGGGTATCTTTTGCCCACAAAACATAACAAATCAAATAGCCCTCGACTCCCTCTTCTTATTCTCCCTATGCCTCTTCTCCTTCGCCGCCGTCCTCCGTCTCTTCTTCCACGCCCTCGTAGTCTCGCCCCTATGCTCATAAAACCACTTCTGGAAATCGCTTTCAGGAGCTGCGCCTTCTTCCTCCTTGCTGCTTTCTCCGGGAGTAGATTTGCGGATTGGTGAGCTGGGTGCGTCGTCGTCGGAATCGTCGGTTGGCCACGTGAAGCGTTTGTTGGGGTGTGCGGTGTCGGGTGTGGGTGCTGCGCTGCGGATTCCGCGGTATTCGAAATCGCGTTGTGTGAAGGGTGTGAGAGGGGGTTGGGCTGGTACTTCGTCCATTTCTTCGTCGGCTTCGTCGTCTGCGCCGAAGAATGAGAATGCTGGTGCTTCAGGCTTGGACACTTCTTTTGAGTCTGACTTGGCTTTTTTGTAGAGTGCTTCGAGGGGGTGGACGGCGGAGATGGGAGTTGATGATGCTGAGGTTGGAATTTTGATGCTTAGGCCGATTGGAGGCCCGGATGAGGATTGGGGGCGGGAAACTGGTCTGGAGTCGACTTGCTCTTCGGAGGATTCGGAGGATACTTCATCTGAGTCTTCTGAAGATTCTGAAGAGCCGTCTGACTCGGCATCTGAATCTTCTGAGGATGAACCTGATGTAGATGTATCCGAATCTTCCGCAACTGGTTTGGGGGCTGCTTTGGGAGTTGATGCAACAGCTGGAGCATCCTCCTCTGAAGAACTGTCGTCGCTGGTCTCATCTTCGTGAGCTGGCTTTAAAGGTACCTTCGTGGTTGACCCAACGACTGGGCGGTCCGATTCTTGGTCTGATTCTTCATCCGATGCTTGATCAGAATCCTCCTTCGAGCTATCCTCACCGCTCTCTTCCTCCGAAGTGCTGTCCTCTACGGCTGGTGCCTTCGATTCCACTTCTGATTTTGTAATCCTCTTAGTCTTCTTGACCTCCTCGATTACATTGCCCTCCTCATCAACCCACCCTTTCCCCTCCACAAATTCTTTAACAGTCTTCGCTCCTCCGGTCGTATTATTCCCCCTCAAGAACGTCGCATACTTCGTAGTCTTCGAAAATTCATGCACAACAGCCTCCTTCTTGCACTTCCCTTTCCTAACCTTCGCATCCGCATTCGCCGCCTTATTCGGCGGTAATACCGTCTTAAACAAGCACTCCTTCTGAGTCGTAAATTTCGACTTGATCTTATTCTTATCCTTTGTCCTATCCTTCCCACTCTTTCCCGGGGCCGCCGGAACCGTCCACCCCCTCTTCACACTGCGCTCGCCAATTTCAGCTCCAGGTATCGTTTCATCCCTCTTGCGCTTCTTATCCCTTGATTTTTTCGGTCGTTCCGGCTCGTCTGGTTGTGTAGATAGCTCTTTTTCCGGCCTAGCTTTCTCGATGCGCACTTTTGTGCCTTTGAGAATCGAGCCATTGAGCTTCTTCTTGATTTTGTCTGCGTCCATGGTGGGAAGCTCGACGTAGCCGTAGCCCTTCTCGGGGAAGGTCTGGATGGTGTGGTAGGAGATATTTCGTGCGTTGGGGAGGATTGAGGGTGGGAGGATGGTGGAGAGGAGTTGGGGAGTGAGAGGGGTGATGTGCAGGCGGGTGTATTCTTCGGAAGCCATATTATATTAATTCCATGTAGAGGCAGTGGGACAACTGCGTTGTCGGTATGTTGTGTAGCTGGTGAGGGGAGCTTGAGCTTGAGGTTGGGATATTTTCTGCGGTCTCGGCTAAATGGCTGATGCCCGAGTTGGCTGATATTGGCACTAGCTAGTCTCCATGAGAGACTTCTGAAAGACAACCACGATTAGCTATTCAGAACCTGTGAAAGCTAGAGCAAGTAAATAGGAGCGGCCAATAAATTGTTTGCGAATTTTTTCATGCGTTGTATAATCATTGTTGAGCTTGGGAACCTCAATATCAAGATTGATCGCTTATATCACCCTACGTCCCTATAACCCCGCCAACTCCCGCACAAACGCCGTCTGGAAGTTCAGTAATACTCGTATATACTGAAATAAGCACATTTATCAGCAAATCAGCTATAACGGGCGCTTGGGTAAGCACCAATTTCCCCACTTCGTCAAGAAGCTTTATCTAACAACAGCCAGTCTAGGGGTGTATGTATACCAAATTCTGCCGCATGTTTACCTTAACTAACGATTACGTAAGATGATTTTCGTTTCGCACATTGCAACTGCATTGTAGTCTATGAAAGGTCGTGGGTTCAATTCCCACAGCGTCCAAAATCTTTTTTGTCGATTTTTTGAAGTATCTTGTTGCACTTTTTTGGGCGTCTTACTAGCAGATGCCCCTATTGCCTTTTACGTAATTTAAGCGAGCTCTCATGCTATGCTAGAAGACGTATATACTTGTATGTGATTCATTATATACGGCTAGAGAGAATGTCCAAGAGTTGGCAAGAGATTTTTCTTTTTCCAACAACCCTTTGTTGAAAATTTCCCAGAATGTTCCATTCACACTGATTACCTTATCAAAAATGGAGTCCGCTCTATGAGGCCGGCACTCTGCATCTTCACGGGCCGGTGTGCAAAAGAGCGAGATTCCACAATTACTCACTTCGAATGGGTGATTCTGAAACAAATCAAGCAAGTGGAATTATGGCGTTTATCTCCCGATAGTCAAGTTTCGATCGATTCCAATACTCTATATACACCCCTATAATTTGCAAATCCGCTATTACAACTAAGAAACTACACCAAAGGCAGGCCTACCCCTCTTCCTGGATTTCTGGCACCGATAAATCACCCACACGAAAGGAGACATTAGTACTCCTCATTTTACAGTCTATCTAGCATTCAGAAAATGCATGATTGCCGTATAATATGATTGAGTGCCATACGACGTTTAGGGGTGACCTCGCTTAGCGAAAGGGAGGAATTTTGGGCCAGTTGCGGGGTGTGCCTTCCAAGGTGACCACAGAATTTCGATTTCAATTATCAAGGAAAAGTGGGACATTTTTAATCGAGTGGGAGTGTAAAAGATTGAGCGGGCGGCTCGAAATAGCGATGGCACATTGCAGTCCCGCTTCGTTGAGGGATTGTTGGCTGTAGGCGATAGTGGGACCTAATGCGGAAATGATCCAGTTGACATAGGTGGTTTGAGCATGATCAAATATCCAGGAGACAAATCAAGATGAAATTCACAAGCAATCTATTTTAGTTCATCAAAATCACCCCGCAAGCCATCCACCTACTGCAAGCTCCTAATCGCCTTAATCACACTCTGCGGGTCCAATCCCTGATGGAAGATCTGCTCTCCAAGCCCACCACATCCCTCCTTGGTCGTACCAATATACTTATACTTCGGCGTAAGCTGTCTCTCTAACAACCACGTACCCAGCTTACTACCCAACCCCGTCTTCTGATTCAAGCTCTCAACCACAAGCACAAAACCAGTTGAGCCATACTTACGCAACGCCTCCTCATCAACAACATTCAACGTACTCTTATTCACCAACCCGACATCCAGCCCCTCACTACGAAGACGGTCCACAGCATCAATAGCCCTGTAAACCATCTCACCATAGCAAACCACGTACCCCGCACTCCCAGTACGAATAAACTCATCCTTAGCAGGCACAAACTCATATCCCTCCCCATAAAACGGATCCTGAGTGCCCTCCTTGAAAATCAACGGCACCTTAGCACGCGTACTCATCACCAGCCTAATCCCCTGATCCCAAAACACCTTTGCGACAACAGCGCGCATCTGGTTCGCATCAGCCGGGAAATACAAACGCGTGGTATCGCCATCAATAAGCCCGTTATCAGCAAAGAAAGTATTGAGCCCGAAATGACATGTGTTGTCCGCCATCTCGTCAACACCCGAGTGAGAAAAGTGGCAGAGCACGTTGGCGAGATTCAGGCGCGCCATGGTGATTTCCGAGACGATCATCTCGAGAAAGGCGGAGAAGGTCGAGAAGACTCCTTGTCTGTCTTTTGCGGTGCCGAAACCGGCTGCGGCGGAGAAGTTGCCGCGTTCCATGATACCGCTCGAGAGGAATACCTCGGGTCGGTTCTTGTGGATTACGGACAGACCGGTAGAGCCCTCGAGATCGGAGTCGATTACGCGGACGCGTCGCTTGGCTTCTTCTGGTGAGAGGTCCTTCAAGACGGAAACAACGGCCTCGCCGAAGACGACTCGGTTGGCGAATTTCTCGCTGCCGGAGCCGGTGTAGAGGTACGCGAGGGAGTTAGGTGTGATAGCCTTTAGCTTCTGTACTGCTTGGTCGTAGCCGCGCTCCTCGAGGTATTGGGTTGCGATCTTGACGGGAATGACATCGTGAGCGTGAGTGGAACCCTCAAGACCCTTGATGCCAGGAGCCATCTTGCGCTTGGAGATGACAGCAGCTGGGCCATCGTGGGTGACTGCTGTGCAGATTGAAGTATACAGCTTCTCGACATCCTCGCCTTCTGTCTCGAAAACCTTCAATCCATGTCCCTCCAATGTCTTTCCTAGCGAGTATCCCTTCATGTAATCGGAGGGGTGACCGGCAATCGTAACATCGTTATCATCGATCAACAGCTTGACGTTCAAGTTCTGCGCGACCGCAAGACGTGCAGCCTCAGCATCGTCTCCTTCTTGTTGAGATCCATCCGATCCAAGTATGAAAACGGTCTTCTCTGGATTGGCAATCGCCACACCATTGACAAACGACCACAAATGACCGAGACGTCCAGAGCTGAACTGAATACCAGGCGTAAGACCTAACTCAGGATGACCCGGCAGCTTGGAATTGGCCTCGCGGTAATGCAGCAGATGCTCAAACGGAATGTGCTTGTGCAACGCACTCAGCAAGTACTGCGTCGCGACTCTGTGTCCAGCCTCATCGTACACAATGGGGATGAATTTATCCGACGAGTGCAGGAAGAAGGCTTCGAGGATGCATACTTCGGGAATGGTATCGTAGGGACCACCGGTGTGACCGCTGACTCCGCGAGCTGCACCAGAAGAGGTGAAGTAGACAATTGTATCTCTCAGCAGCGAGATGTTGGAGAGGAGATCGGATTTTTGCTCTTCGGAGAGTTTGGGATTGGCGGGGTCGAGGGCAATGGGCTTGTATTTGGCAAAGACGTCGATGCCGAAGTCTGCGGTTGCGCTGGCCATTGTGAAGAGTGTCGTGGTGTATCGAGTATATCTTCAATTCTGGATTCCTCGTGGAATGGTGGTTTTTGAGGAATTTATGTTGAGAACCTCCAAAGTTTGGTGTGAAGCTCTTATTCAGCGTGGTGTGACGCTCAAGTGGGGCATGCAAAATGCTGACATACGATACGCCTGCTCCTTATCGTGGAGGGGTAAATTTGGAATCACCTGATGCCGTCGGAAAATAGTCAATTGGGTTGTGATTATTTGCTGAAGGAATAAATAGAACTACAAATTTATATCAGAAATATTCCGGCAGCTTTTGTAAAAGCCAATACAGCTAAAATGGAATCAGGGGTAACATCAAACACGTGACCGCGAGGGGCTATCTTGCCAACGACACTTTCCAAATCTCTTGTCAACTACAAATGCCAAAGATGATGTAAGACCACCGAAGGACAGAATGAAAGTAAGAAGTTTCGAAAACGAAAAAGTCACATCAAGAAACTCACCCTCTCAAACTCACCACAGCTTCGACCACTACCCACCATCAAAAGTCTACCGTCTCAGAGTCCTGCGCATAAGAACCGGGTCTCCTGCCTCAAAACCTCACAATATGATGAATTGCGATTTTTAAATGGTTCTACAACGCAGTTCAACCTCTCTCCTTTCCATTTCCCTTGGTCCCTGATGAATAAAACAATAAGGACCCATGACCACCGGTCTTATCACAATATTCACGCCCACCAAAAGTATATGCATGGCGGTACAAGATCCTAGAAGCCAAGGATCGCCAACCCGCAACTCGAATGCTCAATTACATCTCTGGCGCTATCGAGGACGGACGATCGACAAAATCAAGTCAGGGTCCTGATCATCGGATTTGAGGAATAAGGCTGAAAACCATTCATACTAAGCCGTGGGGCTGTGTAAGCCTTCGGAAGCATAGACGCCCCACCAATTAAGCTTTGGGCTCGAGATTGACGAGCACGGAAAGGTTTCCTATTTAGTCCTATTGCGTTGGCAGCCCTTCGACTTCAAGGGTATCTAGGCGCCGGTGTTGAAAAATGGCGCAAGCCACGGTGGAGTACTCCGTCGGAATATGTCAATGTGTAACACCACTGTAAGCGACTACTTCAGAGACCCAACGAATCATTGAATCTTTCAACGCTAATCTGTTCCTAATGAAGCTGTTTGGACCGGTGGTCTGGAACGAGGAAATGGTGCTTAAAATAGGAAAGTTAACCCTTTTCGCGACTAGATAGGATCCGCTTCATAAACACCCCTGAAGATATATCGGTCTATCTCAATATAGCCCTTCAGCAAACAATCGTTTCTTCAACGAAGTTTATACCGGCCATGGCTGAGGTCGTGGGTATCATTGGGTCCGCTTTTGGTGTTATTGGTTTTGCTTGCCAGATCATCCAAGGCTGTCAAAACATATCGGCATTCTTGGATTCAGTCGCCGATGCGAGCGATGACCTGAGACTCTTACGTACAGAGGTCAAGATGTTTCTTTCCTTGCTTGAATCATTCAAGTCTATACTCGCACAGATAGACTGGTCGGATGACCCAGAACGACTGGATCTGGTCCGCTTGGCTTTGGATTACAGCAATGAGGCTGTCACCAAGCTACAAAATTTGATGAATGAGCACGGTAATGGCAAGCAGGGCAGCTGGGAAAGTGTGAAGATTCTAATGAAGAAGAGAAAGATTGAGAAACATCTGGGGAGAATGGAGAAGGCAAAGGGCTACATCCTGGCTTCGCAGACGAATCTATTATTGTAGGTCTCCGTTCAAAAAGTTTATGGTACGTGCACCCTATCACTGACACTATTATGATTTAGTATTTTGCATTTGAAGAAATCGGGTCTACATCAAGATACGAAGGAGACAATGCGAGCCATTTCGGCGCTAAATGCGAAGGCCAACGCAACGGCAGACATCATCTCCAGTGTCCCGAACCAGTTGGAAGGAGTGCGTTGTACTGCCATGGAGACAAGAGACGCAGTTGAGAATTTGAGCCGTTCTATTTCCAGGGAATTCTCATCCATACCGGCTGGAGTTAATAGGATGCTTGAAAATACGCTACAAAGGACTGTCCAGTACTCTCATGACCATATAATCAGGAATACAGGTGGTCAAGCTCCATGCAAGCTATCCTCGGATGAAGGCAATACGCAAAGTTCGGCCGATGGTGTGACAAGCTCACCCGGGCGGAACCACATAAACCAAAAACAAGCTAGCTTTTCAGTCTCGACATGGTTTGGTATTGTCATCATTCATTCCACGTTAGTGAAGGAGCAAGATATTTTGAGTCAACATGGTTTGAAGATCCGCTTGGGAACCGCACAAACAATTCGGACTCGTGTTGAAGTTACTATTACCCCATGTCTGCTACGGATTGGATTATTTTGTTCCCTAGTTTGGAACAAACTCCCCCAAAGCAAATCGGGATTTGATGTGAGACTTCGAGTCTACAACTGTGTTGAAGAAACGTCACCTATCGTCCAGGCTTGTCGGGATGCAGACTTGGAGAGCGTAAAATGGTTATTTGGAGAAGGAAAAGCTTCGCCATTTGACCGGCTTCATGGGAATCAATCTCTCCTTGATATTATCTTGAGAGAAATGATGCTTCTTCCCATGCGACAGAATCCCCCTTTTGCGCTGAAGAAGTTAGAGAACCTCTACCTTCTGTTCACAATGATGACGACCCACGGTTTAGACCCAGGCCAGCTCTGGTGCCACCAGAATGATAAGCCATGCAGCTCACCACTTGCATTTTTTGCTACATTTTGTTTCTATATTACCCCGGAGTTCGTGCCGGTAATTTTGGACACTACTCGCACAATTATCGAGCACAGCATTCAAGATCCGTACGCTGCCGCCGACTTCACAGACCTCCTCCGCTTTATACAGAATGTCCCGAGACGTGTGCCATCGCCGATCGCAGAGCTCATCTTGCACCAAGAACATTGGCAGCCAGATTGGGTAATCAAGGGGAATCTGACCCCGTTATCTCGAGGTCAAGAGCCAGAGAAATTGCTTCCCTGGGATGCTGCAGGCTTTCGCACTTGGTTAAGTTACGGGATAGAGCGACGAGAAGTCCTTATGGCTGCACGAGAAGGGTTTCATAGCCTATCAAACGCTGTAAAATTTGGCGGGTTATCAGACGGCATTGCAGACAGATTACATTATCAGCATCTTGTCGCCCTTCTGGAATTCGGAGTTGATTTCCAGGACGATCGAGATGGCCCATCGGTCCTTTCTTTATACCAGCAAGTAGGAAACCTATATCCTCTTCGCGCCGCCCTTTCGCACTTAAAGTGGGATGACAATGAGATAACGGAGTTTCTTGAAGCAGACCTTGTGAGCTCGCTCGCATTCCAGCTTGCTCGATTAGAAAGTCGCCACTCTGGAAAAGCTACGCTACCCACAGAGCTTCAATTCCAATTAATATCACATTCAGAATGGCGTAGCTATATAGCCGCCCTGGACTATTGCTCCACTGTTCACGGCGTTTATCCTGGGGAAAGTGAAGTAGCTGCGGAAGATAAGGACATTTCATCGGTGTCCGTGACCGCCCAGCAGAAACTTCTCATTCACAATCATTCTATCAAAATTGTACGGCCATTGCGGAATATTCTGCCTAGACTTATCATTTTTCTGGTTTTTGTTCTAGGAACTGTCTTGGGCTATCTGTTGTGTCTTATGGAATAAATAAAACCCGATAAAGGCACCTATCAACAACTTACCACGGCGGATTAGACGCGGAAGATAATTCGCACGGAAAGGATTAGAGAAGCAAGACTTTATACTATGGTGATTTCTGGGGAAAGCCGACAGGGGCTAGTCGATCCCAGATCAATCCGGCCGTAACCATTTTCCTGGCCGCTGTACCTGCGATGGTATTTTTCGGATGAAGAGAATTCAGCTTATACACACTCTATCCACGACATAGAGTTTGTTGACGACGAAGGGTATGGTTTGATGGAAGCCTAAGACGAAGATTGTGAAAGTATTTGCCTGCCCTACGGTCCTACCTACTCTCTAAGAGAATATCGACAACGAAGCAAGCGGCCCATAGTGTCGACTTCAGGTCCCTCCCAAGAATTGAGAAACTGAACGAGGGACTTACACGTACCGTAGACCCGCCGGAGAGTTGCCGCTTATTTACTGCCGAGAACCTATCACTCATATGATGTGGCTTCGGCTCTGTCATCTGTACGGAGAGCTGGTAACTTTGCACAATTATCACTCATAGCCTATGGCCTTTAGAGAAGTTGAGGGGGACTCCCTACATTTTGAGTCACAGGGATCATTTTGTGGAGTAGACCGCGGCAGAATCTGGCGTGGAGGTGGGGTGCTGAATCGAAGAAGTCGAAGAGGTTAGCGTTTCGATACACCACATGTCTTACAGCATGATGCCACAGTCTATTTCAAAAAGAGGGGTCTCAAGAGGCTCGCCGTGGATAGGTTAGTAGAAAATATATTTGCTTTTTGGATGCATAAGGAAACTGACTAAACGAATAAGAATGTTTCTGGTCGATAGAGGGCTCTGGCCACCGTTTCCCAGGTTGTTGTCATGCCACCACGGTATTGGATACTTTTGTGCCGGCTGAGTTTCACTTCACATTACGAAAGTGCATTAGATGATATCAAGTACCACAAGCAATAATCAAGAGAGTTCATTCTTAGTCGCCGCGGTAACGACAGATCAGTTCCTCGTCTTCCAGCTTTTTCAATTTTTAGGATATGGCGGCTTCAAGCTGGATGCGAACGAATAGCTGCATCAACAGAGAGCTACAAACGCCACACTACATTCACGAGAAATAGAAAGCCAGATTCTTAAGGTTGAAGGAGCGCCTAAAGGAGCTTTGGATCCACCTAAACTATTATTTCAAGTATTAGAAGACTAATAGAGCACCAAAAGAGCCGTGTCATCGTAGAGGGCAAAGCAGTCGAACCGTGGAGCCTCCAGCGGAAGCACTCACTCAACCCTACCAACACCTGCGAGACGACTTTTATGGTCTTCAAAAAACATCCAAGGAAGGCAAAAACGACGAAAGTCACCACCCAGTGACGGCTCACCTCTCCATTGCGGAAGGGAAAACAGACCCGAAGAAAGTCATGCCGCTGGCATCGGCTGAGTTACGCTTCAGCTGCTTTGTTTATTAGTCACCATACTCTATATTCTAGGTAAACTCTTGGAAACCTCTTCTTAGTGAAGTCTTGAGGCTTGAAGCAACCTCTGTCATAAGGTGGGGAAACACCACCCACGGTGTCTTTCCCCGGCCCCATCCCCCAAGTTGGGCAGTCCGTAGTGCGCGAGTTTGAGAGGAAAGCACGCCCGCGCACGCGCTCGGATACACGAAGATCTCCTGGGATTTTTTGAGACGGCACCATTGGTTGTTGTTGAACCGAACATGCAAGCCGCAAATGGATAGGGAAAATTTAGCCGGCAAGAAACCAACTCAAATACCCTCATTGACATTCGCTAACGTAAGTCTATCACAACAGACTTTGATATTGCAAATGCTTTTCCGCCACTGGTGGGGCATAGATCTGATAAATGATAACAGGAACTCCCATCTTCATTTCCCTTGTTTTGCCTCAATTTCAACTTCACTTACCGCGATGAAGTTATTCCAGTCAGTATGGCTACTAGCCAGCCCCGTCTTTGCAGATGTACCGTTCTCAGGCGCACTCAATGGCTTCCCCGTTAATCCGTACGATCCATTCTGTGCCATGTCCTGCTTGAGATCTCTGTCGAGCTTGATGCTCTCATGCTCCAGCATGGGGGATATGGTTGGCATGATGATGATGACTACGCAGCCGGCATGCTGGGCCGAGAACACCCCTTATCTGACCAGTCTTGCTTGGTGTATGCACACCAAATGCGCCGAGTTCGATATACCGAGCTCGAAATTCGAACTCTTTTGGGAAACTCAAGCAACCGGTCAAGGGAATGCCGGCGTCCAATCCGTTCCAGCGAAATGGTCTTACTCCGAAGCGCTTGCAAACACTCCAAAGCCGCCAAAGATTCAACTCAGTCCAGTGGACGAATGGCTGAATGATACGTCTATTGTGTCGCCTCTGATCTATCAAAAGCAATGGAATATCTTAACGGGAGTGCAACGCGAAACTAAGCTTGAGAATACTTATGGGTAAGACCCTACCCTTCCCCAAGTCGCTGGGATTTTAGATGCTAAAAAGCGCTTGTCGTACCTAGTATTGCAATGCTTGTCACCGGCTTTGGACTTCCAATAGTATTCGCCTGGCTTGGATATTTTCCACTTATCTCCACACTTTTTAGGAAGCTGAAACCTTACTTGACCTGGCCTGCCCTCATCGGCACCTACCAAGCACGCCCGCTTCCGTTCCTCCTCGGCAACGCACCCACAGTTGGCCAAACGCTTTACATTCTTATGTTTCTCGTTCTCAATATTGTGCTGACATCCGTCAATTACCAGTCTCGGCAGCCTAATGCCTGGTATTCAAGCACATGGCGCGAGATCATGGCCTTTGCTCTTTACCGAACCGGGCTCTTTGCATATATCATTGCTCCTCTCATTTGGCTCTTTGCTGGGAGGAACAACTTTCTTCTCTGGACTACCAATTGGTCACGATCGACGTACCTCATCCTGCATCGTTGGATTGCTCGAATCTTCACACTGCAGGTCCTGCTTCATTCCATCCTTGCTGTGGTCCTCTACAAGGCTGAAGGGATGTACAGCGCTGAAGTCCAGAGGCCTTACTGGATCTGGGGTATTGTGGCTACTTTGTGTAGCGTTGTTCTGACATTCGGTAGTGGACTCTATATCCGCAACTACGCATATGAGTTCTTCCTACTAAAACACATCATTCTTTCCGTCTTACTTATCGTTGGCTGTTGGTACCACGCCTATGATCTGTACAAGTACCTTGGTGGATATGAAGACTGGGTGATAGCCATCTCAACAGTCTGGATGTTCGATCGACTGGGTCGTGTTATGCGAATAATCATTGCCGGCCCCCGTCGAGCCAAAGTCACAACTCTCAGTGACGAATACGTCCGGATTGACATGCCCGGGATTCGCTGGGGGTCTGAGCCTGGGAAACATGTTTACATCTATTTTCCTACATTGTACCCCCTCAGACCTTGGGAGAACCATCCATTTTCTGTCCTCCAGACAGCCTTACTACAGCCACCTTCCTCGCACAACAACTTCGATTCGCGTAGCCAGAGCTCAGCGGGCCATGATCACGATGCGGAGAAAACAAATACCGCAAAATCAAACACCAAAGCCATCTCGCAGCACACACGTCCTGATATCGGCCTCACACTTTACATTCGCAAATCAACCGGCGCAACTAAACACCTGGCGGCACACAACAACCTCCTCACACTAATCGAGGGTCCATACCCAAGCAACTCCACCCGTGAAATTCTGCGCTGCGACCGTGTGCTGCTTATCTGTGGCGGCATCGGCATTACTGGCCTTTTACCATTCGTCAATAACCATTGGAACGTCAAGTTGGCATGGAGTGTCAAGGAGTCCGCTCGGTGCTTAGCTGAGGACTTGGAAGGCGCCTTGAGTACAGTTGCTGATAAAGAAGTCAGGGTTGGGAGCAGGTTGAATGTTAGTATGTTGCTGGAAGAGGAAGTTAAGACTGGGTGGGGGAGAATTGGCGTTGTTGTGTGTGGACCGGGTGGGCTTTGTGACGATGTCCGGGCTGCTGTTGTGGCGGCTGGGAAGTTGGGGAAGACGGAGTTCGAGCTTGAGGTTGAAGCATATTCGTGGTAAGCTTCGTCTTTCCTTTATTGCGATATTGTGGTGAGTTGCGATGTCCCAGGAGTAATATGTCAGTGTCATGTGCGACGATTATTCCAAATTCTTGCTCCCTTATAGTCATAATTGAGAGGCCAATTCATATCCATCCTGTGAAGAAGCTAGCGTGAGATTCGATTCCTACGGGACGGCTGAAATTGTCAAAGTCTCTGCCACTTTCAAGTAGAGGTTAGATGAATAAGCCAAGGTGTGAAATACGAGCGGAGGTTAGCGTAGGATGTCATAAATCTGGCTAATTGGCAAAAGTTTCCTGGGGTCCGTGACCCCCAAGCATTCGAATAGACACTGCGACTGGTGAGATTATTTTTAGCTTGTTCGCTGCGGCCATAACAGATAGTTTAGTACGGAAATGTTTTCATGTCAATTTCCATTTCCGTCTTTAGATCTAAGCTACTGCTGCTTTAGCCTGAGCTATAGGTGAGCAAGCTTAAGCCGAGGGTGAGCATTCCCGAGCACCGCCTGAGCACACGCTAAGTAAGCCTGAAGCATGCATTAAAGAGCCATCCTAATATCCGCAAAGGCTTGTTTTTGGCTCCCTTTAGGCCCGGTTATACTTTCCGCGTCTTACCTCTAGGGGCAAGTCCTGTTTTGGCTCTAATAAGGATCCCTCTGGAACCATTTTTAGATCCACATTCGCTTATATACACATGACGCTTGGAAGATTAAGGGGCTTAGCCTCGTTATTTTACAACATCTCTTTAACGTCTGCAGAGCAATTTCATATAAGATAGATTTTAATAGTTCTTAATTTACTTTTCTTTGCTTTTAACCTCTTAATACTATACTTTACCTGCGTGTCTTTCTCCTCGTTATTGTCCTGCTTATAGAAGACAAAGGGCTAAGGTGCTCTGACTACGGGTTTGGTATACGTAGGTTGAGGCAGGGGAGGGACAATCGATTGACGAAATATGAGATCGTTGGTGGCAAGCTTGCTGGTAGTGACATTATGCAGCGGCGATGCCGTGGTAGGAATCACGCTAGTGTCTGGCGGCACTAGGAGATTCATGTGAAAGGGGTTGGTGTGTCAGCTAGGGGCAATACTGCGTAGCCTGCGAGAAAGAGTAGCCGCACTACTGCAGGTAGGACTAGGAGATTCATGTAAATGCTAGCAAGACAGAATCACTTCGGCAGGATTAGGGGGCAAACCGAGGTAGAGATTCATGCAAAGTGGTAGGGTGTTTAAAGTAACTAATTCTTTAAATATCTGTCACGATCACCAGAACTAAGTTAATAGGCTCTAATAACTAGAATTCTAAAGCTAAAGAAAGAAGAAGAAACTGTTCTATAATTTGGACGTAGATATGGGTTGTGGGCTGATCGGTGCCTCAAGCGATATGAGTCATACGCGCAGAGGTTCCGATCTTCAGACGAGGCGCGTAGGTGACGGGTGCTCACGTGAGGGTCGAGGTTGGGGGATGAAGGTTGAGTAACTAAGGCCTTGCTAACGTCTATCTCTTCATGCCGAAAAAACGGGTGTGCCGAAAAATTTCATGTTTTGAGGGTCTTAAATCCCCATTACGTAGATATATAATGTTATAATTAGCTTGCTATTATTTTTTAGCTATTTATTTACGAGGCCTCGAAATGCAAATAGAAAAATAATATAATTGGCTATACTGTCGATCGTCCCTATTATGGGCGTTAAAAGCTGCTATAACTATTACCCCCTGTTTTTTTATGATTATTAACCTGTCCCTGGAATTCGGGGCCATTCCTTGATTGTCGCCCTTGCCCGGTGACCCAATACTGTATTTACAGCCACACGAGTCGTATTATATTAAAAATTTTATATACATCACGTGAAAGTGTGGCGTTCTTCAAGAAGTTTCCACAGGCCACGTGTCTAGTTCTGCAATCAGTCATTCCAATCCCTATCCCCATCTCCATGTAAGGTACGAAGGTAATGCCCCATGAACGACCGCGCCAGTAAAGCCCTTGCAGAGGGGGGAGCCTCGAACATACGATGCCACATCAGTGAGACGCGGGATGCAACTAGAAACTTCATCTACATTGTTTTACCTAGGTTTTGAAATTTCTGCCAAAAAAATTCGTCTCATCGAGCGATTCGACATGCAGCTGGTGTTGAAATCACTTAAAAAATTACACCAGAATTCGCAGGACCACCTAGGCTAGAACTGATTCCAGCCCTGAACGAAGACTTTCACAGGTCAAGACGGTGGTGGTGCTTGGAGGCTGGTAAGCAGAGTCGTCTGGAAACTGCGATGCATGGACCACCGCTCAGGAAAATCTCGTGGGATTCCCAGATGTCTTTTTAAAATTCTAGCCTCAAATTAAATCAGCTCACAAATGCGATGCCATCTGCAAAGGTCTTAAATAAAGTAACGGCCATCCGCGCAACGTGAGTCTCGGAGGATGGTGAGCTTCCTTCCAAGACCCCCCAATCGCGACCGCCGTCATGTCTACCCACCAGGAGAACAGAGCTGTTCGGGAACGCTTGATCGTGTGTAGGGACTGGATATTCAATCTTTACATTAATGGGGTGAAGGTTGACGGTATTCAGAGGGCATTAGTACACAAAAGAGATCCCTGGATCAAGTTAGTAACCAAAAAGCTCCAAGCAGTCAGATTCTGACAGACATTTTACAGCCGCGGTCAGATTGAATATGCGATAAAAACTTGGAAAAGGGAGGGAAAACCTCAAGACTGGCCTCTGGAAGAGCCGCAAAGGACGCCAGGTTTTATTGTGCCCCCACCGCCTCCAAACGCTGGCCATTTGTCGTTACCCACTAGACTTTACCCGCCACAACCACAACCAGACCTGAGACTGCACCGCAGTGATGGACCAAGAAGCTTCATGCCTACCTCTACAATGGGTACTGGCTACGCAACGAGCGCTGGTTTCCCAATGGCCTCGCAGCCACAGTCAGCATTCCAAACCGCTATCTTTCCACATCCAAATGCTAATATCTACTAGACAGGGATTCTATTCCCCATTTTATACTCGGAACAGTCAAAATATTTCCGACTACCAGCACCCATCCCAAGAGGCATCCAACGCCAATCCCCCACCACAAGCCGTCGCAACCTATGCCGAGGAAGATGCTGAGCATGAAAGTGTTTGCACTCATTGTGACAAGATTATAGGGATGGAATGTTCGTGCCCGCCAGCATTTCAGTGATTAACTACAGAGAGATTTTTTCTTGTGTTATTTCTGCAGTACTTAACATCTGTTGTATATTTAGACATCGACTCTCCTTCTTACTATCTGTCATTTATGTTTGGTCTGGGAAGGTTAGGTCTAGAGGAAATCTTAGAGAAAAAAATACGTTTACCCGTTTTCTTCTAGCCCATAATCACGATCATAAAGGGTAGCCAGAGCGACTCCACTGCGTTTTGAAAGTACCAGCTCGCTCTTTGACATCGGGTCAGTTGGAGGAGCCCAAACCCATTAAGAGGAGGCCCGTCTATGCATAACAGAGAAATGAGGTACATGATAGAGTCTCTCCAAGAGGGGATGTGCAAGCTAGCCTGGTGTCCCACCGTATCCTTTGTCATTGTCGTATTTTGAATCCTTAGGCAGAAGGCAGAAGATTTTGCAGCAAATTACAGGTGATTTTCGACCCTCACAACGGTTTTGTATGGGGAATGTACCCCCTTTTTTATCCCCAAACAAGTTTTCGGGCACTCTAATAAATAATATATTTATTTTAAGTAAATATTAAAATGATTTAGACAACTGATCGTAGTTTCAAGAGAAAATAGAGAGACTTATATTGAAGCTTGATCATTACATAATAAGCAAATCCTGGCCAAGTACTAAAACGAGTCAATCACGAGGAGTATGATCATTGGAATTTTAAACAACTGAAACGTACTGGGACGAATAAGGATTGCGTATATTTATTGCAAATTGATCGAGAGCAGAGAAGTGTGCATTATATGAAAAGAGCACTTCAATAATGTGGCATTGTGGAGCACCTCCTCAATCGACGAAAAATAGCGAGATCAATTGATACGTCCACTCTGTAACTTACGCACAGATCAAAAGGTAGTCCAACCCATCTTCAAAGCCATCACGCAAAGCAACATAAAGATGTCCGTTTCCTTTAAATCATGTAGCAAGCTTATGAAACATTCGGCGACTTGAAAATGAAAAACAGTTGAAACATCAAGAAACAACCTAAGACAAAGAAAACTGTAGAGTAATTGAGTGTTTCGCCATTTGTAGCCTCGATATTATAAATAGAGATCATCAAAGCCGTCATCGTAATGGTTCGTCAGCGGTGACCTCGATCCATTATAACTCTGCAAATCGCCAAATTTTGGCACCCCACTAGGCAAGTGAGGAGGCGGAGATGAAATGTTCGTAGAACTCGAAGCTCTCGCCCCCGCTGAGTATTCCGATTGGGCAGTGTAGGGGTATTCTGTGTAGCGTGAATGATATTCGGGAAATTCATCAAGCTTGTAGTGAACTCGAGAGTTCTGCGTCGCCATGGCTTCGCCGAGGCTACCTCCAGTCTGGGTGACAGAGCCCTCGCCAAAGCTCCCTCCCGTCTTTATGACTGCCCCTTTGCCAAAGGCTCCACCAGTGCTGGAGTACTGGCCACCGCCCAAGGCACCACCTGTTTGGAATGGGCCCATGGGCCGTGATGAGTATGGTGAGCGTGAGGCAAGGTCTCTACTCCTGAGGCTAGCAGGCGAGTTGTCGTACAGCACATTCAAAGCAGCCCCTCGAGCCTGGGATAAGGTCCTAGGAGTTGGTTGATCTACTTGTGCCACAATGGGAGTGAAGTCTGAGTAAAGACCTGCGTGGGTTTGGACGGCGGGTTTGGGTGCTAAGACCGACTTTAGGGCAGGGTCGGAAGCTCGTGGTGCTGCTTTGAGCGTGGGTTTAGGTTTAGGTGTTGAGACCGACTTCGGGGTAGGGCTAGAAGCTCGTGGTGTTGCTTTAGGTGTAGGTTTGGGTTTGGGAGTTGAGACCGACTTTGGGGTAGGGTTAGAAGCTCGTGGTGTTGTCTTGGGTGTAGGTTTGGGTTTGGGTGCAGTGATAGTAGGCTCAGGTGCTCGTTGATATTGAACCTTGACCTCTGATGCCTTTTCTGCAGAAGGTGGTTGGTGCACGATTTCCTCAGGGGCCTGGGGTATATCTTCAGGACATGGTTTGACTTCGGCTTCGGCGTGTTGGTTTTCCGTTGTAGATTCGGTCACTGTTGGGTTTGCCAAGGGCTGGAGCGCTGCCGTCCTGAATGTGACTTCCGTTTCACAGGCTTTCTCGGTAGAATGCGTGGGGATTGTGAATTGTGGTAGCGATTCACAGAGTAGCCTGCTTTCCCTGTGGAGTGAACTCGCAACGTTCTGAGATTGCTGCAATGGTTCAGGTGGGAGTAGACTGCCCTCCTGGAATGGTGCCGTCGAAGAGACTGATGAGGTGCTTTCGTCCTGTTTTTTCTTCAGCTTCCCTTTCAACTTTTTGACTGTTCTCGATAGTTTAGACATCTCGGCTGAGGATTTAATGGTTGACAAGCGGTGTCTAGGGATAGGGGGTGTCTAAAGAGGTGGAGTTCGGGATCCCTGATAAGATCTTTGTCGTGAAGCTTGGGGCTCCCGACGTCGTTCTCACAAATCTGTGTCGTGACTGGATGGGGTGTGTCTCGATGTCAAGAAGTATTGAAATCGCAGGATTATGAGGTATTCCTCGTAGTCCCAAGAGAAACAAACCAGAATTTGGGGTGCCCGCTGAAGCCTGATAAGGGCCTCCCCGCCTGGGAGAAGTCTTAAATTTGTAGCCGAGCCCTGCTAGCTGACAGAACAGACGCAGCATAGATAGGCGCAATACTTCCTCTCTGTTTAGACGGCACGAGCGCCATATACAACGGTCCAGGTTATGGATAATTAGCGAATACGAGGTAGGGTAGTACAGACGTCCAAAGGCCGGGATAATAACAGGAATATGTGCATTTCAGGGCGGAGGGCTGCGCATAGCTGTCCTCCCATTCGTCTCGTCGAATTCGGGAATGGTCATCTGCACTTGGCCTTTCCCAAGCCTCACAGACACCTTCCTGGGACTGAATGGGCGATTTACCTTATCGTTTGTATTGTTGTCTTCATTTGGTAATCTTACCATCCGATATTTACCCAATAATTACAGAAGTGCAAATCTTTTCTATTTCAGCTTTTCTCTGGGCAATATCTGCTTCTACTTCAATGGCACCAAGTTCCGCAATTTTTGCCTGCGTTCCATTGATGTTCGCGATACCCAATACTCCCCCTAATTAATTGTGACGGTGGGCTCTTTTGCAGGGGTATTTTTTTATGGCTAAACGGCCGTGCCGGCGTTGTTTGTATGGGGCCCATAATTACTACAATTAATTAGAGGGGGGGATGCGACGGGTGCGCGAAAGCGTTGCTTGAGTTAGGGATTCGATTCGAATAACTGAGAAACAAGGTCGTAGATGGCCTTGGTTGTGGTCCCTATACCTTATACCTTCTTCTCTAAGTATTATATAAGAGTAATATATCTATAGGTAAATAAGTCCCATCCCGGGCCCTGGGTGGCTGAAGGAATTTATTTTATTAACCCCAATTAAGCGGACTGCAGGCTCCCCCTATCATTGGTTCCAAAACCCCTCCTCAATTTCAAAGACTATTATACTCAGGGTTAGTTATAGGGAACGCCCCCAAAGTAGGCTAAGTGCTTGTTGATAGGTTCCACACTGCCTGGCCACGAGTGTCAGCGAGGCTGTGTCGGGGGAACTGGGGAGAAACCGTAAGTTATAGCTGCTTGCCCGATTGTTTCGTCATGTAGTAGAGCGTCTCTGGGATGCAAAGACGTATCTAGGTATGTGATGTTTTTGAGTTCCGCGCGCAGCCTTGCCGCGTTGAGCGCGACGATTTTGTAGGCTGCGGAATAGGTACCCGTGGGTAGGCGGGTAACCCAGTGGGTTACTAAATACCCATTAAAAAATGAAGACATACTTCTATATACTCGTCTTCGTACATAACATCCATATACTTATACCTAGCTTCCCCTTTATATCTATCTTCTACTTCGTAGTTATACTGAGGTGACAAAGGTTTGAATCCCCCCTATCTAGCGTGACGCCTCCACCAGTGTTATTGAGATACTGTGCAGTGTAAAAGCGCACATATATACAGTCACGCTAGATAAGGGGGTTTATTCAATCTTTTGTGACCTTTGCCTCACTGTATCTTTGTACCTGCCTTCCATTTGAACCTGGCTTCCATATACTCGCCCGCTCTTCCGTCGTACGTGGCTTCTACTTCGCACCTGCCTTTGAACCTAACTTCGTTTTCGTACTTGCCTTCGAACCTCCGCACCTAGCTTCGCCTTTGTACCTGCCTTTAGTATACTCCCTAACGTAAGCCACATTGTCACGACCCGAGACAGCATGTGACGATAGGTCACTTGATGGAGCCGCGGTGCCGCTGACCCCCGGCGGCTCCACTACTCGGCGACTCCAGTGTAACCCCACGCTCATTATATAGGAAGCGTTTTCATTTGTCTTTTAGTTAGTTGTGTTCAACTTGAATAAATACTATTCTACCAACCTTTGATCTTTATCCACTCTCTGTACTACAAGTAAACCTGCGGTAGGATCGTCACGCACATGTTCAAAGGCCTCGCCCTAAGTAGGTCCTGTTAGGTCTTTAATTTTACAAAGTAAGCTTTAGACTAAAAACGCTGAATTAAACGACATTACGCTTCTAGTTTCTCTTCTGGTATTGTATAGCCGACAAGAGTGCGAAAAGGAGGACGAAGAGCGTGAGGAAGGGTGCGTGAGACAAAGTGAAGGGGAGAAGTGTGCATAAGGAGAGCGTACTAATGGCAGATGCAAAGGCAAAGTCAGGTGCGAAGTAGAAAGTCATATGAAGGCAAGTACAAAAGCGGGTATGTAAAATTTATATAGAATTTTATAATATCTAGAGAGAATTTGTTACAAGATACACATTTTCAAAGTGGACATCTGCTTTCACTAGTTCTAGCGCTGGTTCATTTCTTTAGGTTTAATTTATTGCGCTTTTTCTTAGTACTATTGCAACTCCAGATGTCTACTCTCGCCCATCTAAAGCCTCGCGCTCCCCTGCTTTCTCTTCTCTACCTTTTCTTTGATTTCACTCTTCGCAGCCCTAACACCTCTCAAAATCTTCTCTCTTCTCCCCCTATCATAAGCTCTTACATCAACACCCCCTACATCAACGCTCAACGGTCCCTCCAATCCCTTAAACCCTTCCGACTTTCCAGTCTCAAACCGCCAATCCCTGGCATGGATGCCATACAACCTCCCTAAATAACATTCTTCCTCGCCATGTTCTTTCCTTCGCCACACAACACCTTTCCCCCCATTCGCACACTCCCGGTTATCCATCAAGGCCAGCATCTTTTGATCAAAAGTCCCAGGGATCCATATCCCTGCCGTGGCATGCACGACGCCCCTCGTCCCGGCAAAAGCATGCAACAACGTCAGATTCGCGACCCAATCCACAGGCACCTCATCTAGAATATTCGCATCGCCTGAGGTATGCCCTGCGGCTGGGTGGAGGATGCCTGTTCCTGGGGAGAGCGTAAAGAGCCGTATGTATTGCTCCAGCGCGACGGCTTTTGGGGGTCCGTAGAGGGGGTAGGGTGAGTTGACGGAGGAAGAGATGATGGATGGGCGGATGATTAACAAAGGGAAGGAGGAGGAAGGGGGAAAGCGTTGTGCGAGGAGGCGTTCTGTGAGGGATTTGGCGTAGGCGTAAGGCCAGGGAAACAAGAGTGCGAACTTCGATGCTATTGCATCATTCGTGCTTATACCGTTGGGGTTGAGAAGTTGCTCAAGTTCTGTTTCGGGATTGGAGGTAGTGTTGAAGGAGGTGTAAAGCGGGTGGATTTCCTCGGGGATGGGTCCGTCTGGGAGATGTGCGGAGACGTAGGCGGTTGAGATGTGGACGAATGTTTTTAGGAGAGAGAATCTGGTGGAAGCTAGTTCTGCGAGGTGGAGTGGTGGCAGGCAGTTCTCTTTTATGGTGGAAAGGAGGGGGGATGTGAATGAGGTGTTGGCTGCCTGCAAAAATCCCATACATACATAGTCAGCCTTTTCTTTTCCTTCTTTCCCTTCCATCACAACACAACAATCAAAAATTCAAATTACGGCAGAACAAATTCAATCTGGAGTACACACAGTATTTATCACGATTGTCGTCTCTCGTGCTATTTTAGCCATCATTTCGGACTCTATCCCGAAATTCGGCTTGCTTATATCCCCAACTACAAGGACAATTCGTCGGTTTCCCAGAATGTCGAAGCCAGGGAGCGTCTCGTCCCAGGTTGATTTTGCGGCGGTAATGGAACGCACGAGGGCGTATACTTTGAGGGTGGGGAGGCAGTTGATTAGTTTGTGGATGATGCAGCCGCCGAGGCCGCCGGTAGCGCCTGTTAGGAAGATTGTTTGGTGCATAAAGAAAGAGTTGTAGGGTGGGGAAGGGGAAGGGGGGGAGTTGGTCATTGCTATTGTGGTGTTTTGCGCGTCTTTGGAGGACTTATGGCGGAGAAGGGAAGGGAAAGGGAGAAATGGCGAGTGGTGTAGTGGTGTAGTGGATGATGCTTTTGTGGAGGGATTTTTAAGAGATATCTACCATTTCAGATCTCTCTTTAAAAATTGAAACATCCGACGTAACCAGGCCTTTCTCATCCATTCCTTAAAGCCTGGAATCCACAGAAGCGGCATAGCGGCATGTTTTTGTGGGGATCCTGCTCTTCTCTGCGGGGGATATAACGCAACTCAAGGAGCGGTGTGCTTCCCGTGTGTGTGTCTGTGAAGAGAGGCATTTGATAATTGGAGACAACTGTAAAATACATGTAGTTTTTCTGCCTAGATATATATATCCACAATCTAGACAGCTATGGAATCGCATACCTTTCGCTCCTCACGATTTTTCTGACTTTGCGTCAAGTCTTTGAAGCATCTGAACATGACGACAATTGTGTAAAATAATCAAAGATTTAAGCCCGCATGAGCTTGGGCCCCCCGTCCCACTGCGCATGAGAGACTGTGATTCACGACAAGATATCACATGAAAGGTAGAAGGGCCGATAACCCTACAGGAAAGCTATGATGCTGTTTTTGATTGTGCCTTGAATGAGATGCAGCGCACGAAGTGATCAGCATCAGTAACAATGCGACGATCAGCAGATGAGTCATCACCCAGACAACCAATGGTTGCTTTATCCTTTCTGAAAGTCCATGAAAACATTGCAAATTGTCGACTGGTGATGTGACGTGTTAAGAAATAGACGCATTTGCAGGTGGTTTGCATTAGCTGTCGATCTTCTAGTGCTTCAGCCGCAAACCAGCACAGCCAATAGTCACCTCGCCGCCCAAAATGCCCAGCGCCTCCGCATACCGCAGGCTTTCTTGCATTTATATGCTGCCATTTCGTTCCCGGGTTGGGCATCGGCGTTGGGCGCTCGTGGAGCAGTATCCTGAGTCCGAGCGTCTATCGAAAGTTAGCCGGCACTCGTGCCTCTGTCTTCTGCAATCACTCATAACACCCAAAGTTACCAAAATGGCAAAAAGTCAACAAAAGGCCTTACTATAGTAACGATGGAGAATTTGAATTAGCGCAGAGGCGAGAAGTTACGATGTCTACCTCCTCGAGTGATGCTATGCCCTCAAGTAGCTAGAACTTTCTATATAGAGTAAGGTATTAGCATCAAGGTAGAATTTATAAAAGGAAAGTCGAACTCGATAGCACGGGAAAGAATCAAAGACTAAATTTAGGTCAGGCAATGCAGCATATGAATAGGGTGAGCACGCCTGAGCAAACCTGAGCTGAAGCTGAGCCGAGCCTGAGTCAAGCCTGAGCAAAGGCGGCGCTGCTCACGTGAGATATACGGTTGGAAAGTACAAACATTCCCGTCATATAACAGCATGATATGCTACAAATCAGAGAGATTCATGAAAAAAATAGCGAATTGGTCAGCAACCGTCAATATACTGCATGGGCTCAAAATGTAATTCTTCTCACAGGATGGCGGTATAAAGCGAGATTCAGATTCCGAAATTGAGCACATTGTTCTTTTCGTCCCTTTGTACCTCCTTTGGAATACTTCAAGACTTCTCATAGCTTTCAATCCCCATTATCCTTTGCCTTTCAAAAACAACTTACTAGGCCGCCATCGTCTACACTCATGAGAATATGACGACAGGAATCAACATCATACAGTATTCGGAGCGACTCGGCTAGGCAATGCAGGCTAGAACGGCATCAGCGCGGAAGATGCAGACGACGAGGCTGCTTTCCAGATATTCGAAATACTGAAGAAACACGACGTCAATCACCTTGATACGGGACCATTGTATGGGATGTCAGAGGAAGCTCTTGGCCGTTACAAAGCTGGTACAGACCACGGGTTCACCATTGATACAAAATGGGTGAGCGGCTTTTATGACCCTTCAAGCAACCACCAAAGATCGCATCACATTGGATGCGAAAGATTCTCTTGTCAAGCTTGGGATTCCAGAAGTCCACACGTTCTCTTTGCACGCATCGGACGTCAAGCCGGATATCGAGGAAACCTTGGCCGGCGTAAATGAGGTGTATGAAATGGGAGCATTTGAGCACTTTGGCTTGAGCAACCGCAAACCCCGTTCAAGTACAAGAAGCCTATGATATCTGCAAAGCAAAGGGTTACGTCTTGCCGACGGTGTATCAGGGACTTTATAACCCTGTCAACCAGAAACCTGAGGAAGAGCTGCTTCCCCTTCTTCGGAAGCTGGGTATAGCTTTCAATTCTTATAGTCCCGCTACTGGTGGATTCCTCACTAAAGAGAAGTCCATGTTGTGAATGGCGAGGGTCGTTTTGCAACAGACCAGTTCTTTGGCTTGTACAAGGAAATGTATAACACTGAGCCATACTTGAAAGCACACGACGAATGGTATAGCATTCTGAAATTTACCTCACTTCCCTTTAGTCGTACTTACATTGCCCTGAAGACGAAAAGCAAACGCTGACAGTTGGTTCGCCACAGGGGTAAAACTGCCGCTGACGAAAAAACGACGTGGGTAGCTCTTGCATATCGTTGGGTGTATTATCACAGCGCCTTGAAGCCAGAGTTTGGGGATGGAATGCTGTTTGGAGGCCGCCTGCCCCAGCTGGAAGAATCATTTGACGCTCTAAACCAAGGGAATTTGAGTGGTGAAGCTATTGAGAGCGTACAGAAGCTTTGGAATAACCTCCAACCCCGTGTGAAGTACACGCATAACTGGGAATAAAATCCGTCTCATTGCTTTGCTCAAGCTTATCTTAGAACGACTAAAGAATGAACTCCATCAATACAATTCTTTAGTCATCGAGCTTGAAGCCGCCAATTGCAGCCTTCTGGAATGTCTGCTTCGGGTCATACTTCCTACTAACCTCCTTCAACATCCGTACATTATTTTCTCCATAGCCTCTAATAGGCTTCTGCCATTTATCCGCATAATTCAAATACAGATACTTGTTCCAGACTCCCACATCTTTGGCCTTGCGTTCTCCCCGTTCGAGAAGTTTCTGTATCTCAGTATATATCAGATCATCGTTTTCTGCACGGTTCCAATACATATTCAAATCGATGTTCGTCAGATCGCGATCCAATGCATCAATACCCAGCGCATTGCCTCCATTAGCTGGTCCGTGAGAAGTAATAGTCTGTGGCCATGGTTGGTAGCTCAATGTAAAACTCATGTCCGGAACATGAGCTGCGAGAAGTAACGCTGTGGTGTTAGCCATCTGGAAGAATGTCTCCATGAACGAAGCGGAGTTCGAGAATGTCATCGTGGCGAGCAATGCACGGCTATTGACTGGGCTTCCAGCTTCGAATTCATCAGTCAGGTTTCCGTGCGTTGCGCTGCGTATTGTGGAGAAAAGTGGCGGGAGAGTCAGGAGGGGTGCATAGACGTCAGGGTTGACTGCACCGGGTTTCGTGTAAGCCATGTGGAGTAGTAGAAGCCAGCTTCCGTTAGTAAATACGTTTGTTTCGATAAGTGATACGTATGGATCGTAAGCTGGGCCATTGTTTAATCTCTCAAAGTATGAGAAGACTAGTGGACGGTTGGACATGTCAACGGCGTAGAATCCACCCCAGATCAAGCCCCCTGGGACAAGAGGGAGAGTAATATGAGTTATTATGGCTATATTATTCGAAGCTCCTTTGAGGGCGCGGAAGAGGTCTTGGTTATATGTTGAGTTTGCGTTAGTCTTAGTTCCCGACGACAATATAACCTGTAAAATGTTATTCTTCATCCAAATACTGCAGACGTTGGCTTGCCTCAAAGTTCAACACCGCATCGCATACGAGGCCTAAGCGGGGAGAGTAGAATGACATGCCTCCTTCAACGGTAATAGTCAGCAAACATCTTATATCTACGTAAAGCATCTTACCTCCACTTGTAAAACCGCCAACTCCAACCCCACTAATTCTCCCACCAGCAGTAGCGACCCCGAGAGTATCAAGCACATGATTTATGGGACCCCAACGATTTCCAACACCAATACGAACATGGGGTTTATCCTCTGAAACTTCAACTTCATTCACTGGTGATAAATCAAAAGTTATGCCACCCTGAATATTGGCTGATCCTGCAAATGGAGTATGTCTTTTCTATTTCAGCATATGATAGGTCAAGGAAGACTCGACTTCTTACCCTCCACTGCGAACTGCAAAGAGACAAGATCCGGGACTCCTGTAATTTTGATTGGCTAAATAATTTACTCCAAGTGCAATTTCTGAGGTATTGCTTGTGCTTATGATGCAGGAAGGCGCAAGCGCCTGCTCTTGTTGGGACCAATAGGAAATCAAAGAGGCTTCGTAGGCAGTTGAATTTGGCAAGAAGACTTTTCCGGGAAGTAATTTTGCCAACTCAGTACACTAGAGACGTTAATGATTTGTCGGGGATCTGACCAGGATGATTTCAAGTAAAACATACGCATTTCGACACAGATGATGACAACACTTTTGTGATGAAAAGGGTCAAAGTCAGAACATGGAAGGACAGAACATGCGGTGATAGCATATTTGCAAATACCAAATAAAACTGTATGAGGAACGCATAATGTGGAAGACCAGCTGCTGTATATAGCCCAAGTTTCCGCAGCATGTTTACTTTTCTGCGGGGTAAACGAAGCTGCAGACTAATCACCCTGCATAAGCCACGGTCATTGCGGAAGATCGACGGATTTATTTCCACACATTGATGCCTGTCAAATGCTCTATGACTGAGGATGTAAAGTAGATACAAAGTAGTGTTTAAAAAGCTCAGCTGAGAGTAAAGATTTTGCAGGCTATGTGAAAGACATCTAGTAAAGGAGACAAGAGGAAAAGATTGGGAGTTTGCGGATTATGAAATTTTAGACCTTCAGTTTGACATTTGATGTTATATTTGTTGGTCAGTTCACTTGCCTCAATATCAGCTGGCTTTGTTCAAGGGGTTGTCTGGAAACCCCTGCAGGATATGCTTGGAAAAACTTCGGCTTGTTCCAGTCATTGATTGACGATCTGGACTAAAAGCGCAGGAAAAGCTGACAATGACCGAGAATAGACATGTAGAGCCTGAAAGGTTAAGGCAAAGAAAAAGAAAGCTTGTGGTGAAAGAGCTTGGCATGATAGCTTCTTTCGGCCAACGTCAATAATAGCTTAATTCATGCAGCCACTTTCAAGTGTTGCTAGAATCTGGGCGACGGTAAATGTCGCAGGTATTCGTTGTCAGAACAAAGTTTTCGGCCAGGGAAAACTCACAGGTAACCACGTTATTCATCTGTAAGTGAATCTCACATGATACCAGTTCCACCGAGCGGATGCGCCTAGTGCCTAGCCATGTTGTACAGCTTTAAGAAGGAATCCTTTAGAGCATGATAAGTGAATACTTACCACTTGCACATTCCACAAAATTTCAGAAAGATCGTGTCCATAACTCGTCATGTCAGCCCCGCCGTCCAGCCCGTTGGATCCCATGGAGGTCGACAACGAGCAGCCTAGCAAATACGCGAAGCCGCAGCATCGTCCCACAATTACATCCGGTGAATGTCGTGACCAAATTGCAGAGGTATGAGTCCGAGCCCTTTGCCGTGATCTTCTTTTCACGCTAAGAGTACATGATATTGACTGCATTCAATTACGGGCAGGCTATGCTCGCATTCCGCCTGAACGATCGCACCACGATGATTAGAATATTAACCGATCTCGACCGCTTGCACGTCCTCAAGCCAGTTTATGAGGCACAAGTCTGCTATTTACTCATGAAATACGCAGTCAAGAGAAGCAGAGACCAAGAGCTAGACTGGGCAGAGAAGATGAAGATTGCCTGCAACAATATCATCTACAAAGAGAAGCTAGTCACAGGAAGCAATGCGTGGCAATTTTTCCATGATCTAGAGGTTGAGGCCGATGACTACCTGAAAAGATGGGACGCAAGGCAGAAAGAGATAGACGCCCAGGAAGCTCTGGATCAAGATGTGCATAACCCCAACAAACATGATGTCATGACTGGAGAGGGTGCAGCTGCCAGGCGAGCTTCAGTTGAGTTGAAAGCGAGGCAAAGAACCCACGAGAGGATCAGGAAGGTTCAAGAATCTCAACAAAACTTCTTTCTCACATATGAAGGATCAGATAAGGAAGACCTACGCCATCTGGACGACGAAAGCATCAAGGAATATCTACAGCCAGTCATTGAGTCAGAAGAAGAAGAACTTACCGATTTCGAGGGTTCTGAAGATGATGAGCATGGAACGAAGCCAGAAATCCCTGATGGGAGTAAGGACTGTAGTGAATCGGAAGAAGAGTGTTCTGAAGAGGATGAACATGGAATGGAGCCAGAAATCCCTGATGAGAATAAGGACTGCGGTGAATCGGAAGATGATTACGAGCAAGCAATGATCGATGTTGAGAAGCGAAAGATGAAGAACCAGCTAAGAGGCTTTCTGGAAGACGACAATCTATTGCCATTTTTCAGAAAGTTTATCAGAACCCTAGGACGCAAGCAAGCCCTTCATCAACTGTCAACTCCAGGTACGGCATTTTTTGCCTGACATCACGAAATATGTGAGTTACTGACAGAATTTAGAGCGTACGGAGAAAGTAAGCCATAGCGGCAATGCGGACGAAGATTCAAATATCGACGATGGTGATATCGATGCCGGACAAAGCGACGATGATGAAGACGAGAGCTTCGAACAGACGAAAAAAAGCAATATCAGACTTAAGAGGCTCGGGAAGGCAGACTGGGAACTTGTCGATATTTCGAATCCTGAAGATCATGCGGAGGAGGTTGCGAAGGAGGATGCGGAGGATGGCGACGATCAGGATCCTGATGGAGTAGATGCTGGAAGAGGAAAGAAGCGCAAGTACTCGACCGATGTTGAAGATACTGAAGAGACTGTTGATGAGTATGAAGTGGGAAAAGAATTCGTTCTTGCACAGAGACCGAAAAGTGCGTGGTTGGATGATGGTCTGTAAAGAGAAAATTGTTGGTCGAGGTTGTGAGGTACGAGAGCTACTTTGGTGGTCAACAGATAGATGTACAAATCGTCAGAACTATTTAGGAAGCAAGAAGGGGAAGAGACTGCCTTAGCTTAGTGAGATTCTACTAATATTTCGAAAGATTATGTTCGAGGTTATATAAATCGAGACTTTCTGGTACGGCAAAGGCTTGGTCAGTCCATGTTTTTCGATATACTACTTCTTTGTATGAGGAGCGCCTTTACCTTTCTTAGATAGGGCAATAGAGCATTTGGGAAATATATCTTACGGGTAGGCCAAGCCAGGATTTCGCATGACTGTCACCCCACTCTCTCGCTTATTTACCCCGCCCCCTTTTACCCTCTCTTTAACCCCTGAATTCAACGTGGGGGCGGATTCCAATGAAGGCCGAAATGAAACAAGGATGTATCGGTGCACAGAAGAACTTTGGAGATAATGTATTGACTACAGATGCTAATGGGCGAAAGACTGCTCGTCCCTTCCGAGAATAGCGGGGTAATGTTGAATGCCCCGCATTGCATGATATTGCCCTGGACCAAATGGTCTCTGGTCGGTTCTTGAGATAATACGCACCCTTGAGCTTCACAGAGCTCTTCGAAGCAACCAGAAATGATCCATTGAAGGTTTCGCTCTTGAGTCATTAAAAATAAGCTAGTACCGAGAATTCCCACCCACTTAACCACTATCATTCCCAAAATTACCTCTACCATGCAAAGGATTTAGTGACAGATGCTGGCACCATTTTTCAAGCTATCATCTCCTTCGCGTTCCATGCCATCTCCATATTGGTTTTGCTCCTCTGCCGAAATACGCTCCCATTCCATATCAAGTGTCGGATCTGGCCGCCTAGTCCTCTTCACAGCCAGAATCTCGTTCTTCTCAGCATCATAATCAATCCTCTCTAACAGCCTCACTGACCACCAATGTCTGTCCCCCACATGTTCATCACACCGAAACTTGACCGACTCCCAATTTTGCTTCCAAACGCCCCAATTCACCATACCCGGTTTCATCTCCACAAACTCAAAAGTTTCTGCGTCAGGCCGTTGGAAGAAGTAGCGACTTTCAACTTTCTCAGCAGCTTCGTAATTCTCGTATTGAATAATGATATCGGTATCGCATAACCAGCAGTCGACAAAGAGAGACGCGGGGTATTTTTGGACCCATTTAGTGAATGCCGAATGGGTTTTGATGAGGTCGATAAAGTACCATATGCATTTTTCGTTGTCGGATTTGGGGTGCTTGATAGGGTATATTTGGTCGCAGCAGAAAGGCTGCTCGTTGTGGGAGGTAGGTATAATATGTCTGATTAAAGGTTAGCAGGTGAAGAGACATGGTATCTTTGAAGACTCACACATCGGTCCGGCTCTCTTCTGATTCTGAAGACGGGTCTGGGGATGGATAATTGGCCATTCCGAGTGCATTGATATCTGAGATGTTTGAACTCCGGCGATTCGATAGGCACCAGTAGCTGAGGTTTGAAACCCCTATCCTTTGTTTGTTGCTTGCCTCAGATGACGCGCGGGTTGAAGAATACTGGGTACAGTGAGATCGCTGGAATACAATCATTGAGGATATTTGCAGAATGTCTCATAGCATAAAGGAATTCACTGTCTTCGAGGACACTCCCTTCGTTGCCACACTGAGATACGTTGATGCAGCCCTACGTTGATGAAACACGCCGATGATAGGAGTTGAAGTGAAATGGGTTATACATTTAATTCACCCAGAAACTCAACTCAAAGTTTTGTCTTGAGTGTTCCATTCTCAACCAGCTCCTTGACCCTTTCAGCGACGCCAAAAGAGTAGATATATCCAGCGCCTTCCACGCCATACGCATGAATGACATCCTCCTCACGTTCAACTCTTAATCCCCCTATTCTTCCCGGCCGAAATCCAACAATATCTGTAACAGCGCTGGTATCGAGACTATCGAAAGCTCCATTGGTGATACGGTTGACCCTCATCAAGATATCGCTCTTCAGCTCCGCGTCAACTTCAGAATCGAGTCGATCCGATTTGATTCCTCCCATGATTACCCCACCGGACCCCGCACGAGGGATCACATAAGTGTACTCAGAGCCCTCTTTCATAACCAATTCACTGAAGTGGGTCTTCACGAACATTGTTTGCCCTCTGACGGGCCGAACGTTCTCGTCGCCTGCCAATTCTCTGGCCCCGACACCTGATGCGTTGACGATGATGCGCGCCTTCGTAATGGCTCGAGCATCGTCAATGGACTTGACCTCTGACCGAATAAACTTGACCCCTTTCGAGGCCAGCTTGGCTTTCAGCCATGGTAACAAAGACACGGGATTCATAGCTAAGGTTCTGTACTTGAGTCCGAACGTGGTCCGCGGGGGAAGCTCGGAAACAGGGATAACTTCATAGCCTGGCATGAGAGTTTTGTACCATATCTCAGACTCATCATAGATAGTGTCAAAGTACTCAGTCATTGGATATACTTTCACGCCACTCGATGGGTCTTCGTGGGCGAGCTTCCAGTAAAACCGGAAGCAAGCTTTCTGCATATCCTGCCATAGCTTATTGGGAGTCTTTTGAGGGTGGAAGACTGCACCTGCCCTGCTAAATTGTCGGTAGATTTGAAATTTGTAACCGGACTCAAACCGCGGAAGGTATGACAGACCATGGACTTGCCCAATCCAAGCCGAGGTCCCCAGGAAGATCTCGAGCTACGATGGTGACTTTGTGTTTCGGTGACAGCACGCAGGCCGTTGCCAGACCTGTAATTCCTGATCCAATGATACCTATTTCCATCTTGATGGCACATGTTTTGCAAAGAACACCGAGAGGAAGCCTAGGGAAGATAGCGGCATCACACTCTCGTGCAAGCGGCAGCCGAATCAGCCATTTAGCAGTATATGTTGCAGTTGTAAGTCCAGCTCAGCTACCTTTTCGTGCGCGAGTTGGGAATATGGCTAGAGCAGAAGTATTTCCATTAACACCAAAAGTAAGCTGCGCTGCAAATGAAAAGGGGGATTGGATAGAATTCTGCTTACTCAGCACCGACGCTAAGCCCTCGCCACCTCGGCCGCGCAAAACTCTGATAGGAATCTATGTCCCTAGACTACCAAGGTCGACTATTTTCTTCTGTCTCCGGTCATTCATAGTCTCCCCAGAAAGGAATCAATAATATCACTTCGTGCACAGCCCAAGTGGGCTCATTTCCTCTTTGTCTTCATTCCTTCTGCACGCACATTTCGACCCCTTTCTGCTTTTCTACATCCCCACACATGCGCAACAAGTCTATTACCATGGCATATCTACCAGGATATTGATTGTCTTCCTCAGCCTCCCCCTGGACATGCACATCATCCCTGGGCGGCCAGACAGAGCCTCGTTGCCGGACTCGTCAGTTTTGATTTCTCGTGTTGGTTAGGTTCCGGGATTCTAAACGACAGGATCCTAGGGCAATATGTGCCCTGCAAAAACATTTTCTGTGCGCAAGATGTAACCTGCAAGTTGCGGGCACAGTAGAATTGTTCATCCAGAATGGCCAATCGAGGCGGAGTATTCTTCAAACACCAACATGTTGGTTGCTAATGTGGCGCAGGACGGCGCGCAGACAAGGTCGGCGGGAGGAAGACTTTGGATTTTTCGACTTCAGTTTCTTTCCATCAGTTTACGTGATCCAAGCCAAAGCCCTCATGACCATCATCCTCTCTGAGCAGACTGATCACCATGATGGGCTCATCCGCAGGCATCACTCCGAAGGATGAAATTGTTATCAAAGTAACGTAGATTGCCTCCTTCACAGCTTACATCGTCCTAATTATTCATGTACCATAGGGCAGTCATTTCTTCTTCCAGAATGGCACCCAGTTCTTCATTCGCGGCGTTACATACAACGCCCCGGGATCAGATGCACCACGTGGAGATCGAAGTTACGATGTGTTCAACTATCAGAAAAACATTGGCTGCCGAACAGATATACCCGATTTACTTGCTCTTGGGATCAACGCCGTTTACCTCGAAGGCCTCCACTTCAAGGAAAGCCACGTAGAATGTATGCAATATTTCCAAGACGCTGGGATATATGTTCTTGTAAGCCTGGCTACTTACGATGACAGCTATTTCCCTATTGCCCTATTCGTTGGTTCTGATGGGACAGCGTCGGGCCTCGGCCTTCCTGCCCCTTCCTGGAACGGTGACATATGGGACGCTTATACTGCACTGATCGATCAATTTGCGAGCTTCTCAAATCTTCTTGGGTTTATTATTGGCGAGAGCTACAATATGGAGTTCGGTTTTGTTGGATTTGCCGATGGACTACCGTTCGCAAAAGCTGCGACGCGCGATATGAAAGCATACATGACCGCAAGGGGATACAGAAAGATTCCCATCGGGTTTCTTGGAGAAGACACAACTATGGATGTTGATCTTGGCGCTTCCTACTTAAATTGTGGGAACATCAGCGAATCTGTTGACTTCTGGGCTGTCGACACGCTGGGCCGCTGGTGTGGAGGCCCTAGCTCTACAACCAATCTTACCACTACTTACGGGAATTTTGGTATACCTGTTCTTCTTGGTCTCTACGGCTGCTTTTCAACCCCGACGGATGATCTCACAGAGGTCGGCGTGCTGTATGGATCCAAGATGGCCACAATCTTTTCCGGTGGCTTTTACTCGACTTGGTATGGTATGTTTGAACAGTCACCTGCGTCTAATATTCCAAATTGTCGGGTACTGAAACTTCTAAAGGAGTACTCGTCAACGACCCCGATGCGTCAGATAATAGCGACCAAGAAACTCTCAATTTGACATCGTATTATACTGCCATGGCTGTACAGCTTGCTTCTGCGACACCTTCTGCGACCCATTCTGCGACATACACTCCCTCAAACTCTATTCTAAAAGCTTGCCCTACTGGTAATAAGGCGTGGTGTAAGTCTCTAATTTCGTAGTACTTAGGCAGACAATGCTAACTTGACAGCCGGACTCCAAAAAGCAGCTCCGGCACCAAATAAAGATCTCTGCCAATGCATGTACAACTCGTTGACCTGCCGAGTCCCGGAGACGTGGGTGAATGATTTATGGAACTGGTCAAACGTAACAGCTCGAAATTGGACGGCTTACGTCGGCCTCCAGAGCAATGGTACTAATTCGACATATGGTGCATATAGCGTGTGTAACAAATTCCAGCGCGTCTCCTGGTCTATAGACCAGCTTTACAAAGATAACATCACGCTCGGAGGAAGCGCCACTTGTAACAGCCTCACCAATGGTAATGCCCAAAGTCCCGCTCCTCCAGCATACTCATGCTCTGCCATGCTAGCTTCAGTAGGTCCATTGGGAGACCATGTCGTTGCGCCATCAGCCACAGCCTCTTTCACCGACAGCACATCCGCGGACTACTACAGTGGCAGACCTGGGCTATCTGGAGGGGCGATAGCCGGTGTTGTCATCGGTATGATTTTTGCCGCCGCCATCTCAGCTGGTTCAGCACTTTTATGGTGGAAAAGAAGGAAAGCTAAAGCTAATTTGAGCCCGGACGGCCTCGAAGTCGTAATGGCCCCCGATTCCGAGCTACCAGGGGATGTACCAACAAAATCGGAAATGTGGACAACCCGAAACACCATAGAGCTTCCTGCCTCTGAAGGTGTCAAACTACCGGATACACAAAGCCGCGGATCCTATACTCCGGTGGGGAACGAGATTTCGGAAGAAGCGACTGAACTGGACAGCAGCTCCCATCTCTCGCCGTCTCTGGGTAACAGTCCTAGACTTGGAGCCGAGAACCCCCATCAGAGTATCGTTAGTCGGAGCAACTCTCATCGGTCGCCGCTATCGAGCAATAGTCCTGGTGCAGGACCTAAAAGCCCCCAAGACGCAGTCAGTCCCAGCAATTCATACCTCATACCATATCTCGGCAATAGTTCTGCCCCTGGACATGAACGTTCTCCTTCAGATACAGTCAGCCCGAGAACCTCTCGCATTTCGTCAATGAGCAATAGTCTTAGGGTAGGACTGGAGACTCCCTCTCAAGATGCGGTTAGCCCTACTTCGCAGATTAACGGCGACTAGATGTTCAGAGAGGGACGAATAGGATCGGGACTTGATGCGAATTGAGGATGGTCCGAAAATAGGATCCCGACAACGATCCGTCCCGCGCTCGCACGGTTTACTGGCTGGGGGGTCCACGGTTGTTTATATGGCCGGAGTCATTTGATCCTAGATTTCTATTTTATCTATGGTCTGTTTACCAATTCAAGACTCAAGGGACAGTCTTTCTGTAATTAATATTGTAATCTGAGCTAGAAAGTCATGGGACCGGGGGGGGGGGGGGGAC
>Ga0247778_1000540_pt1 | contig 42645 bp, 48 predicted proteins | sample UWRJL049202B5_FD_179939 | JGI IMG/M metagenome (GOLD analysis project Ga0247778, IMG submission 179939) | Plant litter microbial communities from Arlington Agricultural Research Station in Wisconsin, United States - UWRJ-L049-202B-5 | ecosystem: Environmental > Terrestrial > Plant litter >...
AATATTTGTTAAATATTTATTAAAATATTTATAATTATATAAATATAAAATTATAATTCAAATATTTATTTATAAAATAATATATATATTTGGTTTTTATTATAAAATAAAAATTATAATTATTATATTATATTCTTTTATTAATTTTTAATAATTTATATTAATTTTAAAAATAATTATAAAAAGTCAAAAAAGTTGTAAAATTTTGAAAAAATAATGTTCTCGCTTTGGGGTGGCGGTGAGCTGTGGCCCCTACTCTTACCTGTAAAGAAATCGCTACGAAGTAACTTCCTTGGCTTTCGGGGCAATGCCGGATGCCCCGGTTTCTCTGGCTTTGGCTTGTTTAACAATGGAATTGCAAATTGGATGCAGGCCATTTGTCAACTAAAACGATTTTGGAATAGAAGTAACTGCTAGTATCAAGGACTGAGAGCGGCCGCGAGCTTTCGCCATCACTTGTGTCTGGACTCACAAGGCCTTCGTCTAAAAGTCTCGAAGACATCAAGGTCCATAAGCGGTTCGACCCTCAAATCACTCTCTGAAGGACATATTTTCAAACAAGCAAGCACGTGAAGAATCGTAAAGTGGTCTCTCGGGGAAATCATTGCACTTCAGGGTCAAAACACGGGACAAGATCATAACACTTTAGAGCTATGTGCATTCCAACTATACTGGAGCTTGATATATACAATTTTCCCCCGAAGCCTACTCAAAATACTGAATATATACTTAGAAGACACAGATCTGAAAGTGCGAGTAAACGAGCGACTTTTGCACAAACTCCACAATATGATATTAGCTTGATGTTTCGTTTGTGGTTCGGATCGAAGGGTACACCATTCGATTAGAAAGCGGGCTTGGCATTCTTGAGGAGCATCTCGAAGTATGCCTCGTTCCATTGTCCAGCTTGTGGGGCGGGCTTGAAGGCTAGAATGAACCAGTTAGAAATATGGCTTTTTGGAAAGACAAAGTCAAGCTTACCATCGTCTTTCCCGCAGAATGAATCATAACGATCGGCAGAGCTGTCACTGACTCCGTCACTCTCTCCACCAGGCTTGACCCAGACGAAAGCATCGACCAGTGCGTCACCGGTGGTAGAAGTAGGTCGGACACCGAAACCGGCTCCATTAACATTGCACCAGTCACCTTTTCCGGCCCGGTTAGTTTCATCATAATCAAGAAGAGACCCAGATTTACTTACCCCACTCCTTGCGGAGGCCCTGGACGGCATTCCGTCCAGTGTCAACGATGGCGTGGTTGGGCATGCCACCCTTCTTCAAAAGAGGACAGAATGCATTGACGTAACGCTTCTCGTCCTGGCACTTGTTGTACTTGGCATCAGTAGCCTTCTCAAACTCGCCGGGGTTTAACGACCATGCGTTCCAGCCTGCAACGTTGGTGGCGATACCAAAGACTTGCTTGGGGGATCCAGCGTTCTTGTAGACACTGGTAAGCATGTCTGCGCCGGGCTCTATAGAAAATTATCAGCATAAGTTGTTTCATTATCAGATTTTGGGGGACTAACGGAGATTGGCGTCCCATCCGAGCCATCCACCGTGGCCGGCATCGATATACATTGCGACGTTGGGAAGATTGAGATTCTTCAAAGCGTACGCAACACCAGCCTTGTAGTCTGAGGCGGAGGCCTGGCAAGTGCTCAAGTTGGCGTTGGTGACCAAGTTGGGGAGGGAATCGGGCTCGATGAGCAAGGCGACGGCAACATTAGGAGCGGCCTTGATAGCAGCAACGATTGCTACGAGATGAGTTAGTGACATCTTCGAGTTGCTAAGTTTGAAGTGAAGGGATGCTCACGGTCAATGTACTCAGTTTGGTATCTTGAGAGTTGACCACTTGCCAATTCTCCGTTGGAGGCTTTGGCAGCACAATCACGACCTGGAAGATCGTAGATGACTAGACCAAGGATGTCGGTACACGGGGTCTCAGCCAGCATGGTAGCAGCTAATGGAACTCTGGAGATCGTATCGCTATGTCTCAAAGTTAGTATGTTTTGAGGACTCGTCCATCCAAGATATCATATACGTACAGCCACAAGAAGCTTCCTACTTTAGCGACTGCGGCGCCCTGGGCTTGGATCGAGGTATCGGTAACACTCGCCATGGCTGTCGATATCTCTGAGGCATAAGCAGAATTGGCATGGAGTGTGCGCGAAGCGAACGGGTTGCTTCCAGCGGCGAGCTTAACGGCCGTGGAGCAGGCAGCTCGTGCTTCGATAGGGTTTCGTTCCTCCTTCACAGTCTCAGTTGGAGCCGCGGCTGCAAGAGCCGCGAGGGCCGCAACGCCCAAGAAATATCTCATCTTGATGAACAACACGGAAAGATATGTGGAGGTGGTGGAAAAAAAGAAGCATCTGCAACTTGGAAGATGCCATCTTATATATCAACAGCGGCGGGGAGATATCGGTCGTTCAGTGGGGGGATTGTCCTCTGCCTGAAAGGGTTCAGGAAACTCAGGGCCGAAAATCTGCTGATCGAAACGCAGTATCGTCCTTGTGACCGGTGCAATAACTTCTCTTCTCTAGGTGAGGCAAATTTAGTCCAAGAGCGGTAATTATAATGGCCGTTCCGTAAAGGAGTTGGCCATTCAGCCCCAGAGTCAAGGTTCAGAGACATTATGAGGCAGAATGTAAGGAAAGATCCGACGAATAAGCTTTGTTTGGAAAGCAGCAACCCACAACAGCCTGTTTCCGGGTTCATATTTCAGCGAGCTTCACTATTTGAAACATTTCATAAAGTGAGGTTGCACAAGGGGAGGTGCGCCGGACTCCACGTCCCAGAAGATTGAAAATACTAGACATTTACAGCGTGCCTCGCCATTTCAATATCGCGTCCCAGCATTTCGAAGATGAAAGCTTGTGAAGCTTCTTATCTTCTAAGGGTGCCCCTCGACCGGCAGCAATCGACAGCAATCACGCCCGTATTTGGGAGACCCTTGCCGAACCCGAACGAAGTGACATGGGGTCGAACGTGAAAGACAATGCTAGACGAAGTATCCATAGTAGCTCATTCTGCCTATATATGCTCGCTGCCACCTGCGCAAGATTCATCGAGGGGAAATGGCCTCGTTTGCAGCCTTGGCAAGATCATGCTATATCTTATAGCCTTGGCATTATACGAATGTAAAATCCGACAAATAAGAAGCAGAGAACCTTAATGCCGTACTAGGATTGAAATTGGCCCATGGTTTTATCCTCCGAAGCCCATTGCGGGGTGCATTAACGCCCACACGACCCAGAAATTTTTGCAGATCATCAGTAATCGTTACGGGAAGTACTTCCTTCCACTTGACGTAGTTATAGATGAAGCACCAACATAGTGGGACTTGAATCGCACGAGAGATAACCTAGTTGGCAGCAATTCCTTTCCGAATGCAGGAAATTAAATAGATCTCGAGCCGCATTCGAGTACTAGCTTTCCCGATCGAGATGAAAAAGAGATGAATTAATCTTTTGCCACTCGGAATGTAAACACTATGGTCCGAAGTACCAAGTCAAAGAGTTCTTGATATCGGAACGTCTAACAAGAGTTCCTGAGAGTCTACCGGCTCTGATTAGCCGGTCGGTTGATGAGCGGGGCGGGGGCTTGGTACGCATATATGAGTGGCAATCTGATAAGATTTTCATGCTCATTTTTATGGTTGCTATGATTTGGCTTTGAAGTGGCAAGTATTGAAATCAATTGAAGGTGTCGAATGTTTGGCAAAAGGAGCGGAAATGAGATGGCTAGGGAGGTACTTAGGTACCTACGGTAGCGCTGGGCTTACGCTCGGCTCGGCTCGTCCCAAATCTCGGCGTTAATCCTCACCTCCCTTCTTTGCGAGTCAATGCGACATTCTTGTATCATTTAAATATAATTGTGAGATCATCTTTCGTCTCTTTCCTTTTCGATCTTCAATGGCTCATCACGTATGATGTATTCCTCATTTACGGCTTGTGTCGTTTTCAGGGTTATGCAAAGGCTTGAAACCTTTTATCTTGAAACAAATAGACAGATGCTGCTGTGTATCCTGCCATTCTCTTTTTGCTCTTTTGGCCCATCTGCGAGAACGAGAGAACCTCGAGTCACTGTTCAAATTCTTTCTGCCGTCTCTTTCCCGTTTTGGGAGTTTTCTGGCTTCCCCTATCTTAGGCGAGACCACAAGGACTCCTCCACAAAAGGCTAGTGGTTCCTTTAAGGGACTTTTTATCTTCGGTGTTCAGAAAATCCAACAACTTAAAAGACAGGCTCTAGCTTTACCCACAATGCTGCCTTCACAGTGACAGAATCGACATAAAAAAACAAGTGTTGCGAAAGAAGGCAAACGCCATGAGTAGAGTACTACGGTGGCCGAAAAGCGGGGTTGATAGTAGAAGGTGGGGTAATTTTATATTTCCATTTTCTCTCTTCACTATCTGATTCTATTCTCCTTCTCTCCTCTCCTCTTCCTCTCAACAGAGATGCCTTCTCTACGCACGCCCCAATGGCTTTATGAAGTCGCCTCCCGACTGCCACCACAGATCCGCTTGCTCTCCTTTCCCGCCATAGGAATCATATCTCTCCTCGGCCTCGTCAATGCTGTAATCTGGATCGCCGTTGCCATAGTCCTACGCTCGCATCCTACGCTCTCTTCCTCCGCGCTTCTCTCCTATACCCTCGGTCTTCGACATGCCTTAGACGCAGACCACATCTCTGCCATCGACCTCATGACTAGACGCTTGGTAGCTACCGGCTCGAAGCCTGTCACGGTTGGGACGTGGTTCAGTTTGGGGCATTCGACAATTGTGATCGTTACTTGTATAGTGGTGGCTGCTACGAGCGGTGCATTGGAGAAGCGCTTTGAGGGGTTCAGGGATGTAGGCGGGGTTATCGGGACGAGTGTCTCAGCGGCCGTGTTGATATTGTTGGGGATAGGCAATGGGTGGATTTTGTGGAAGTTGGTACAGCGTCTGAGGGCGGTTTTGAGAGAGGAGGTGGGCGGAGATAGGGAGGATGGGAATGAGGGTGCCGTCGCAGGGTTGAATTTAGAAGGCGGCGGGATCATGGTGAGGATTTTTAAAAAGGTGTTCAAGTTCATTGATAGGCCATGGAAGATGTACCCGCTGGGTGTGCTTTTTGGCCTTGGATTTGACACCAGCTCAGAGATTGCTGTGTTGGGAATTGCATCCGTGCAAGGTGCACAGGGAACCAGTATATGGCTCATTCTTATCTTCCCGCTGCTGTTCACTGGTATGAATTTCAATATTTTGACTATGCTCTGTGAAAGTGCTTCTTGAAACTGATCTCTCGCAGCCGGTATGTGCCTTCTCGATACGACTGATGGCGCTCTTATGATGACTCTCTATACCTCCACTTCTCTTGCCCGAGATACGATTGCTATCCTCTACTACTCGATCGTCTTGTCGGCAATCACAGTTTTGTTTGCCATGACTATCGGCATCATCCAGCTTCTGTCTATCATTGCAAATTACGCAACTGGATCTTTCTGGGATAGTGTAAATGCGGTTGGTGATCATTATGATATCATCGGTGGTGCTATTTGTGGTGCGTTTGTGGTTTTTGGTGGCTTGTCTGTTGTGTGTTATAAGCCGTGGCGGAGAAGAGTAGATCGGAATCGTGGTGCTGTACAAGCAGTGGAGTTGCAGGATATCGAGGACATGAAAGACGATGAGAAAGCTGTTGGATCAAGCACTTCCCGGCAGCTCCAGGTAATGTAGCTTCTCAGGAAAATAATTACTGATCCTTACCCTTAAGCTAGCAATGAGGATCAACCTATTACAAGTCTATTATTTCAGCTATTTTTCAACGTCGGGGACCGGGTAGCTTCTTAGAGACGCTGTTCACGATTTCTTACAGCTTGTCTTCCTGCAACGAACGATGGTAAGAACATCAATGGAAATATCTCCATGTCTAATTACCTCGGGTTTCTCAAATTTCCTGAAAGGGTTTTTTGTTCAAAGACCCGTACCTCATTCGCAGTCCTACAAAATTATTTTGTCCTTTGACACATATATTCCAACCCAAGCCCCAAGGGATGTGTCTCCCGCTAGACAGAAAAAAGCGGCACCCAATATATTGCGGGCTTTGAATTTTTCATACAGCCTGGTACATTCAAAATTAGTGCTGCCTTGTTTGCCCACCTCGAGAGTATGTACAAGCAAGTGTGCAACAAACAGCTGCAGTGAATGCGATAGCCAGTTACGTCAGTGGGTACTTAGGTATGAAACCTTGGAACCGCTATACTTCCATTCCTTTGTTGCAAACTCTGCCAGACCGCGATGACCTGCATGGCGTGAAACGACAGTTTGCCGAAAGGGAAAATAAAAAATAATATTGTACGTGGGTCTTTCAATTTCTGTCATTTCTCGCATCCAAACCTGTGGAGTGGATTGTTGGGAAGGCCTCTGTATGCTGGCAATGAATATCTTTGTCCAAGCAAGATCTCGTCTTTTCCAAACTCGCAGCAACAACCTCAAGCTTCTCGAGCACAAGCTTACATGGACCAAGCTGGACAGCAACTACTCCACGAGCAACAAATGGCATCTTCGCCTTCTCCTTCTTCTACTGAGTCATCTCCTACCATCACCGCCGCGAGGTCTCCCACGATGCCGACTCCAGTACCTTCTCAACAGCCCGTAGTGCAAAATACGCCACATAACCCCATGGAAGCACTACAATCGTAAGTCTTAATTCACCCATCCTCAAATTTTAATCCTTTTAGAGTGGTATCGCTGACCTCGTGAAGTTCTCTTCTGAGCGGCAAATTCTCAGACCTGGCCATTTCCCATGGCGTTCGCCGTTGGAAGGCGCACAAGGTCGTCGTTTGCTCGCAGTCCTCTGTCCTTGATTCCAAAATCCAAGTGCTCGAGGTACGATATCACATTCACTGTGCTCAATTTCCCTTGCCTAAAAGATGTTTAGAATGGCAATACCAGTCTTGACCTCGCCGAATATGACTACGACTCCATTTGTCGGATGATGGAGTACTTCTATACATCCGCATATACGACGCCAGATCAAGCCCCAGAATTTGGCCTTTCAGAGCACATCAAAGTCTTCAGTCTCGCCGTCGATCTTGCCTGTCCGGGTCTTGAAGCAGTCGCAGCTTCCAACTTCAGGGAGACCCTCTCGAACAAAGTCGCGGACCTCGAAACCTATTTCACCTCCATCGAATCTATTTACGCAAGTACTACTCCAGAACATCCAGCGCTACGCACTATCGTTGTGGAAGCTGCGATCATCGAGCTACGTCAACTCTTGGAAGGGCCAGTACGCACACGCTTTCTCCGACTCGCATCAGATGTTCCCGGTTTCCATGCCGATGTTATGCTTACACTGTTTCACAATCCTTCACGCCCGGTGGAGAAATTTGCGCAGGAGTTGTGCGAGGAGTGTGGTCCTAGAGATGAGGGTGATGGATATGAGGTTACCACGGAATGCAAGTCTTGTGGGATGGAAAGAACTCTTGAGTTCTATTGAAGCCTCTCTAGGTGAGGTGTCAGGCGTGCTGAATTTACGGGGTTGATCATCCTTGAGTGTCTCAAGGATTGGTGCATAGCAACGGATGTAATGACTTACGATTTCTTCGTTATACCTGTTCTCAACCTCTCGTCCCTTCATGTACGATGTACCAGTTTTCTGTTCTGGTGGTATGCGGGAGACGGGGACTACATGGCTTGAGTACTTCCTCTAAAAAGGCATCGAAATGGAGAAGGGGCACCGCAGTCACATGGAAATAATAATTTCTTTTGTTCTCGACAGGATTTATTGTAGGGTGGATACTATTTCCGTAGAATTATGTTCAAATAGTAATGGATCGGTCTGCCACTGAAAGTTCTCCAATGATTTGTGGTTTGTGGTTTGCAAGCCAGCAGGGCATACAACACTATGACCCTGGATCCGATCCTAATGATGTAAGGGGGCCGTACGTGCTTCTACTTGGCACGCCCTTCAGATCCCACTCTTGGAATATAGAGGACAAGCACTGAATCAAACACACAAAAAGAGCTTTACATTCGATTTGCGAATCCGTCGAGCGCTTATAGTCTCGTTAAAAGCTATGGCGGTGTCTGAATCGGTAGAGAATTGTCTGAGCTACTGACTTCGCAACAGCCGGGGTCTAGCATATCTTCAAGCTTGTCCACTCTACCTATGTGTCCTAAATATGCTGGCTGCCTTTACCTCAAAGCTTCATGAAGAAATTTAGCATCGTTGTCTTCTCCCTAGCTCTTGTTCGTGGTAATTAAAAGAAGGAAGAGGCGAGGAGCTCCTTACATTGACCCATTTGATTGGCCAGACGAAGAGATGAGATCTCCATCCCAACCTCACAGAATTCGAAAACGATACAGAGCTACAGATGATGGTTCTCAGCACAATTTTACTGGTCAAGCTCGATCTCGAACGCATGCTTTCACAGGATGTCTGACTTGTCGCCAGCGACATGTGAAATGCGACCTGGGTCAACCATTATGCAATTGTCACAGGCTAAAAATTCCTTGCGAGGGATACATGCGAAAGTACTCTTGGCTGCCTCCTAAGATACTTGGTGGCAAAGATAGCTCAAAGTATAATCGACGAAAACTTGGACTTGGAGATTCCTCAAGAGATGTGGACGAGAGTCAAAGCAGTCGCCGGGTGCTTTTCTCAGGTAACCTTCACCTGGCGCCGATCTTCATGAAAGTTAACCCGAGGGATAGATCCCGAGCGAGAGGCCATGGTCGGCCAAATGAATACGGAGTGTTCCTTAGCATCCCCTACCTTAGAGTAAGCTATTGGAATCTCGCTTTATATTTCAGTCTGCTTTGCACTCTCTTCGACAACACCTCGCAGCTTCTTAAGTTACTACTTACGCCTCGTATTTTCGAGGAGCCAAAGCTAATGCTTCCGATCATCGCAGTCTCGACCAAATTCTTCGAGAGTTAGAAGACCAAGGGCAGGCAACAGATGACTTTACAAGAGTCGGATCATTCGGGATGCTTCTAATTCCCAGCAATGACACTTTGGAAATTAACCAGTCTCCGGAGCAAGATATAGTTCAATGCCATCGGAACGTGGAGATGTGGCGCATCTCGACGCCCAAGATGAACGATTCTCTTTCCGAGATGGTATGGAACGCGCCTGAAGACTTCCAGATTTGGGACTCTCTGGGCTTGGAAGGGCCAAATTCTCTCACTGATCAGAGGCCCGATTCCAATGTTGAAGTATTTGGCATCGACTTTGGTCCATTAAATGCTATGGTGCCAGTCTCTAAGGCCATTTCTGAACAAGGAAATGACGAACAGACGAGTTCTCTGCAGGAGAATCAGCACCAGGAACGGGAGTCGAACTTTTTGAATTGTAGGTTTTGAGATTTCTAACATCAACTTATTCGTATCAACGAATCCTGACTGAATCAGGCTTGAATGTATCCGGGGATTTCAAGGCTCCTTCAGTCGAACCCCAAATCAGTATTCCGGCAATATTAACTTTGCCAAATGACCAAAATCTAAGCAGGATTCCAGGAGAAGCTCGCTCATTGCTAGATTACTATTCCAGCCGCATCATTGATGTGATGACGATGTCTCCGGGGCGTAAACCACCATGGAAGGTCATACACCTTCCATGCGCCATGGCTGCGCTTGCGGAGATTATGATATATGGTGAAGCTAGAAGCCTGGCCAAGATGGCTCTTTTCTACGCCTTGCTTTCGATTAGCTCTGTCCACGTCGGTGTAGCCGAGAAGAACTCTTCGGAGAGATCGCTGTATTGGTTCGAAAGGGGCATCTCCCACAAAGCGAAATCGGAGCGCTATCTCAGATCTTGTTTGAACGAAAAGCTTCCGAAAGCATCCAGGGGAAAATACAAAGAGATATTGATGAGCTTGCTGAGCATGGTGACTATCGGGGTAAGCCAAGCCTTACACTCACAATACTTCACTAATTATTGATCAGGTTTTCAGTGGTAATATGGAAGATTCCCGCAAATATATCGTTGAAAGCGAGAAACTCATCCGAAACCACGGATTGCCTAAGCCAGTCAAATCTCAGAAAGTCTCAAAGCTACATCATATTTTCTCCTACCTGAATATTACTGAGGAGAGCGCAATACGGAAGACAAAGATATCGTCCCGCGAAGATGAACTGAGGGCTCGGACTTCCTCATCGCTAGCGTCACCTGGGTCACAATTGATTAACTCGAGACTCGACTGGCGAAACGAAGACGAGGCCAACGATTCTGAAGACTCGCTCTTTATGTCTATATATCAGATCCCCACCACGCTACTGTCGCTGCTTTCCCAAACCTCTTCACTGTGTAAAGATCTTCTCCTATCAACACGGTCCCCGACTTCGGAATATTTTTGCAGATATCAAATACTCGAAGACCGAATCTTTAATTGGAGACCGCCAGAGAATCTGACTCTAGAGGAAACCCCGCAGAAGTTTAGGAGCTTGGAGCTTGAGTCTTCTGATCGTCGCAACTGCTCTACCGTCTCGGCACATATAGTGGCCGCGATGCACAATGCCTTGATCGTCCACTTCCCAGCGCCAAGATCGAAAAACAGATCCCCAAGTCCTCCAGCACTACGTCATGAAGGCGGCGAATCACCTTGTAATCCACGAGAAGCTGAAAGTAAATCTGAATGTACGTATGAGCGTATTGCCATGGCCTTGTTTCATAATGGGGTGTGAGGCGTACGATTTGGCTGCTCGACAGAAGGTTGAGGAATATCTTGACCTCGTCAGAGATTACAATGTCGGGAGCATAGTAGAGGCAGAGAGGGTTATACGTGAAGTCTGGACTCGATAGGATTTGGGGCGAAATGACAAGTGTTGGGGTGATGTGCTTAGAGACTGGGGGCTGCGAATCATCCTGACATGAGGCGAAAGTCTTCCAGAAACAAATTGCAGACATCAAGCAGGATGATCGACATTCTGCCCTCTTTCGGTACGAACATTTTGGATTCTGGCTTTATTATTAAAGGGGCCAGTATTGCAGATTGAATAAGGAAGTGGGAGTATCAACAGCCGCGGTCCCGAAAAAGAGACGAAATTTGAGGCCGGGTTACACAAGATGGAATTATGATTGCATAATTTCTAATGAAAGATTTACACTTTTGACAAAAGCCAAGATATAGACACAAAATCTACCTGTTTGAATGCGGGAATTGACGAATATCCGGCCGGTCGTCTGAGAGCGTAAATATTTTCTCGGGAGTAAAAATGGGTCTTATTCAGGGGCTGTTCGCTAAATTTCAGGCACTAAATTAGCGACATGCGCCGTCATCATCGAACATTATCATTTTGAACCTCCTCAAAGACTCTCTTTTCCTTTTCTCCGATATCTCCCCTGCGTATGTCATCTACGTTGATGATTCTCTCTAAATTTGACCAGAGTTTATTGCAAACCAAGCCATCCATCAAGGATGCTTGTAGCTCTTTACGCGCCGCCACGACGTTCCCCTGGACCAGCAGCCCGAGGTTAAACACAGATGTTAAACATGCCATGCAATGTTAACGCATCACGCGACACGGTGCTTCGAGGGGCCTAGACTACTCGTGTAGGATTGTTGTTGATTGAGAGGCTTGCTGGAGGTCTAAATTAAGGAGCTGGAGGTGCGGGGTAATTCGTATGGGCAGTCTCAACAAGATGATTCTTCTGCTTGGAGTAGGAATGCTGACCCCCACGGGCTTCATCCACGAGGGCGTCGTCAGATTGTACTTAGAGTACCGCATTGGAGCGGCCCACCGACTTGGTACCAGGACCTTTGCTGTGGCTGATGTCTCGGTCGTCATGTGCTAAATCAACTCGTATTTGGGTCACGCAGAGGGAGTCCCGGGGACTGGAAATATTGGCATACTGGAGCTTGGTTCCTTTGGGAAGTGTGCTGGGCAGATTTGGTTCTCAATTTTGAAGTTGGTTGGTACTGTGCATTGTTTCTCCAAGAGGCAGTGTCAATCTAGGTCCACACGGTACGGCTCTCAATCACTTGTCTCGAAATCAATCTGGTCACAACGGGCCTTCCAATCCAGGAAGGAACGAAGAAACACCCTCGATTTGAGACAATAGTCAGCAAACCAACTCCTGCCTCTCTTCTAGGGACTGCCGCACGGCGTCAACAAAAGTCTTCGGCTCGGCTTTGAAGTGACTGTCATAAGGCTGATCATTCCACGTTCCAACCAGAACCCCCTTCTCAGCATATCAAAGAAGAATAGCTCCATGAGATCTGCCGCTGATCATATAGCTTTACTGCTGAAGTGTAGTGCCATCAGGCTTCCAACCCCGGCCACCTGTAATGCGGTGCCTGCCGCGACCTTCTGAAGCTCATCCTGCAACCATTGTCCAGTCTTGTAAAGACTATTGGCTACTTCCTCCGTCCACATGTCCTCTAGGGCTGCGACCCCGGCCGTCATGGTTATATAATTGTCGTTATATGTTTCAGAGTGGTACGCAGAATACACTCCGCCAGGATGATCAGGCTCGATGATGCTCATGATCTCGTCCTTCCAAAGGCGCCAAAGGCAACAAACCCCGCCGCCGCCGAAATATTTCCCGAAGGTAGTCATATCCGGGTATAATCCTTGCAGGCTCTGAAGACCTCCAGTCGACATTCGACTGGTCGTGACTTCGTCAAACATCCGGATGGTTCCCACTTCGGTAGCTTCAGTTAGAGTGGATTTGATGAACTCGAGGCCAGCTAGAAGACAGCCGAATGAAACTTGAATTGGCTCCAAAAAAAACTACATGCTAGATCCCTTCTATGCTCTTCCGCCATCTTTTCAGGAGCCTCGATGTCGTTATAGGGTGCAATAACGAACTTGTGTGGCACGTCCATGCTATTCGCTGTCATCTTCTCATCTTTCCCAAAAGTGGTGAGGCCTTCGTGATAGCCACCTTTGAAGACGAGGACAGTGTCTCGTTTGGTGGAGGCTTTGACAAGCGCTAGAGCTGTCAAATTGGCCTGTGCCCTGAGTCAGAGAAGCGGATTTTGTTGATGCTTGAGAATCGAGAACAAAAGAGCTTTGCCAGGCGTTCTTAAAATTTCTTTCACTCCTCCCAGGGCGAAGCGGGTTTCAACAATGCCACGCATTGATTTGTTGATGACTGGATGGGAGTGACCGATAAGACCAGTGCTGTACTCGCCACATAGATCCAAGTACTTATGGCCGTTAATATCTTTCAGGCAAGAACCTTTTCCTGATGCGAGGATCATGGGAAATGGTTGAAATTGCAACACATTGCGAGCTGTTCCTTCACGTATCAGATGTAATTTTCAGATGCTTCTATAGAGTTTCTTACCTCCTGGTTGTGTTCCAGTGGAATTGTTATGGATTTGGAAGCTTTCGGATTGCTTTTGGGCTTTTGGCATAGGCTGCCCGATCCGCTTTTACAGCAACACTCATCTTCTCCAGCTTCGACTTTATTGGAGCCATAGCAAGCACAACATTGGTTCAAATGTTAGGCATAACGAGTTTGTATATGAGTCTTAGCGGGTTGGTTCGTTGACTTCTAATGTTCTGGATCTGCGCGAGGGGGGGCCGGTCGGCCGATTCGACGAAGGAGGGTAAAATTAGCGGATGGTGGCACCAACAACTCAAAGAATCAGAATAGGATGCGGTATGCGGTGTTTGTGTGTAAGGGCATTTGGGCCGAGTACCCTCCTGAGGTTGCAAAGGGGTTCTCGGAAGAATGCCAAGCAAACTGGGGTATAAGATCAGCAGTCCTAATTGCGGGATGGTCGACATGATGGACCCTGAGGTTTTGCTCGGGGATGACTATGATGGGGATGTAGATGCCGCGAACTGAATGAGAGTGGGGTGCATGGAGACATTGTCATGATCAACATATCCATTCTGCCGAGCACAAGAATGACGCAAATGACGCCGTGATCTACCTCCCACTCTCCACTCCAAACTCTGATAAGAGCTTCCCCATCTTTGCGCGTTGATAAGATAAAGCTCTCCACTATCCTGCATCTGCATGTAGGTTCTTCCCCGATTGGAAAATGCTTCAGTGGCTTCGCTGTATGCAGTCTTTACCCCATTCTCGGGCAATGTAGGAAGTGCTTGACGGAACTGGCAAGCTTCAGCGACGGGATATCAACGACAGATTTGGTAACAGTGTCCAGTGGGAGATATTTGAGTTTGCTTAAGCTCAAGAATGGGCAGGTACATACATCGCGGAGCAGGATAAACGCCAAAGAGCGTCAAGAGGCTGAGATTACTAGACTTAGAAGGAAACCACGAGCAGGAGCAGGAGCACGAGGCTGAGTAAGGACATTTTAAATATTTTGTTTCCTGATTTCCCTTATTGTAAAGTTTTTCATCTTGCATTATTGATTTCCGTAGTCCAATCGTGTCAAAGCTCTTATACTTTCGCGATGGGAGGCACAGAGAAGAAAGCAAACATACTCCTTCTTGGCGGTGGTGCAGTTGGCGCTATCGCTGCTTTAAATATTGAAACTGGAGGATTGGGAATAGTGACTGCAGTCTTAAGATCAAACTTCAAAGTTGTAGAGGAAGATGGATACATAATCGAGTCCGTAGATCACGGGAATTTTAAGGGGTGGAGACCTACGAAAGGTACAAATGCTAAATATTGATCCCCAAATAACATTATAAACCTCTCATATCAATTCAAATGCTAACATAAACATCGCAGTTCTCAACTCCGTCCCAGATGTAGTCAAAGACCCTCTCCCTCCCTTCGACTACATAGTCACCACCACCAAAAACTGCCCCGACATCCCACCTTCTCTCGTCTCCCTCATCTCACCATCCGTAACACCAGGACGCACAGTCATAGCAATGATCCAAAACGGGCTCAATATTGAAGCCCCCCTTTTCGCTGCCTTCCCCACCAACATCGTCCTCTCCGGCGTCTCAATGATCGATGCCCACGAAGGCATTCCCGGGACCATTCACCACGAATTCGCAGATGACCTTGCAATAGGCGCCTTCCACAACCCTTCTTTGAATGACCCAGAAAGAGAAACTGCGGCTGCAAGGGAATTCATTAACATATATGGCGCGGCGGGGAAGACAAACGTGAAGTTCTGCGAGAATGTGCCGTACGCACGATGGAGAAAGTTGATTTTCAACGCTGTGTTGAACCCGCTTTGTGCAATTCTAGGAATGGATGATTCGAGGATCAGATTATCGGGGAGTGTAGTTGAGGGATTGGTGAGGCCGGCTATGAAGGAGGTGCTGGAGACGGCGAGGAGATTGGGGCATGATTTAGACGAGGGGATAATGGACGAGATGATTCATTGTGATCCGCTGGATTTGTATTTGAAGCCTAGTATGCAAGTTGATTGGGAGAAGGTGAGTCTGCGAGCCAATCCATGGAGTTTTGCGGAAGTGACTGACGAGCGAGAAGGGGAACTATATAGAGTTCGAGTACTTGGTTGGTGAGCCGTTGAGGGAAGCAGAGAAAGTAGGCGTACCGACACCTACGTTGAAAGTTATCTATGAGATATGTAAAGGCTTGCAATGGAGGACGAAGGAGGCAAGAGGTTTGGTGACTGTCTCACCGAAGAGAGTCCTGTGATTGAGCATCGAGTCCTTTCTTTCTCAGGATTAGAGTTAAAAAATGGTACGCTCATTTACTTGAGCTCTTACCAAGACAACAAAAAGAGTCGCGTGATACCCGCCAACGCGTATTGAATGTGAAGTGAATGTCTGCTTCGTTACGGGCAGAAATTTTCCAGCCATCAACACCGCTCCTCGCCAGCCGCTTCAATTCCCACAAGCGATCCCATTTCAGTTAAATGGTGTATGTACGAAAATAAGAAAAATTCCAGTACATCCAGACACAAGGGCGACTACTTGGCCAGGTGGTTAAGATCAAATTGTGTCTGGAGGGTTACATCGATCGGGTTGGCCCTCGACGGCCGGCTGGGACCCGCAGCCAACGGATAAAAAGCTACCCCCTCTTCAGCTGGGCGTGGTTTCTGTAATGATCGAATCAATTCCTGGGGAGTTGATTCGTAGCAGTTTTGCATTTTTTTTCTTCAATACCCTAGGTATTGTGGATGAGTAATTTAAGGAATTTTTTGGTGTTGTTTTGGGCTCACCAGGCCCTTCTCGCTTAAGCGAGTGGAAAGGAGAGCAATTCGCTTGCTGGAAAAGGGACTTTTTGATATTAAAGGCATTGATCATGACTAGCCACTTAAAATAATGCAGAACATGGATGGTCATTGAATTTTTAGATGTGCGGACTCTCATGCGGACAAAACAAGTTCAGAGATGTCAATGAATGTCAGCTCTAGATAGTGATGGTAACCCGCTGCTCGGGTCGCTTCTCATTGCACTTTTCCCAGTAGCTCTCGCACCCCCGAGAAGGCCACTTCCAATCCCTCACGTTCATAGTAAATTGCCACAGGCACCGCCTTAAACTCTCACCTCGTCCGAGACATGATCATATTTTGATTCCCGATGAAAGTGGTATCAATTCCTGGCGAGTCCCCCACTCAGCACTAGACCATCCCAAACTCTTGGGAGCGTACCTTGCTTAGTCCCAACAACAACATACAGTCATCTCGCCTTCCAGCAGTCTCACTCTCCAAGACTAGACTTAAAAAAAGAAATACCAACACCCGCCGCCAACGCGCACAGCATCAAACACTTACGCTCACCGGTACTCCCCAATCCGAGACAACCACAGCGTAACGCCTACCTACCCCTTTTCAACACGGAAGTCCTCCTCAAAATTCCATATCCGGTATATACCATATCACCTGATCCTCCCTCCCTTCCCTCAATTCTAACAATAACCCGTGCTTACACGCCCCCCTCAAGCGGTGAAGCCCCCTCATCTAATCCCAAGCTCGCCCGTAAGCTGACAGCATAGCACATACAGCACAGCACGCCTTCATGGGTAAAATCATCTGAATATCCCGTGTGTGGGGGTGCATTTTCTCCAACCTGAATGGAGGTGGAGTGCAGGAAGGTGGTTTCCTTTACCATGGTCCAGACTTCGTGGGTCTGTGGGGGATTTAATGAGGAGTGCGTCTGTACCCCGTACAGGCTAAAACTAAAACGTGCCGTGGACAAGACAATGGAACTGTGCCGCGAAAGGGCATCTAACGACGCCACCTTTTATGTGCTTGAGAAATGAAGTGGAGATAGAGAGGGACGGTATTGGGAAATTGGTATCTTTGTATTCATATATTAAAATCTGAATATGTGTAAAAAGCTCAAGAAGTATGAGTATTGCCTGATCTATATCCTCACTTCCATTTTCCCCTCTCCCAGCCAGCTGAGCAGAGAAATACCTCTATGCTGCCAACACAAAGCTCGTGAAACGCCACAGTCATTCTGTTTGCTGATTCCGTGCGATTCTTCCATCTTATCCTATCCATGCAATGCAAATGCCCGCCCAAGAAACAAAGTCGTGACCGTGAATAGAAAAATCAGATAAACTTTTGGTTCCCGTTGCAAAATCAGATGACGCCACCTGATACCGGAGTAACGAGGTCGATACTCCTGGGACGGTGTCCGTAACCACCGGGCCCACTCCTGGGTGGTAGAGGTCGATCCATACCCATGCCGCCCGTTTGAACGTAGGTGCTGTGACTCCTCCCGTAGCCTTGTAGATCTTCTCTGCTTCTCCCGTTTCCACTTGCATAGTGAGTTTGTGGTGCGCCGTAGCTCTGGCTTACGGTGTAACCCCCATTGTAACTATTCCCTGGTGTTGCGGAGGGAGTTGGGGTGCTAGACTTGCTACTGGAAGTGAACGGCATATAGTTCCAGACGCCAGATCCCGTTCGACTAATACTACTCGCGCTGCTCTTTGGTGGGGATTCTGGATCCCTGTGCTTGGAGCTCGTCTTCGGGAGCGCGGTGGCTATTTCTCTGAGACTGGCAAGAGCTGTGCTCGATTGAGAATTGGTGTAGCCATTTGTTTGCGGTGGAGAGGCGGCGTAGGTTGGGGGAGCTTGGTAGGACGACGAGGGGTAGGGATCGGAGTTAAAGTAGGAACGAGGACGAGATTGAGTGGGTGAGAAACGAGGAATGATATCGGGACCGTCGTCAGGAACCGAAATCGGGAGACTGGAGAAATGTCTGGTGTAGGGCGTCAGAGGCGGAGACGAAGGTACGTAGGAGGAGGAAGAGTAGGAGGCAGCGTGGGAGGGGCCGGGGTTCAGATCGTGAAGGCGGCAACTATTGGCATGGTATTAGTAAGACCGACAGATAGATAGCTGCAGAAGTGAGGAAGCTATCGTGAGGTGCAGAATTAAATTCATAGTACTTACGCCTCTGAACAGTAAAGGAAAGTGTTGTTGGCGGGTAAGAATTGCTTTTCGCAGGTCATGCTGTGTTATTCGTCAGCTCTGCATCAATAGGTAGCCATCAATCATCAATCATGGTTGCAACATCGCATGCACCCCACACTTCCCAGCAATTGGGGGTCATGACATGAGATGAGACCTTCCTCTTTCATCTGTGCGCCGTTCGTGCCTCCGCAAGCCTCTGTACCTGCTCGCTGGAACGAAAAAGCAAAGAAAGTACAGCAAACCTACCAGAACTGCGGGAAGCTCTCTCCGCTATCGCGGCTCTCTTCATCGCGCTCCCTGGTGCTGCGTCCTCCGCCGACTTTCTGTACGTATTGCGGGGTACTTCTTCTCAGGGGAGCAGGCCTGGAGGATTTCTTCTCGGAGACTACGTTGTTGCTGTCTTTGCCCGACCTCCGTCGGTGGTGATGCGACTTCTTCTCTGAGTGCGTGCGGGGAGACGATGGCGGGGGTGACGCAGCAGCAGAGTGCGTGCGAACGGGATTTGGGCGTGATTGAGCCAGTTTGGCGGCTTGTGTCTCAATTCCTCACAGTCAATTCTTTCCTGGCTGCAGGAAGAATCGAGAGAAAGAAATTGGGGATGGGATCCAAGCGGAAGTTGGTGGACAGATGTTTGTATGTATACTCGTTCGTATACGTGGGTTGGCTGCGTGGTCTTGTGGCTGGATGTGCCTCGTGACAGCTTGGGGCTGATGTGATAGATGATACAAAAAAATGATTTTTTTAGTAAGATCGGGAGCCACGAATAAAAATAAAATAAAAATGGCTGTGGCTATGGCTATGGCTTGGTGCTTTTTGGATGCTTGATAAGGCTGGATGACTCTTCTCAGCGCCGTCCTCGACCTTTGGGTTGGACGATAGCGGAAGGTGGAGCGATACCAAGGTGGAGAGGTGAGGAGACAGACGGCGGTGTAATATATAAAAGATAAAAGTTGTATAAGTTATATATGGGAGATGGTGGCAGACTTTCTCTTATATTGTAGTGCCGACACCGGCTGGAAATTATCGTGAGATTGACGGCCTCTGAGTCGTGAGAGGATGGGCACGATGGTTGGCTGTGAGGATTTTGTTATCAGAAACCTCGGAGAATTTTTCGATACGGCGGTGATAGCTTTTAGTCGTTTACGGAGTAGTCGATACAGCTTAGGCCCGTCAGGGACGTGGACGAGGGGTCAACGGGACCGAGGGGTAGGGCCGTGGTGATTGCTGATCCGTAGATAATAAAAGTCAAGGCGAGTTAGGGGTCTTAGGGGAGTTGGGATGAAGCCAAAAGGTCCCCTCGTCGACTTTTGTATACGCCACAAAGGAGGGGTCGAAGATGGTGCAAGCAGATGTTGTTCTTGAAGATTGATTGAAAGGATTTTACCCGGTCAGGAACGGTTCCTAGATTCGAGATGTTGGAGTCTTTGGTGAACTGTTATAACTCGCTGACCGCTAAGGTGCAATAGATGGCGTGCGATTAGTTTTTCGTTTTCGGCCCTGGGGAAGTCGTGATTGACAAACTAAAAGACTTGTCTTCGATTTCGATTTCGTGATTTCGATTTCTCAGGACTAAGCTCGTGCCCAGTGGCTCGTGGCTCGTGGCTCGTGGGTGCAGACGCAGACGCAACACAAATGCAGCAGCTCAGGCCCGGAGTCTCGGATGCAAGTGGTACAGTACAAGAGAAAGGCACGAATATAGGCACAGCATACAGCATACAGCATACAGCAGAGGAGCTTGAGCTCTATACGGGCAGGAGTGCAGTGTTATATTCTTCTAAAACCCCCTCAAATTGCATCATGGTCCATTTATTTTACCTGGCCTTCTTCTCCGCTCCTCTCATACGGAGTACCATGCCATGCCATGCCATGCCATGCCAGTAGATAGATGCCAGCCAGACGAAGCATGCCCTAGACGCCTCGCACCATCCGGGTATATCTCGCAATGCAATGCACCTGACAGCGTCGGCCATTCAGGAGTGATCACAACACCGCCTGCTTTACACGCACGCCGACTCGTACTGTAGCAGAGACACGTTCTTCGCTAGGCAGAGTGAGGGAGGGTATGGGAGTGGGAGTGGGAGTGGGGGTTTCTTGCCCGGTAGGTTGCTGTGGTTGGTGGAACTGGGTCCGTATGGAACATGAAAAGCCTGCCCAATTCTGGTGGTTCAGCTACAGTAGCTCAAACCTCCGGGTTCCAATCCTGTAGGTATTGTTACATACTCGTACATGTAGACATGTACCCTTCTATATTCGAGCACCGTACGAAGTACCGGCTCTTTGGCTAGACCACATCCACGTTTCTGCTTGCGCAGCAGCTACTACTCAAACGCGAATCAACCACCCCACGTCGTCCACTTCTCTCATTTCTCACTCATCACTCACCACCTGGCGGCCAAGACCACCGACTCTGGATGAAAAGGTCCAGCGAGTCAGCGTGCAACCTATAGCTTCGTGCATCGTGAGAGCTCGTTTCCATCAACTGCCTTCACATATGTACCTTCCCGCCCCTTCCAATTAAAGGGCGCTATCATTTCTCACATATCCGCCGCTGCCAGCAAAGGCTCCGTCGATAAGCTTCCCCCCACCGCGACCGACAGCAATCCAGGCACAAAGTGTCCTGATCGAGTATTCCGAAGACGCCACTACCGTCATCCTTGTCCTGCACTCTCTGCGATGGTTCTTGTATAATCGCTTTGCAGCGGCATTGAATTTTGGGGGTCATATACAAATCTGACAACTTCCCGCTGCTCCCCTGATTGAAGAGATATCCTTCTTGCTGCCAATTCGCTGCCTCGACGACGGGTCATTGAGCCCCGATCTGCGCAAGCCATGCTTTCATATGGTATGGTGATGCGATTCAGCAGTAAGGTACGGCACTGGGGTTGTCTCGTCTATCAGATCCCACGCCTACGTTGCAAAATTGTACAACAAGACAACTAAACCTCACTTCTGCCGGATAAGTCCATTGCCCTATCTGAGATTCCTCTGCGGAAATATAGTTCAGCCTGCCCTCTCCTATGAGACACCGAGTCATGGCTCCAATTCAGAGCGCTTTATCAACATAGATCGACGAGAACTTCATTTGGAGATGAGCATAAAATAATACGTGTGCTATGAGCTGTTGGAGAGTGGGGACCTTGAGGGTAGAACTATCATTCCCCGCTTGGCTGTGCATCTCCCGCAGTCTCGAATTTTGCAGTGTAGTGGAGTCTTTCATAAAAACCGCCCTCAAGGTAACGATGCATCAACAGGTCAGACATCCCCCTTGGGAACCTGGGGTGAAATGCGCCGGTATCCGCTGCTGCACAACCCTGTTGCTCGCGAAGTGATAACAGAGCGACACAACCGCTGTAAGACATGAGCTCTCGGTTTTCACACTCTCTCTCCGTGCCCTCAAGCCCTTTTTTGTAGCTGTAACTCATAAATTTCCGTCAGAAATGAAAAGTTCTAAGGAAGCGTTGATGTGGCATGTGAATGTGGATGTGATCTCGAGCTGAGGTGAAACTGGAAGAGTGGAGCGAATGCAGGTATTACGTATCATAACTGCACAGCTGTGAAGTCGAAAATATATGGCCGCCTCCTTGAAGTTTGCACATATCCATTTCCTCGTTTGGTACTGTACGGTTCGACTTTTCACGTCTGGAGCTTTTTTTAATGCATTCATGGAAACTGAGATTACAGACTACTGAGTATTTATTGGTGATCAATAATCTGCCTGCCATCGTCTTTAGAACAATGCTTTCCAAGCAACAGTAACACTTTCCAAATAATACTTTTAGTTGGAGGAGTAAAAGCGGCCACAGAACAGGACTGTCTCCGGTGAAATGTCACACTTTAACAGGCAGAAGATACTGCCGCTTTTATATTCCCTCTTTCTCCTTCTCCTTATCGTTATCAGACTAGCGTTGAAGATGCTCGTCAAGCGCGTTCTTTGTTTTATTTTCTGCGCGCTGCATTCAAAGAAAAAAAGGGTCACCAGGGTCAAATTATTCAGCTCATGCTTTCCCTCGCCACCTTCCGTCGCAGCCAACTCCTGCGAAGTCTCCTCAACACCTCTACCACTACCATTACCACCATGAATGAATCCAAGAAAGCTCCCGCCAGAAGGCATCCTTACAAAGGTAAGAGACCAATAAACACCAATGCCACCAATGCCGCTCCTCGTCCTGCTCCACCACCGAGAGTGTCAACTCCTCCCCTCGCTGAAAGCGTCCCGATGGATACTCCGCGATTCGCAGATCTTGCAAAGGAGAATCTGATCCATCCCATCATGCTGCAAACCATCACTGAAGACCTGAAATTCGACCATATGATGCCAGTCCAAGCTGCGACCCTTCACGACCTGCTTGCGAGGCGAACGGATGTCCTTGCTCAAGCCAAAACGGGAACTGGAAAGACAATTGCCTTCCTCCTACCTGCCATACAGACTCTTCTAAACAAGAACAGAAAGCCGGGCTCTGGCGTGTCTCTGCTCGTCATCTCTCCAACTAGAGAACTTGCTATGCAGATTGCCAAAGAAGCCACGGCGTTGCTCAAGCGGATGCCGAAATATCAAATCAGCTTTGCCATCGGTGGAACAAATAAGAATACAGAGGAGAAGAAGATTTTGAATGGCTGCGATATCCTTATTGCTACCCCTGGTCGTCTATATGACCATTTGGGTGACGAGCGAATTAGAGATTGCTTCCGCAACCTTGACACACTCGTCCTAGATGAAGCAGACAGACTTCTAGACATGGGGTTTATGAACGACTTAAAGAAGATAGTAGCTTGTCTTCCGGACAAAGCCAAGACTAACAGACAGGGCATGCTCTTCTCAGCAACGATTGCTCCACATGTCGCTCAAGTCGCGGGTCTCGTCCTAGCAAAAGATTACAAATTTATCTCCACCATTCCCAAAGGCGAAATAAATACCCATGAGCGCGTCCCCCAGCACTTGGTCATCGTGCCTACCTTCTCCGACGTCGCAGCCGCCTTGGTGGGATCCCTGCGCTCCGAAATCGCCCTCGAGGGTTTGGCCACCTTCAAAGCCATTATCTTCGCGCCCACCGCTGCACTCGTCGACTTTTACGGCGAAATTCTGTCAGCATTGCCAGGCCTGGGGCCTGTCAATGTACTGCACTCCCGTGTTAGTCAGAGCAAGAGGACCAAAGTGACGAATGATTTCAGGGAAGCTAAACAGGGAATATTGGTTGCTACAGATGTGGTAGCGCGAGGCATGGATTTCCCGTCTGTTACAAATGTTTTCCAGGTCGGCATACCGATGGACAAGGAATCTTACATCCATCGACTTGGTCGTACTGCTCGCGCAGGCGCTGAGGGGAGAGGGATTTTCATCCATGCACAGGACGAGACATTCTTCTCGAAGTACACCTTGAAAGAGATTGCCTTTGAGCCCACCGAGGCAGACCTGAGCGCCAAGGCTGACGTAGATGCTGTCACGTCTAAGATGGAGAGCCACGCGAAAACCTACCAGGCATGGCTGGGTTATTATAAGACCCACGCAAAAGCTATGGGTTGGGACTCGGAGCGGCTGGTTCGAGAGGCAAACAAATTTGCTCTCGAGGCCTTGAATGCTCCAGAAGTACCGGCTCTCAATAAGTCCACTGTGGGCAAGATGGGCTTGAAGGGTGTAAAGGGTTTGACTGTTCGCCCAGACCCACCAAGGGAGCACCGCGCAAGAGGTGGCGGAGAAGGGAGATCTGCCGGATCGGGCGGAAAGGCTTCATGGGGAAAGAGGAATTAGAGATCTCTGGATGTCAAAAGTCTGTTTTATAATTGTACAATATGGTTTTTATTTCGTGATTATGGGTAGATAGAGATATACCTTAGCGCTGGCGTCCACAGAGGTTGGGTCTTCTCTCTATATAGATTCATTCTTTAGAAATTTGGAGACTTACAACTTCATGCTTGATTCTTGCTCTCATTCTGATTGCGATATTTGATTCCTCAAGGTATGTTACCCAAGATAGTCCAAGTGAAAGATGAGATGAGACGTATAGCAGCCGTTGCTGTGGACTAAAGAAGCGACACTAAATATTACGGATTTTGAATGTGCCACGCCGAGTGGGACATTCAAGATTAGTTGCCGCTTTTTCTGTCCACCGGGAGACATGTTGATGTTTCAAAGTGCCCAGCTCTACCGTAACACATGGGATACAACACTCCTTACGGTAAATATTATCGAGAAATCAATTAATTACAATTCTATGGGCTTGTATCCCAGCTCTGCGGTATCTCTCTCGTTCATGAGTTCTGTTTTGGAGAGAGGGTGTAGGAATGAGCTAATTGTCACTTCATTCCTGAATACGACTCGCGAGGTTATCGCAATTACTACGAGATGAAGTCACCTCATTCACATTGTTTTCCTGCTGAAACCGTCAATCTTCGCGAGACTTCAAAGCAGTTCACATTATGTCTCGTAAGTGACCGTGGAAGGTAAGACACTGTCTAGTACCAGCTCTTTGATCACATGAACTACGCACATGAGAGCACTACAACAACGGGAGCTCGGCATATTGATTGATTCTTGAGACATTAAATTTTATGTACTATCTAATCAAAGTCATGATATCTATAAGCGCCCATATATACAACGCCAAACCATTTACGTACAAGTCATTACTGATCCCTCACCCCTCACCTAGTTCTCGTTCCATTATTCTTCCTCGCCTTAACACTATCAAACCAATAAAGATTCAACTTCGATCCTGCACCACAATACTCCGTGCTGTTGCCCGGGCAGGTGAAGCTGCACTGACTATCAGTGACATTCTTGCTAGGTGTCGATCCCGAGTTGCCCGCTACATTAAGCGTGTTTCCACACCAACATTCGCGCCCGTATTCCACACCTGCGTAAGCGTACATCCAGCAAGTGGATAAGCAGAGCTCGATAGTCATGCTAGTACCGTTGTTGAGGACTTGTTGAGAGAGCAGACGACCGTTTGAAGGCTCTGTTGCGCAGGAATAGTAAGTGAAATTTGAGTTGCCTGTGGAAACGACGGGGCCGGTTGGGGATGCGGACGGGGAGCTGCTTGATGAAGTTGATGTTGAGCTACGAGAGCTAGAGCTAGAACCGCTGCTTGATGATGATGCAGGGCTACGACTTGATGATGAGACAGAGTTGGATGTTGGGGCTTGCGATGAGGGTGAACTGGAGACTGAGGAGCTCGTTCTTGTAACGCTTGATGAGGTCGCGAGACTCGAGCTTGAGGCTGTGCTCACAACAATTGAGGATGAGTTTTTCGCCGTCGTGCTAACTTGTTTATTCAGACCAGTGCTCAGGCTCGACGATGACGGTGAAGTGGCCACAACGCTACTACTCGTCGTCGTGGCGCTCAGGGTACCATTCTTGATGTAAACATTCAGGCGATTACCGGCGCCACAGTAAGCGCTCTGGTCCCCAGCACAAAACATTGAACAGTCACTATTCTTCGTGACGACTGATCCAGTCCCAAAGGTATTCCCACACCAGCACTCGCGGCCGTATTCAACCCCGAAATAGGTGAAAGCAGAGCAGGAAGAGGCACAGTTGGCTACCGTGTTGTTGTCAGATGGGTAAGCAGCATCCCCAAGGGCACGCATGTTTGTCGCTTCCGTGTAGCATCCGAAATAGTTGTAGAGGCCAGTTGAGGGCACAATGGTTGGGCCCAATGGCGTCTGTGTTGTCGAAGATGCACTATTGGTGCTTGTGCTTGTGCTTGATATACCTCCAGTAGCCGTCACCGAGGAGTTCGAGAAACCCGTTGAAGTGACCAGACCTGCCGTCGATGTACCGGTCGATGATGTGGTATTGGATGGCGCAAGACTGTACAATTGGAGGCGATTTCCCGCGCCGCAGTATTCTGTTGATATTAGTCGATGGTTCCCCGATGGGGGCAGATATGACTTACCAGTTCCATCTCCTAGGCAAGGGAAGCTACAGTCACCTTGGTTCGGGGCTATGACACTTCCAGCCCCCAGAGAGTTACCACAGTAGCCTAAGATATTGTCAGTCGATTCGGTGGAGAGACTTCGTTGTACCTACATTCTCGTCCATATTCAACACCAAACATGGTGGATCCAGTACAGAAAGCGGCGCAGGATTCCAAAGTCATAGAGTCGCTGGCATAGGCAGACGTAGACAAGGCACGGCTGTTTGTTGCCTCGGTATAGCAACCTTGGAATGCCCAGTTGCCAACTGTCTGCTTGATTTGAGGACCACCTGTTGCGGTTGGTGGTGATGTCGTAGATACAGTCGTCGAAGTTGGGACCAATGTCGCAGGACCAGTAGTCGTAGTCGGTCCTGGGATGGTTCCATTGCCGAATTGATACATGTTCAAGCGGCTTCCAGCACCACAGTATTCAGTCCCATTATCAGCACATGTCATACTACAGTCGGTAGCAGGGGCAGAAACAGCGCCTGCTCCAAAATAATTACCGCACCAGCACTGTCTAATGTTAGAAAGTCCCACAAATCAAAGGCGTATTCAGCGTACCTCTCCACCGTATTCCAGACCAGCATACTTGTAATTACTGGCGGAGCAAGCATTCAAGCAGCTTCCTACCGTCTTCAAAGCTGGTGTTAACTGCTGTTGGAGAGCCCTAGTATTGGTGCCCTCCGTGTAACAGCCAATACTCGTATATCCTCCAACCCCAGGGTTAACGAACGGTCCGCCCGGAGGAGTCGGCGGATTAGTCGAAACGTTTCCATTGAAGCCTCTGGAATCAGCAAACAATGAGATAAACGATCCTCCAGCGTCATTGCCAATACCATTGCCACCGCATATCTGGTTAATATCGCCCGAGCAAGGATAGTTACAGTCGCCTTCATCAACAGCTTGAATGGGGATAGTTGGACCGCCCCAACACTCGCTGTTGTATTGGGTGCCACAGAAGACATAATTCGCCGCTGCACATGCTGCAATACACATGGCATTGGTGTTATTTGGGGAACTATAAAGTTGAGCCTTGAGCTGACGACCGGGGTTGTCTTCTTTGAAGCAGCCAGTATAGCGATAGTAGCCTAAGCCATTTGGTTGGAGAGGAGGAGCTTGCTCGGAAATACCAGTGCATTGAAACTGGATGAATTGCTTTCCAAAGTTAGGATCATCAACATTCATTGTCCATTGTGCGCTTCCAGAGTAAGGATCCGTGTTCCACTGTTCCTTGGGCACCGAGCAGTACAGCGTGGCGGTTGCATTCTCCCCGGGTGCAAGTGTGGTTCCTTCCGCGAGATCGACGGCGTTATTGGCTCCAATGATGCCAGCAACTCCAAAGGGAGGTTTCGAAACGGTGAGGGAGAGTCGGGCGCTATCACTAGTGGCATTATTTGTTAAGCGCATCTTCAATGACCGTGTTGTGTTCTCGGTTACATTCCCAAAAGTGAAGTTCGTACCCGACTTGTACTGGACCCAGCCCGTGCCATCAGGGGTTTGGAACTCGAGGAGAGCAACTGGGGCACTTCCAGAAGTTCCGACGACGTCAAAAATCTTTGTCCCACCATTGGACACCACATTGAGGTACGCAGCAAAGTTTCCACTAGCTGAAGTATCAAAGTTGACGGTGACGGTGACCCCAGAATTACCGGGAATGGTCGAAGGAAGGCCAATGAAGGTAAAGGGTCCAGCCTTGGGTCCTGAAGCAGTGATGTTGGCCGGAACGAAAGGACCAGTCTCGCTTTGGAGCGAGTAAAGGACGTTGCTAATCGACAAATTTCCATTTCCCAAATTGGTGAAAATTACAGATTGATTGACACCTCCGGGCTGTGCCCCAGTAATAACACCTTGGAAAGCAAGGGTCACGGGACTGACAGAGAGCAGGGGGTTCACGCTCTGCCCAGTGCCGCGTAAGCTGATGGGAGTACTAGTACTGTACCCAGCTACGTTGTTCGTAGTTGCAACAAGAATATCAGATGAAAGCGGACCAACTGCCCGCGGCTTGAAAGCTGCTTGGAAACTGAATGTCTGACCTGCTGCTACTTGGAGAGGTACCGCTGGAACTCCTGTGACAATGAAATTGGGATCTCCGCTCAAGCTGACGTTTGTGATCGTGACGGCAACGTTGGCCAAGCAGGTGACAGTTTTGGCGGTAGTCGAAGTATTCAAATTTGAAATTCCGAAATTATATGGTGATGAGCAATTGAGAGGAAGGTTGACAGGTGATCCGAAGGCATAAATCGCACCTTGCATAGTTCCCATATACACGCGTCCATCACCAAAGACTGGACGGGTGAACTTGACTGGGTTGGGAACATTGAAGGCATTGATCTCCGTCATGAGGCCGTTCTCGGGTATAGCCTTGTAAATTCGGAGGTTGGATCCTTGGACATCGCTCGTCCAAACAAGGCCTGTACCCGGTTGCCCGTTGAGAGACGTGACAGTTCCATGTCCTACTCCAAGGACGTAGGCATTCTTCTCAGGGCTGTCGGCGACCTTGGTGAAAGATGGAACTCCCGCATTACAAGAAAATTTGAAGACGTGACTGGGGTATTGGATGACTATTTTCTGAATGAGTATCGCAATGGCAAACTTTACTTTTAGCTCAAAGCGGGTGGAAACCTTTGCAACTTACCATTGATGTAGATGTATCCTCCTTCAAGAGGGTAGACGCCTGCTCCAGCGTAAACCGAATTTTCATTCTGGTAAACTTGAATCACATCGTCGAGTGTGTTGGGTCCGTTCTGGTAACCTCCCAGATTGTCCAGGTTCAGCCAATATGTCTTCCCACTCTTGCCAGTCACGACACCAATTCGTTTGACGTCGCCGCAAGAAAATTCGCTGGGTAGCAATTCCAAGGGAGTCGTTCCGAGATCTCGGTCAGCACCGTCCAGTTGCGTCTTTTCCCACGGCATGAAGAAGTCCACGATAGTAAGGCTACCGTCATCATTAATTGTCATGTGAACAGCAGCCTCTTCCAGAGAAGTGGGTGGATTACGGCCGTTGACCGGAATAGTGCTCAATTGAGAAGCATATCCGTTCCCGGTGGCAAAGAATAGTGACCCTGCGTCATCAGAAGCCAATCCTCCACCAGACATCCACACACCGCCACCAGGAGTTGTATTCGGAATGCCAGCGCCTTCTGTGGCGTATCTTTCAACAATAGCGCCAGTCGTCTTGTCCCATCCCATAATCCATCCGGTGAAGTTATACTGGACGCAGTGAGAAGCAAAACCAGCGTAAATGAACTGTCCGGTGTGGAGCAGGGCCGGACGTTGGTGATGAATGCCCCCGCTGAAGCTTCTAACAGGGTTGTTTCTGGCAACGGTGCCCTCAAGGTCAACTGGAAAATTGGGGCGCTCGGTGAGATCATTGACGTTGATCGCATGAAGATAGTACCTCCCATTGGGCTTCCCCTGGGCACCCGTGCCGCCATTTTGGTCCGCATACGTCTTGGATGTCAAGTACCATGTATCTGTGTCTGGATCTATGACCCCAGTGGCGGTGACACCGACGCAAGGAGAAATATCCACACATCCATTAAGATCAGCAGTCAAGAATGGTATGGCCAAGTTTCTTTTCGCGACTATTGTACCGGTCTTCGCGTTGATTTTGTAGATGTTGTTTTGGGTAGTTGCAACATATAGGTACTGTGTACCATCCGAAGGTGGGGTATACACCAAAGGTTGTGAGAAGACTTGCTCGTTAGCACCGTTGTAAACTCCTCCCAGAGCAGTCATGAAAAGTTGGCCGAACTGGGGGCTTCCCACGATTGCAGGGTCCATATTATGATTACTAAAAAAGGTCAGTGGCGGTACTGTAGGATGGCAAGAAGTACTTGCGTTTGATATCCAGTCCTGGAATTATCACCTCCCCAGGTAATGGTATCGGTGGAAGCCAGCGAGTCGACATGGCTGACGAGTAATGAAAGAATGGCGGTAAAAACGAAGGTGGTGGAAAAGATGCGAGGCATCTTCGCCATCGCCATCGATGAAGCCATGGTCGAAAGCATAACGAATGTGGAATCAGCCAGCAATGGCTCAGCAAGACGGCTACCTCAGAAGAACCAACGAGGCACTCTTCCAAACTATATATTTATTATTATTTGGAAAGCTCTCGCTATGGCCGCTGCAGGGGCTGCGCCGTCGACGAAGGGCGGCAGCTAAACAAGTCCATCTGAAAGGAAAGAACTAAGATCTTGGTAGAAGGCCCAGGCTGAAAATATTTCAGTAACAGTACTCCGTTGAGACGCGAGATAAATTCTCGAGTAATGGCCGAAATAGGTCAAGGCTGACAGCAGGATCGTGCTGCTGCATGGGATTCTGCATGGCAATCTATCTATTCATGGCGGGCATGCTCCTCGAATGCGTTAGGCAAGGCCTGTTTGGCCGACCATGCCGACCTAGCCCCTGTGTTCATCTCAACCAGGGGGATCGGTCGCGTAGAATCTCGCTGGTCGAGCCAGGAGCAGCCTGTGAACTTGTGAAGATCGCTGGAAAAGTGGAATTCGATAAAGCAGAAGTACTCTAACACTCCCCACCCCGCCATGCCGCTACCTAGAACTACCAGAGCAGCCAGCGTCCCCATGCAGGAACATAGGGCCTCGCCAGCCAAACAGCATGCGCACAGGCAGCCACGCAAAGAATTTATCATGGTCCTGGAAAGAGGTCCCATGTAAGAACCTACGACGCTGGGCCCGCCGCCACGTTCCCCATGGACGTTGAACAGCTGAAGAAACACAATACATGTGAAACTCGAGGCTCATATGGGTCGCAAAGGGTGGCTGCAGCCGACGTCCCGCCAATCTCTCGCAGATATCATTTCGAGGTCACACACAAACATGACCGCAGCGCGAAGTCCTTGACTTGTCGCGGTCTGACAGATGACAGCAGAACGCAGAGAGCAGAAAGCAGAAAGCAGCAGATTGATCCCCACAGCACAAGATTCAAGAGATTCGAGAGACCAGGGGCAGGGGGTTCTCTTGCGCGCCCGCAAAGGCCCGTATACGAAGTGCAGGCCCTGCCCTTTTGGTCTGACTTGGGCAACGATCGCCTACGAAGGTACTTGGTCTCCCTTTCTAGCTTTTGCGCCATCATAAGCGTCACCTTCTGTGTTGGGAGTCTGGGTCTGGGACTTTGACTTTAGTCGGCCAGAACAGTCTGAGCCGGAGAGCGCAGAATTCTTCCGGCGTACGAGTACGGAGTACTGCACAGTAGTGTACCGAGGTATAATCGATCATCGTGGTGAAATTGACAACTGAGGAGGATGCAGATGCAGATGCAGATGCAGAATCATCACCGCGAGACTCGAAGTGACGTTGAATTTCAGTTGACGGCACGGTTATGTCTCACAAATCTCAACGGTAATGATGCTTTTTGTCTCGCGTCTGTCTCTGCGACTCGCGATCGAAAATGCAGGAGGCGCTTCGAGCCGCAAGCCTCCACTGTTGATCGGGACAGGGGTCACAATCACATCAATCACATCTGCTGCATTCAATCCAATAAATTCTTCTTTGTTTTGTCAATACTTCCGTGGGGGTCGCTGTGCAGCCTACATGGTGCATACATACGTACATATTTTGAGTTTGTACACAAAATCAGAGATCGAGACCCTTTTTCGCTTCTGTTGACTCGTTAAGATCTGAGAATATATCTGTACACGAAGCTGCGTTGGCATTATTCCGAACAAATTTCGCCAACAGCCTTAAGATACTAGGATATCCCCGATGGCGCAATGAGCCCTTCCCCAGCATAGACTGTGGCCTGGGTTAGCCCTCCCTAGTTGAGTCCTACGCATACTCCACAAGGTCCACCTAGGTGGTAGTCCGCTGCGGCTGGAGTAGTTTATCTAGCTTACAGATCGAGCGGGCTACGAACCTCACGATGTCCCAATCTAGTCGGCCTAGCACATTCGCGCCCCTCCCAGCAGACACAGATATTATTCAGCCAAGCCACTTCAGTAGTGTTTCCAGCCTTTCAGCTCAGCCAAAGCACGCATTTCTGGAATGGTTCCTCGGGTAAACTTTATCCAGGTGTCGCGGAGAATAACAATAGTTAGATATTGCAGATACCTAACCCGAATCCCGATACTCTGGATCTGTTGGGGACTTATACAAATACACCTAATGCAGCTTAAATATCTTCTCGCTCCGGCTCTTGGCTTGATGGACTGAGCTGTGCTGCTACGGAGGATTCCGTATCCGAGGGCTAGAGCTTGTATAGATTCATATGCCCAGGGCCTACCATCAATCGTCTTCTCAGCCTCGATAGGCGCGCATTAGCAAATGAGATCAAGTGCCCGAAGTACGAGGTAACAGCTATTGGTCTCGAGGAATGAACCCCGTTGCATTCAAGTCAATTCCAAGCCATGTAATACATCTCCTAGTCTCTATTGAGCTCAATCAATTCCTGATGAACACCGTGATAGTGATTCGTTCCTCAAATCCCAGCGCCTGAAACTGTGAGATACACAAATAGCCTTGTCCAAACATCGTGATGTCCCTCATCTGCCTTTGGGCCTCGAACTTGCCATTTCTCCATATCTCCCTCTCTCCCTCGTGGTATCGTATGCTTGCAGGACCCTCGTCTGAGACTCGTCTGCTTGCGAGAATGCATAGCCACGTTGCTTGCGCATACGCTGTACTTGGCGGACCTTGCGGATTGCCTTTTGGAATTGTTCCATTCTGTGGGTAAGATGTCAGCTTACCTCTTAGGATGATAGCGACATGATAGGAGTAACATACCGAGGCCTGTAATCTTGAATATTATACTTCTGGATCTCTTGAATATGGTGGTAAGTCTGCGGGCGGTACATCCGCTTTGCACTGTCAAATAAGTTAGTATTGAGAGCAGAAGAAAGTGATGCTAAACTCACTATTTCCATGCGAAATCCCGGGACAGGCACAGGACTGGCAAAACAAGTAATTGCGCCCAAAAGACCAGGCTTGGAAACAGTCTGCCCACCACTCCCTCATATTCTGTAGAGAAATTGAGTTTCGGAGCGACAGTGGCATATACAGCGACGAAAACCATCCAGATGGCCATACTTCCAGGTATGGCAATGACGTGGTACTTGGTCCAGATGTTGGTCACTAAGGCTGCTTTCCCTAAGACTGTTGCGAGGACTGCCGTATAGAGCGCTGTACCCCATACCCAATGACCTGCAGTCTTGCCGTCTGCTTGGGGAAGATCTCTCCACCATATCAGTTCAGAGAAGATGTATAACAGCAAAGAGTGGTAGAATCCATTACCAACCCAGGAGAAGAATGAATGCATCTTGAAAAATGTGTTCTTTTGTCCGAGTTGGTAAAGCTGAGGATATCTATCCAAGAGACGCGCTGAGATGAATTGGTCAAAAATGCCCATAGCAAGCGGTGGTAGGACGGTGAAGAACACGTTGTAGAACGAAAGCGTCCATGATTCGTAAATGACTTCCCCGGAAAAGGCATTTTGAAATGAGTACTGAAAAGGTTAGCAGTGTCTCATAAAAGCGTAAAAGGTAATGCTCTACCCAAAATTGTGTCATATACAGGGTAATATTCTTGTAAAAAGAATAAAGAATAACTTTGCTTATCCTTTGGTAGCTCCAGGCTCCGTGGACGAGCAGTAATTTCCGCAAATACCTGAATTGGCCGATTGCGACATCAGCGCTCCGCGCTGCTTGTAATCCCTCCATACCACTAATACCGACACCAATATGTGCAGCTTGAATCATCGAAACATCGTTCGCGCCGTCACCAATGGCCAGTAGGATAGCTTTCAGATGGCGCTTAACAAGCTTGACAACCAAAGCTTTCTGGAGTGGCGAGACACGGCAGCAGATCACGGCCTTACACATAACTGCGAGGTCCAAGAAATTCTTTTCCAGATCTTTCTCCAGAGCATATGTCAAGGATTTGCCATCAATGACTAAAGCCAAGGTGTCGAGGGCAAATGTGCCATCACCTTGAGTCCGGATAGCATCAAGTTTCTTCTGGATATTGTCCCGGGTCGCTCCAGCATTTTCTTCGTTGACGATCAGGAGTGTCATATCTTCGCTGATCAGCTTGCAACTCATACCAATGTTTATCGCAGTCTCTTGTCGATCTCCAGTGAGAACCCATACTTTAATGCCTGCTTCTTGTAGAGTGTGGATGGTTTCGGGAACGCCGTCTTGTAAACGATCTTCTATGGCGGTCGCACCCAGAAGATAGAAGTCCCTCTCCAAGATCTCGGCAGCCTTGTCTAACTCCTCAGCACGGTTTCCACTCACTGTAGTCTGCGCCTTATCGAATATCTGCCACCAGTCGTGGAATTCCTGATCAGGAATCTCACGCATGGCAAGACAGAGCGTCCTGAGACCTTCAGACGCATAATCCTCGAGATGTTGCAGGGTCACCTCGACGTGAGGATTGTCCGCACTTAATCTCTCTAGAATGACAGTATCAGCACCCTTGCAGTAGCATCTGATTTTTCCATCCGGGCACCGGAAGATTGCGGACATTCGTTTTCGGGTCGAATTGAACTCGCAGACAGCAAGTAATTCGTATTCAAACTCCTGGCCAGCTACAGTAACCTGAACTGATCGGGGTTTTCGTGCTGTGAACTGGTAGCCCATCGACACAGCCCCTTCGACCAAAGCGCCTTCATCGGGCGACGCTGCTTGATATTTGATGGCTCCACCCTTCTCGTCAGTTCTCTCCGGAATGACCGTGTGGCACGTCGATAGCAGCGTCAAGAAATGGTGGATTGCCACACTTGATTCATGTGAAGCTAGATTTTCCTTCAATCGCTTGAAGTCATGAACTCCAACCTCAATGCCATCTTGGAATGTCGCCCTGCGATCCTCGGGAACTTCTTCGGCGTACTGTATACCAGCAATCGAACACTGCTTGAATTCCATCTGATTGCATGTCAATGTACCCGTCTTGTCGGAGAATATGTATTCAACCATTCCTAGCTCTTCAACCAAACTTGAGGTTCGGCACACCGCGGGAGTGTCCATTTTGTCATAGTACATGTCTAAGTCATCATTAATGAGGATAGCATGCCAGTATTTGACGATTTCGATAGTGACGAAGAGCGAGATAGGTACCAAGGCAGAGTAGAGAACCCAGTAGGTGAAGATATCCGAGAAAAACTGCTTCACCTTTTCACTAGCCGAAGTTGAAGCAGCGTAGCCGAGATAGGGCAGCTCCTTTCCATGTACTATTCGTATTATGAGATCTCCAACGGAGCTTATAACACTCAGAATTATAAGAATCGCAACGAGCAACAAGACCAACATGTTCAGTTGTCGTTCCACAGCTGTCCGCTTGATTGGTGTGGCCGTAGCGTTTCGCATAAGTTTGGTCTCATGGCCAGTGAATACAACGACGCCATGGATCCAAGGGGTATTTCGCAAGGTGGCACCCCGAAGCAGAAGTTGATCTGGCTGAAGAGGGAGCTCCTTTTCTCCTCCACCCGCGGCCACCGTGAACGTCGCCTCGTAAGTGTACAAACTGCTATTAGGCTGCTCAGAACGTAATTTTCCCCCAAGCCGGCTCAACTCGCTCGAACTGATCATTGAACAGGTCTCTGGAATGGCTTGCTTGATCTTGAGATTGGTCTCTCCATCAAGATTTGCAGTCTCGATATAGCAGAGACCTTCCGGTTCGGAACTAGCCAGGAGAATTACGTCTGCTGGGAATGGCTCTTCTGACTCCACACGGACAATGTCTCCAACTGCAACGTTCACCCACTTCGTGTCGACAAAAGAAGATCCTTTGAGCACGCGGGCTTTAGAATTGTTCAATGATTTATCAGAAGATTTCCTTCTATAATCCTCAATCAACTCTTTCCCTGCCGAAACCGCCAAAACTAGAATTAAGGGTCCAATGGTAGTGTATCTATTGGTGGGTGAAATATTGGGTATCTGTTGCAAAGCGGCTGTAAATAAGAAGAAAAGATTGGCGAATTTCGAGAATTGTTCGAAGAGGAATTTGGGCACGAAGGTAGCGATGTTGTACTTCGCTGTAGAGATGTGGTTGTCCACGTATTTGTTCGCAGAATTGGCAGGCGGGTTGTTCAGATGTATGATCCTGGGTCCCAACGTTGACGGGTCTGGCTTTCCCCGCCCAAATCCAAACTTGAAGCTGCCTACATCGAACTTCTTTTGGGCATGCTTTGGTGTATCCGGCTCGTTCGAATCCAGCCTTCCCCTCCCGCCAGACTCTGTCAAAGGTAGGTCCATTTCCGAATACTCCGGTTTCATCCCCAGCATGTTCTTCGCCCTGCCCATAATTCCTCCCCCCATACTCAACACACTATTTCGGTTTCTTGCATTGGCCCTCATCGATCCTTCGGCGCCATCTCCGGGTATGGCTCCTCCCTGCTGATAATACATTGAATGTCCCTCATCGGGGAGGTCATCCAGATCGTCTGCATAGCGTTGATAATTGTTCAACCCCGATGTCTGACTGTATGTCCTCGCTGCACCATCTGCCATGTATGGGCCTCCTGAGCCTCCAGGAATGGTACCAGGGCCACCAGGAAGTGGCCTGGCTTGGGGATGGTCGCCGCCTGCACCCACGAAATCATCATAAGAGACGGAGGGTCGGGGATTCGATTCATCGTGGTCTACATTATATGCGCGCAGGAGATCATCGTCGTTCAGAGGCGGGCGTTGCCCATCGTTGTAGATCGGTCGTTCATCATCCAGGTCGAGAAGGAGGTCGTTCCTATTGCTGGAAGACGGCTTCCCAGCCATGCTGAGAGCAGCTTACGGTTGTCGCAATCAGAACGGGGCGAGCTTCCGTCGTTGACATCCAAAATGGCCTTGATTGTGAGTAGTCTGCGATGTTCTGCGGAGAGTTTGGGTGAACAGAATAAATGGAATTACTTTTGATGTCGCGGGTTTGCGTGGACACCTCCAAAGACGAGCAGCACAGCCCAACTGCTATTTCGGTGCTGGATTATACGAGGCTCTGCCAATGTTCGAGCCCCACTTCGATTTTCGTTGCAAGAAACGCGGATTTCGAATTGTTCGTGAGCGTAAGATTATAGAGAAAATATCGAGCCATTGACATGGACGGCGTTGTGCAGGCCCATGATGATACCTAGGTATGTATCGCCGTTCCTGCTGTATCAGATCAGTTGCTTCAAGGATCCTTCGCCTGCGCCAAGGCCGCCTCCATCCTTCCCTTCCAGCCTCCAACTATCTCTATCTATCTTGTAAACTACCTTCAACAATCCCAAAATGGTGTGCGGAAAGTGTCAGAAACTCGCCAAGTCGACAGCTCTGGCTACACCTGGAGTGAAGAAGAAGAATGACATGTATTATTATGGCTCGCCCGCGGGATCTTCTTCCTCCAAGAACGGCGATAAGACAAAAACCTCAGCAACCCTGGGGAATAATGGCATAGGAAAGGTATACGCCTTCATCATACCCGCAAGCTGTCACACGCTGATATTTATCTAGAGTAAACTGCTATCAAAAGCTGCGAGAAACCCCTATGCTTCCTATTCAAGCTCCTGCACATCTTGCAAAACGAAGGTTGACCAGGGAAAGACATATTGCCAAAAATGCGCGTACAAGGCAAATGGTATGCGTCTCTCACTTCATCCTTGCAAATCTGGTCTTGCTAATATTTCGTCAGCTTGTGCTGTGTGTGGTAAGGCCGCTTCGAAGTCAACTGCAGCAGCCCCTGTAATTGCTGGCCAAAAGTTTACCCTGAAGTAAAGGTAGCATGGAGCAACGTTAAATTTGGTACTTCAGCGATGTAGGCGTTAAGGAGGGGTATTACAAAATATGCTGTGGGATGCCTTGATGGAATGGATGGCGTTGTGGCAAAGGGTTGGGTTGGGCTATGCTTTTTAAAATGGCCATGAAGCGGAACAAACTGAAATAGGCTTTGAGACCATGCTCTCATTCATCGTCGCCCTGGAATTAGGCAAAGTCCCTTTCGTACTTATGGAGCCTCTTCGAGCATTTATGGGTGCTGAATATTTCATTATTAGGTATAGTGAAGGTCTGGCGAACTCCTTCCAGTTCAGCTTCACCACATTGCTCTCGGTGATGGAGATTCTGATGTATCCGCAAATCTGAAGTGGCCAAAGGTTTCAACCTTGTCGATATTGAGATAAATTCAGAAGGGACAGTGTAAATTGCGATTGGTCTAGAATGGCTTCACATTGCCACATCACTATGGGTAAAGCATAGTCCATTGGGGGTCAGTTTTGCTTTCCTCAGATACAGAGCAAAATATATCTTCCCATAGATCATACTCGAGGGTTCTGGTACTCAAGATCTTGGTAGGTGGATCACTGCAACTTCCCATCAGGGTTGTCCTCAATGCCTTTGCTACATACTTCGAATTTGTTACCAATTCATGGAGGCAATCTTGAAGACAACATAAGTATTCATTTCATCATGTCCATGAGTCTATGCAAATAAATACTGTCCAAATCTAGCAATCTGCTAAGTAGTAGCAATGATCCGCTCCCGGTCCACCTGGACTCCATCCCTATCTAACTCCCTACACATACAATGATCGCTATCAATTCCAGTCTCTATAATCCCAGCGGCGGCAGTTCATTTAGTAGATTATCCCAATTACCCTCGCCCTCCTCGAGCTTCCCTTCCTTCACAACAAGCAACTGCCGGACGCCGCAGTACGCGCCCCTCGTCGCCGTTCTGTTATAGTCGACATAATGCCCTTTATTCGCCCAATAATCCTCGCCTAATTGGGCACCAATGATATTTCTTTTCGTTGGCTTGTTCGTCTCTGTCGACTTTCGTTCAACGCCACTGCCTTGCCAAGTTGACTCTTCGCCTCCGAGCTCCTTTTCTTCCTTTATAAGCTCCACATCCATAGTTACGTTTTGCAACGAAACCCATAACCTGTCCTGGATCACCTCACCCTCAACTTCAGTCCTTCTCGCGTTGAACACGGGCATATGTGCAAAGTGATTGATGATAGCTTGAGGAATAGCAAAGACTCTCTCGAAGCGCTTGACGATGTTGATGTGCTTTTGGGTTTTAGCGTCGTACGAGACTCGGACGTACGGGTTCATAAATATACCCGTATCCCACTTCGAGGTGGGCTTAGGGTATTCCGGGAGACGCGGCAGCGCCATGATGTCTGCGTGAATGAGACAGCACTCACTCGAGTCCCAAAATGGTTCAGGCTCAGAGCGAAAGCGTAGTGGAATCTTCGGTTTGCTGACTTCGGCAGGATTACTCGAAGTGTTCTCTGGCCCGGGATGGTCCTTAGCATCGACGATGAAACCGCTCAAATCCCTCTGTAGATATCTGGCATCAAAGGCCGTCATACCTCCCCAGCAGCTCTTGACTCTTACTGCGTCACTGCCAGCAAGTACGTCTTTCCTGCTGATAGCATCCCCTTCATTCGCAAACCACGGGTATATTGGAACACCAATGCTGTATCCCTCTGCATCTCTAGTAGCAAAGGTGTCGTAGAACTTCCACGAAGCCACGAAATCCGTCCCACAAGCCGCCTTGTAAACACTCTTCCCATGCTTATCCACATTCGTACCCCAAAGCAATCTCGTCGCATCCTCCGCGGAGTAAAACACATCGTTGATGAACAAGACCCTATCAAACTTCATCGACAGATATTTCAGTGGCTCCAGCGCCTTGTTGCGAACCTCTGCTAGGTATGCAATACGTTTTATCCTGCTCTCTCCCGTCGGCAGCTCTGTTCGTGGAATCGTATCCGCATCAAGGGGCTGATTGTCCTCGGACACCAAAGCAGTCTCACATTCCAGCCTCTCCCCCAATGCCTCGAGCGCATGAGTCGGCCCCCCATAAATCGAGACAAACACTCTATCCTTCCCAATCGCCTTCACCAATTCCACCAAGCTGTTCCCCCATGGCCCGTTGATTAGGTCCCCGTCAATAATATTCGCCGCGATGAACACCCTCTCGTCAGGCGGGATACTGAAAGCTGGTGGGTTCGCATAGGAGGCATTGAAGAGGACCTGCCACAGCAGGAAAACAACAAAGCCCAGCAGGATATATATCGGCCTGCAGAACCTACACGCTCGTCTACATCTCCGTGTGAGCGCAAATATGCCGCCTCTGTATCGCCGGCGAGGCTTGTCTTTAAATTCGTCGCCGGAGTCTATGTCGGAGGAGGAGCGTGGTAGGAGATCATATTGGGCGTTTGACGGCATCGTCGCGAGCTTTGGTCGCCAGAGGCTGGAATACGTTCAGGTCATTGAATTTTCGATGTGTAGAAGAAGTAAAGAACGGGCATGTTTCTCGGAAGTGATGTTCAGTTTCCCGACATCGTCGTCAGGCATAGGGGTCCCGCTCCGCTGTCAAATGGAGGATCGCCAGGATTATTGCTGCGCCACAAATCCCACGTCGCGATCGGCATCGCGGAGAAACGTGTTTCACACCCTTTGAATTGGTTGGAATTATGCATTTTTGTGAAGGGAGTGAGGTCTGGTGCGACGCTTATTCAAAAAGCAATGCAGTAATAGCTGTTTGCCTTGCCTTTATGGACATATTATTCAGCTCCCAGTAATTGAAATTTGATTGAAGTTGGGTGAAGTATTCAGATAAATATGGGGCCCAGGGTTTTGACACCTGAGTTTAGTATCAAGACCGTCCAAAACCGGTGGAAATACTAAGTAACGCATCGTTCCGTCTAAACCCACACGTCTAAATTTAGTCCACAGTTTTTCGCAAATAACAGCAAAGCTCATGAACTCATTCATTCTCAATAGTGAAAGACTTATGATACATAGACCGCCTTGACGTCCTCCACAGCCTTGAACCCAAATGCCAAATGAGAGGAACAGAGCTCCGTCAAATGAGCCTGCCATGCTATGCAATACGATAATGCCCTAAATTCTTAAAGCTGAAACTGACCCAAGGGTAATTTCAAGAGTAAAACAAATACAGAGCAGGTGCAAGTACCGCGAGTACAGAGATGGCCAGCAGCCTGTACGTGGAGTAGGTATCAGCAATGTTTGGGTCTGGGGGTATCTAACAAGTAAAAAATCATAAAGGGGACCTGGCCAAAATTCGAAAGTCGCTAATTTCAGCTCGGGAGTGACGGTAATAGGGGTGAGAGTTCAGTTTCGAATGAACAATCATGGATAAAAGCAAGAGGTAAGTTCTTACGTGCGACGTCCACCACCACACAGTCTCAAAATCAGTCCGCCAATCCAGTCCACGAATACAACGCGCCAGAATGCCTTTAAGAAGTTTCTGGACTTTACATCCTTGTGGGAAGAGCGCATGGATGTCGGTGTAATTGGTCGATCCGGGTGGGATGGAGTTGGAGGTCGCTGCGGCTTGCGGGATGTAACTTGCGGACGAGCGTCCTCGCTGGCAATTGCGCTACTCCTTGCTGTGTCGTCAGGTTTCTTGAGAGGTTCGGCCCATGAAGAACCATCGCCCAGCCCATTTCTCATACTCGAGCCCGGGGTTGCCGGTTGAACTGTGATGTGTGGAGCATCATCCCCAGTCGACGTCTCACGGGCGTGCTCATCATCATCAAGTTGCCGATTGCACACAACGAAAGGAGTGATAGGCGATGGGAGAGTATGCGATCCTTCTGAGCAGCCAATATCCGAAGATTGTTTGACATGTTCCGATTTCGACAGCACTACTGGGACCCGGATCTTCTCATCTTTGTGGGTTTCGCCAGAAGTCTTCTGAACATCAGGACGAGGTTCAACCTGGACTTCGGCTTGATCACTGATGAGTCCCTGAGGCTCTGCTGGAAACTTGGGATGGCTCTCTGGACCTCCGCTGACACGGTCGAGCTGAACTTCTTGAACTTCGGCTTTTGGCACGATCTGCTTTGGTATTCCAACAACTTCCTCTCCGTCCTTTGAATTAGGCGGTTCTGGACCGAGTTCCTCCTTAGGAGTAGCTTGAGATTTAGAAGTCTTAGTGACATCCGTAGGGTTTTCGATTGTTATAGTTGGAGCCTGTTCAGGTGTTAAAGCGTGGTAAGAATCTCCCTTCGACCAATTGAATCAGCATGTATTAGAAGGGGTTCAAAATCCGAACTTACTAAAATCGTTTCTTCGAGAAGAGCGGCCGTATCAGCCACTTCCGCTGCTGTTTTCGCTACCTCTGGAATTGGTGTGCTAGACATACGTCTGAAGCCGACGCGGCCAGCTTCTTCGTCGGAGATGGGTGGAGTGGGTTCGTCTCGATCGAGGGTAGCTGCTGAATCGGCGACCTCTGCCGCCACATCTGCGAGTTCTGGGGTACGCGTTTCGTTACGGATGAGTACGAAGTCTGGCTCCACATCTTGGGCACGCAAATGATGAGCATCCTTTTGTCTAACGGTAGACTTCGCACCAAAATCGTCGCCATGTCGTGGTTCCTGATTCGTCTTCTCGATAACCAAGATGGGGGATTGGATTGTCTCGTCTCTTACTTGACCCTCTGGCATGTCTTTTGTATCTCTGATCGTCTTCGTCTCCGCAAAATCATTGCTCTTCTTGTCGAGTTCTGGGTATGCCTGTACTGGATCCTT
>Ga0247778_1000541_pt1 | contig 42594 bp, 45 predicted proteins | sample UWRJL049202B5_FD_179939 | JGI IMG/M metagenome (GOLD analysis project Ga0247778, IMG submission 179939) | Plant litter microbial communities from Arlington Agricultural Research Station in Wisconsin, United States - UWRJ-L049-202B-5 | ecosystem: Environmental > Terrestrial > Plant litter >...
TCTTCGGTGACCGCTACTATCTCGAGCTGCAGCGTACTGGCCGGCCGGGCGAAGACAGCTACATCGAGGGCGCAGTCGAGCTCGCGGCCGCCGCCGGCGTCCCGGTGGTCGCAACCAACGACGTTCGCTTCCTCAAAGCGGAGGAATTCGAAATCCATGAGGCGCGCGTCGCCATTCAGGAGGGCGTACTCCTCGATGATCCCTCGCGTCCGCGGCGCTCCACTCATCAGCAGTTCCTCAAGACGCCTGAGGAGATGAGCGAGCTGTTCGCTGATCTACCCGAGGCGATTGAGAACTCTGTCCAGATTGCCAAGCGCTGCTCCGTGGAATTGAAGCTCGGCAAGTCCGTACTGCCGTCCTTCCCCGTGCCGGCGGGCGTCACCATCGAGGACTTCCTACGTCAGGAGGCGCGCAACGCGCTTGAGGCACGAAAGCCTTGGGGGCGCAACACCGGAGCAAAAGCGGAGCTAGATCTGCGGGACGGGAAATTCAAAATCGATGGCGAACGAATGTTCTTTGAAGAGGACTATTTTCATCGCCTCGAGGAAGAGCTGCAGGTCATCACAAAGATGGGCTTCGCCGGCTACTTCCTGGTGGTAGCCGACTTTATTCGCTGGGCGAAAGGAAACGATGTCCCGGTCGGACCGGGCCGCGGATCCGGCGCCGGCTCCCTGGTCGCCTACGCGCTCGGCATCACCGATATCGACCCGCTGCGTTACGCCCTGCTGTTCGAGCGCTTCCTCAATCCTGAACGAGTATCCATGCCGGACTTCGATATCGATTTCTGCATGCAGGGTCGCAATCGCGTTATCGATTACGTTGCCCAGAAATACGGACGGCACAAAGTTTCGCAGATCATTACTCACGGCACGATGTCCGCAAAGGCGGTCGTGCGGGACTGCGCGCGCGTCCTCGGCATGAGCCCAGGTTTCGCGGACTCCATTGCGAAACTCATTCCTTTCGAGGTCGGCATCACGTTGAAGGACGCGCTGAACAATGAGGAGGAGCTCAAGCGTCGTTTCGAAACCGAAGAGGAGACGCGTCAGGTCCTGGATCTCGCGCTCAGCCTAGAGGGCCTCGTCCGCAACGCCGGCGTGCACGCCGGCGGCGTCGTCATCGCACCAACCGCGCTCACCGACTTCACTCCACTCTTCGCCGATGAATCCGGTCAGACCATCGTCACGCAACTCGACAAGGATGACGTCGAGCTGGCCGGGCTTGTGAAATTCGACTTTCTGGGCCTGCGCACACTCACGATCATCGACTGGGCCACGAAGACCGTAAATGCGCGGAGAAAGACAACCGGGGAACCACCGCTCGATATCTCGAGGTTGCCACTGAACGATGCAGCCACCTTTCAAACACTGAAGGACGTCGCGACGAGCGCCGTATTTCAGCTCGAATCGCGCGGGATGAAAGATCTGGTCCGCAAGCTCAAACCCGATTGCTTCGAGGATATCGTGGCACTCGTCGCGCTGTTTCGGCCGGGCCCGCTGCAATCGGGCATGGTGGATGACTTCATCGCTCGCAAGCACGGCACGACCGACGAGCCGATTGACTATCTGCACCCGAAGCTCGAGGCCGTCCTGAAGCCGACCTACGGCGTCATCCTGTATCAGGAGCAGGTCATGCAGATCGCCCAGGTACTCGCCGGTTACACACTCGGCGGGTCAGACCTCCTGCGTCGTGCGATGGGCAAGAAGAAGCCGGAGGAAATGGCGAAGCAGCGTGCAGCGTTCGTCAACGGCGCGATGGAACGAGGCGTCATGGAGGCGACGGCCACGTACATTTTCGATCTGATGGAGAAGTTTGCGGGATACGGCTTCAACAAGTCGCACTCCGCCGCTTACGCGCTGCTGTCCTATCAGACAGCGTGGCTGAAGACGCATCACCCGGCCGCCTTTATGGCCGCGGCGCTGTCCTCTGAAGTCGACAGGACCGAGAAACTCGTGCCGCTCATTGATGAAGTGCGACGCCTCGGCCTCGAGCTGCAGAATCCCGACATCAACCTCTCGCAGCACCTCTTCACGATGAGCGGGGAGAGCGGCATCCGCTATGGCCTGGGAGCAATCCGGGGCGTGGGCGAGCCGGTCGTCGCGATGCTCATCAAAGAGCGCGAGGACCATGGTCCCTATAGCAACCTCGAGGACCTGTGTCGCCGCAATGACCTGAGCAAGCTCAATCGCCGCGTGATGGAGCAGCTTATCCGCTCTGGTGCGCTCGACTCGATGGGCCCGAATCGGCCCACGCTTCTTCAGACACTGCCGGAGGCCATGAAGCTCGCCGAGCAGTCCAGCCGCGACGCCGACGTGGGGCAGGGGGACTTGTTCGGCGGATCCGCCGCAACGGCGCTGCCGACGGCGCACGTGCAGGCGAAGTGCCTGGTCGACTGGACTGCACGTGCCCGCCTTGAGGCGGAGTTCGAATCGCTCGGCCTGTATCTGACAGGCCACCCCTTCGCGGAGTTCGAGCTCGAACTCGCGCCGGTTGTAAGCGGCAAGCTGATCGACCTCACGAGTGCAAGGCCAGATTCAGTTGATCCGGAAACCGCCCGCTTCGGAACGCCGGGAACGATCGCCGGGCTCGTGCTCGATATCACGAAACGCAATGAACGCGTGATATTCATGCTCGATGACCATAGTGCTCGCATCGAAGTGTCAATCTTCGAAGAACAATTCCAGCCGTTCCGGGAGACGTTGAAGAAGGGCGCGATTGTCGTGGTCGACGGCAACCTGCGATTCGACGACTACATCGATGGCTGGCGTTTCAATGCCAAGAAAATAACGGATATTGATCATATCCGCGAAACGCATGCGACGAGACTCGTCATTCGCGCCCCTCGCGACATGAGCCCGCAGTTCGCGGATCAGTTGAAGAGCGCGCTCGGGCCGTACACCGGAGGGATCTGCCCGGTCGTCGTGAGCTATGAGAGTTCACACGCTGCGGCAGACATTGCGCTGCCTGCCCAGTGGGCAGTCCGAGTGACGATCGCGCTCACCGAAAACCTTCAGCACCTCGCCGGTCTTGGCAACGTGCATGTGCAGCTTCATCGCCCGCGGCCCATGACGCCGGGTATTCGACAGCATCAGCCCGCTCAATCGCATGGTGGGCGGGAGCCGCCGGGGCACAGTCCGCAGAGCCGTCTCGCCCATGTCATGGCGCCGGAGGAGCCGCGCTCTTCCTTTCGGGCGGGGGTCTCGCATACGTCCGTTGGGCGAGGGCCCCCGAACCCGGTCGTCCAGGAGCTCGACGCAACGTTCGTACCGGCGATCTAGATATTCGGCGGGGCGCGCGCGACGGGTGTCGAATCGGTGCGGCCCCCTCTCCAAGCACCCCAGCGCGGGCATCACATTCCTCGCCGGCGAATGTTTCAGCACTCACTTCCGGCCCGCCGGGAAATCATTCCCAGATTCGCGAGTGCGCGAGAAGATTTCCTTATGGCGGCCGCATCAAAACGTCTCTTGGCGCCCAGGGTTGCGGCCAGGACAGCGGTTCAACGGCTCAGTCAGTACCCCACCCCCGTGTGGGTCGCCGAGGCACTCGTCGAGCGTCACTTTCCGGAACTCGATCGAGCCGACGTTGTCGTCGACCCATTCTGCGGGCCCGGGGCATTCCTGTCCGCGATCCCACGTAAAGCCCGTGCTATCGGCGTTGAGATCGATCCGTGCCTCGCAGCGCTGGCGCGTCGGAACACGGGGCGGGAAGTTATTACGGGTGACTTCCGCCATGTGCAGTTGAACTTCACGCCGACGGCGTTCATCACCAATCCGCCTTTTGACCTCGAGATCATCGACGTACTGCTTGAGCGCGCCTACGAGGTGCTGCCCTACAAACGCAGAGTCGGGATGGTTGTGCCGGCCTACATGTTCCAAACGGCCTCACGTGTGGTCGGTTACCAGAAACATTGGTCCGTCTTTCAGGAAATGATTCCGAGGAACATCTATCCGAACTTGAGTCTGCCGCTCGTGTTCGCCGTGTTCTCAAAGGATCGCCGCCGAACGCTTGTAGGGTTCGCCCTCTACGGCGAAACACTTAACGTACAGAAACTGCCAAAAATCTATCGGGATGCAATTTCCGCAGGCGGCGGCCCGATCTGGAAAACAGTCGTGGATGAAGCGCTGGGACGCTTAGGGGGCGAGGCATCGCTCAGCCAAATCTACACGGAGGTCGAAGGAAACCGTCCGACGCGCAATCGGTTCTGGCGCGAGAAGATTCGACAGGTGCTCCGTTCGTACGACGACCGATTCCAGCCGCTTGGCGATGGTCGCTACGCAATCGCGACTGAGGACGATTGGACGAATGTGGGTTCACGACGATGATGATGACGCCGCCGCTGCTCGAAAACGAGTATCTGTCTCTCGCGAAGTGGCGCCGTGACCTGCGCGCTCCGTACCTCGAAGGGGATGGGACGTCCTCTCGCCATAATCGATTCCGGCGAGCAATACCTGCTGTGGGTACCTGGCGGCTGGACGATCTGCGCGGCCTTCACGGCCGAGAGATCGCGGTGTTAGTTGACCTCGACCCGCTGCGTCTGATCGGGTCCGAGCTCGACGTGACCGGGTGTTTACTGCCGGACCGCCGCGCGGATGCGCAACGCTATGAACAGTGGATCCGCGCGGGACATCGCCCGCCGCCGGTGGAGGTGCTGGAGACCGAAGCAGGCCAGCTAAAAGTAACCGATGGCCACCGCCGGCTCGTGGCTTCCCGGAACGCCGGCGCCGTCATTCAATGCTGGGTCAGTCCGACGGTAGACGTGCCGAGTGGAGATTCGGATAGCAATGGCCAGCCCATCAAAACCGGCCTTACGTTTGAGATGTGGTCAAAAAAAGGACCCGACGCGTTCGAGGGCTCCCTGTTCTGCCAATCCATGCTGCTCACCCACGAGGTGATCTTGTCACCGGGGCTTGAGTGGACATCTTGACCCTCGCCGCTTCAACCGTCCCGCGAGAGCGCGCGGTCATCCTGAAAGTTGTTCGGCCAGTTTCCGCGACATGGCCGTGACGTCAGCGTCCGAGAACCTCCAGTACGGCTTCTTCGCCCTCACAAAGATATCGATCATGTGGGCCGTGCCGTTGGAGCCTCCAAGATGAAAGGCGAGAAGGTGGGTACCGATCCTGCCCATCGCCTCGTATCGACTCCCGTTTCCCGCCAGGCCTCCATCCCTGGCCGGGAAATGCGACACAGGGATGTAGCTGCGCATCGCCCATTCTTCGCCGATGGAATCGCCACCGTTCGCATTTCCGGAGAGGACTTCATCGACCGTGCCCCCGACTCCGTGGCCGCTTGCCGCGAGGTCGCGGTTCTGGACGAACCAGTCGATGAGCGCATAGCCGGGGGCTCGCGCCATCGTAGTGGGTGAGCCGGTGATGACAAGGCGATTCGGCTTCTCAAGCCGTTCCTGTACGTGACGCATCGCTGCCTGCACGTCAAGGCCATCGAACTGATCGCGTGAGAACGCCAGAGCGCGCTTGGGATGCTGCGTGGAAGCGATCCAGGCAGCACATAGCAAAACGCGGTCGCGGACTCGGTGCCAGCGGGCTCGCTGGCCGTCCTCCAGCGGATGGGCATCAAGAACGCCTTGGGCGGCCGACGGGGAGTCGGCGCCCAGAATCGCCAGGCGCGCGCTCTCGCTTATGCCGCGGTACTTCTCCGCATGGAAGAACAGCGCCGGATCTCGCGTGTACTCGATGAGTCCGATCGTGGACGAGGGCCCCTGGGGCTCACGCGGCGCGGGGGGATGTATCTCACCCGTCACCGGATCTGGCCGGCGGTAACAAGCATACAGGGTGCTGTCCGGAGGGTTCATATAGGCATCTTGAGCCAGGGCGGTCGCTCGAATCCGTTCTCGGTGTCAAAAATCCGATCCTAAATGCCACGCGACTCCCGGGTTACACCTGCTATTTCGGATCCAGGATATGTACTCTATCGATGTGCGGCTTGTCTTGGAGCCGAGCGCTTCTCAAGTCGCGCAGCACCTCAGGCAGTTTCAGCGACTGCTCTGCATACCACCGAGCCAGCCGGCCCAAAGCTCGGCCCCGTTCCTCCTCCGTGCGGCCTTCCGTGAGATCTCTGAAGTTCGCATCCGCGTCGCTATCAATCAGGGGTCGCGCGCGCCCCTCGATTGCAATCGCCCGCAACTCATCCACTGTGAGGACGTTGAGGGTCACCTCCACGTGCTCTGGCGCCTGAAGTAGCCATTCGTTGAAATCGGCCTCGGCCTGGGCTCCCATCGCAATCCAGCGAATCGCTTGCGCGTACAACTTCAGTTGCCTTCGCGAAACGAACGGCACCGCATTCGGCATGACGCACCCCGTCGTGTTGATCATTGCCTAACAAGTGGTGCGTTCGCATGGAAATCCGGACAATTTTCTTTTGAGGCTTCCGCCGCGCCGCATTCCGCCACTGCTAAGCAGATCGCCATCTGAGTGCGGATGGGTGCCACTTCGGCGCTGCCGACGTCATGCGGCACGACGGCCACGGTGCTTATGCTGGGCGGTTAGCAGCTGACGCGACGAACATCGGTGGGATTTAATCGGTCAACAGAGACTTTTCGATCGCTTCCTGCGCCGACAAGCCCGCCTCATACCAGGGGCGCCATTTCTGCCACTCCACTTCGGCGCGCGTGATCGGTGGTTCGCCGAATATGTGCCCGTACCGATCCAGCATCAGCTGGAACACGTCGTTCTGCCAGGCCTCCCAGGACAGAAATGGTGACGGCGGCGGCATGTCCGGGAAACCCTCGCTGTTGAATCGAGCGCAGATTATGTAGCAAACCTGCGCGGCACGTGGGTTCAACGGTCGAAGGGCGGCACACTTCGGTGCATTCGCCGGGCGGCCGCGCAGAGCGCCCGTGAGGCGCCGTATGCGCCTTTGTCACCGATTTCGCGGGGGGACGGGGCTAGATTGATCGACTGACGCCCTCGTGTTCCTGGTGCTCGTCGAGGGTGCGCTGTTCGGCATGCCGCCTCACGGCGTCGGCGATCAACAGCAGGGAGGGCAAGTCGTAGGACGAACCCGAATAGATTGCGCCGAGCTCCTCCGGAAGCGTCGCCAGCAGCGTCTTTGCGAGCGCCTCATTCCCAACCGACTGCGCCCGAGTGCTGACCTCGATCTGCTGGAGCCGCGCTTCGGCATCCACCATGCGTGACTTGAGAAGGCCGTGTGCCTCGTTGAGCTGGGCGATCGTTCGGTCCCTTGTAGCTACGGCCTCGTCGCGGGCGCGGATCCGCGCCCGGAGCCGTTCGATTTCGGGACGGCTCGAGAACGCCACAACATTCTCGGATGCGAGCGGGGACGCGAGGGCGTGAAGGGCCGGTGCGCCTGCCTGCTGTCGCCGCAGCTGCACTGCTTCCAGCGACAGAGCCTGCATCATCCTCTGATCTTCGTGCCGTACCAGGATGTGGTTGCGAACAGCCGCCCGTAGATCGGTAACCAGGCGGTCTTGTGATTGCAAACGTCGACGCAGTTCAGCGGCATTCGAAGTGGCTGCGGTGAGTTCGGTGTGCACGGCGTCCCGCTCTGCAATCGCGGCACGCCCCCGATCGATGGCACTCGCGAGCTCCGCATCCGTGCGAGCCATCCGCTCTCGGAGCGAATCGAGATCTCCTGTGAGCGACTGCAATGCGGCCGCCTGCTCGTCGATCCTCGCGGCCATACCGGCATTTTCGCGGCCGAGGCGTTCGCGATCGACGCTGGCCACTAACAATTCCCGCTGGATTCGCTCGGCGAGACGTTGCGCCTGATCATGCATACGCTCGGCCTCGAGCAACTGTTTCGCGGCCGCCTTCGCATCAGTGTGCGCCTGCTCGCGCTCCTGCTGCGCGACGTCGAGCTCCGAACGAATGACTTTCAACTGATCGAGCAGCGCGAGATCGAAGCGGGACGCGGAGGAGGTCGCTCCCCGTACCTCGGCCGTGAGCGACTCGATCACCTGGGTGAGGGCTATTCGATTGAGCACGAAGACCTTGATGACAGCGTGCAAGTCCGGTATCGACCGGGCGCGAGCCGCGCGCATCAAGAGCGTCTTCACGTCGGAGTCGCTCAGCGTGCCGTCTATTGGGCCGCGCGCCATTGGAACCACGGAGGCAACTGCATTCACTTCAGGAATCCTTCGAGTCTCAGTTCACTGCGCCAGATCTTGTCAAATGAGCCGGTTTAACCATGACTGCACCACAGAAAGGCTCGCACGGTGAGCCGTTTTCGTAAATCGTTACTGTATATACGCTGTCACTCTAAATACTGTTCTGCGCAATCCAGTGAGATAAACTATGCCTGTAGTGTCTCGGGGCCGAAGCACTCGGACAGTGCTCAACGGCTTGACGGATAGAGAGCCGCGGCACTTTGTCTCCATAAATTTACCGGCCGCGTAGGAGGCCAGGCAGTGGATCAGCAGGATGACTTCAATCCGTTCGGCTCGGAGACTCCAGGTCCCGCCGCTGAAGGGGCAGCGCTCGGTGAGATCCTGGTTCGCCCGACGCCGGAAACCTACGATGAGCTGCAGCGGGCGTACGACTTTTTCAACGAGCGGCTATTTCGCGGAGAACTGCCTCCCTGTCTGATTACACTGCAGCGTGAACGACGGACCTTCGGTTACTTCCAAAGCACGACCTTCGTCCGGCGCACCGGTGAAACCTCCGATGAAATCACGCTGAACCCGCGGTACTTCGCGACCCGCTCAATCCGCGAAACCCTCTCCACGCTGGTTCGCGAGATGGTGAGCCTCTGGCAGCACCACCACGGCGCCACGGAAAGTCGGCGGGGATATCACAACAAGGAATGGGCCGATCAGATGGAACAGGTTGGGCTCATGCCATCCAGCACCGGGCAGCCTGGTGGCCGGAGAGTCGGCGAAAAGCTGTCGCACTACATCGTCGCCGGCGGACCCTTCGACACCGCTTGCACGAAGCTCGTAACCGAGGAGTTCAGTCTGAGCTGGATGGACCGTCACCCAATGGCGGTGCCACGTCGGCCGACGGTGAACTCTCCTGCAGAGGAGGCCGCTGCGACCCCCGCCATGGTACTACCGAGCCCCGCAGACGTTGCCCAGGTTGAGGCCGCGGAAAGGCATGTGGTCCTGCCGACGGAGCGCGATGTCAGTCGCCGTCGCACGGACAACAGTAACCGCGTGAAGTACCGCTGCCCCTCGTGCGCGACCCAAGTGTGGGGTAAGCCGAATCTGGTCATTCTGTGTGGCGCGGTCCAGTGCGATAGAGCGACGTTCGAAGCGGCGCGAGCGATCGAGCCCGGCTGAGACTCGAGTTGCGCCGACGCTTCGTCTGACAGGGGATCGTCCCGGGGGTACTGCTTCGCTATCCGCTTCGACTCTTGGCCTATGACCGGCCCAGCGAAGTCGTGACCCAAAACGCAACGACGGCATTCAATGCCGGTCAGGGCGTGTGCACAATGGAATGGATGAGTTCACTAAAGCATCGCCCTGGAGCAGACAAGTGAAGTCCCGGTATCGGGGCAGCACCCCAGTCGGACGATCGAGCGGCGCGCAGGGTGGGCGCTTCGCCGATCTCTCAGGAGACACTGCATATCTCGCGGAATGCACGCCTTTAATCGACCGGGACGTTGAGCGTTGTCTTGCTTACCGGGCCATGCGCGCGTCGATCCGGATCGGCGCGGCGTCGCTGTTCATCGCGGCTTCGGTCGCCTGTACGACACCAAGAACCACAAAAGACAAACCAGCGACGCCGCCTGTGGTGAAGGAGGAGGGTGGCGGTTATCGCTGCACGCTACACATTGAGCCAGCCAGTTTTGATCATGCCACGTTGGAGGACGGCACCATTGGTTGGGTGTTTCGATTCGACGCGGCCGCAACGAATGCTATGGCCGACGCACATCTCTACGATTCGAAGGGGGAGCGCCTGGACATGCGGCTTCAGGAACTTGGTTGCGCGGTCGAAAAACAACTGAAGACTGCTGCACTTTGTCCCGCCGGCTGGCGTTTCTTGAACCGCGAGCCACTTCGTGATGGAGAGCTGCTCGTCGTCGGTGCCTGCAAAAAAGAGAACTCGGCCGCTCCCGATTTTCCCTCGAAATAGTTCTCTCCACCAGACGGCAAGCATCAGGCTCGACTGACCCCTGGAAATAGTCTCGTCATTTGCCGTCGGCACTGTCAGTTGTCCCCTCGTCGGCGGTCGCGGCGGTCGTGCTGGCCGCGGGACTCGGCAGAAGACGCTCGCGCCATTCAATAAGACGTCGCACACAATGACGCGACTCCTGGTTTAACTCATCGAACGATCGAAGCCGGAAAGGGGCCGAATCTCTGAAGGCGATGTCCAACGACAACTGCTCCGAGCTCACCCGCCATGCTTCGTCCACAGCTTCTCGAGCAATGCCGAAACGTGCAGCGAGATCCGCGGGCGCAGCTCCATCCAGAAGCAGTCTTCCTATCAGGTAGTATTGCGCTTCGAGAGCAGGGTCATACCGATTCTCGGCGGCTTCTGTTCCTTGCACTTCCGACTGATCACTGGTGTTCACGGGGGGCTGCCGGGGATGTCCTCGAGACGGCACGGCTGGCTGTGCACTGAGACACTGTTCCGGCCTGTAACCCAAAATGCAAGCGCTCGCCCGTTCGCTACCCCCGCCGCGCTCACCTCGATACCGAGACGCGAGGGAGACGCGAGGTATATGACCGCCCCCAGAGGCCTGACGTCCGGGGCTGTTTCCTTACCGACCAGGACTATCGGCTGCGGAGCCCGTCAAACTCCCCCCGATCAGCAAGTGTGGCGAGCCCTTCTTTCAGACGCAGGACCAGCTCGATGTCCCGCACGACGCGCGGGTGTTTCGCGTAGTGTGCTTCGAAGTCCTGCACCACGGTTGGCGACAGCTGATTGGCGAGATACCGCTCAATGATTTGCTCGCCGTCGATCTGATCGCGATCCACAACCGCCATTTCCCCGTGACGTTCAAATGCCCCGATGAGCAGGACTTTTCTGAAGGCGACCCTTCGTCCCGACCGAGGGATTCAGCGTCGGGTGCATGCTTGCGGGAGCCTTCATCAAACTGAGAAGAGCTCTGACGTAGACTTCCAAAGGCGCGGCCGATATGCGGCCGCAGTTTCAGCCGTTCACAGGCTGTTCAATTGCGGGTGCCATCGGAATTGAGCGTCTGCCAGGTCCGGCATTGCTCGACGGCCGAGAGACAGTGCTCGCAAAGCGTCATCAAATGTAGCTCGAAAATCTCTTGCCGACGTCTGCCCAGCGCCCCAAAGACGTAACGCACGGGCCAATCGCGCGCGACCCACCCACTACAACGGCCTTCTGCAGCGGAGAGTCCTTTGAGCGCCTCCTGCCTGCTTGCCCGGTCCGTCTGTTCGACCATCCGACCGGCGCAGTTTGATCCTGCTTCCCCGATAGGCATCAACCACGATGGACGACGCGATGCGGGCACTCCCGCGTTGATCGAAGCCCGCGCGGGCGTGGCCCATCCCGCGTCGCGTCGCCTTGAACCTGTGAACCCCGCCGGCCCCCCTCGGCCATCCCTCGTCATGCGGGCTCTGCCCTCGACCGACGTAGAACTTTGGACCGCCCGCGACGCCGCGCGTGTTCCCGCCGACAAGGGGGCGACTCCGGAATGCACCCGGAAAGAGTCTGTCGGAAGCCTCCACCCGCGCAAAACCTGCGCAGGAACTGGGTTCTATGGAAGCGGTCTGGAGGGTCGAGCGGGTGCGAATAGGCCATACAACGTCCCTGACTTGTTCGTCCTCAGCAAGAACATGCCATATCCGCATTTTTTTTCCAAATCTGCCTCTTATCCCACAGGTGCCCTGCCGGTGCGCGCGCCGCCACGGGGGCTCGATGCGGAAAGGGCGTCTCAGCTGGTTTGAAACCACCAGGAAGTTCACGCCACCGAGGAAGGGTGTCCGAGCTTCCCGCGCAGCGGCTCCTGAGGCCCGCATGCCACTTGAGGGGCCGGATAGCCCGCCGCGGAAGTGCCAGCGCAGACAGGTGAAGGAAGCGGAGCGGGAAGAGGAGGCTGGAAGGTCACTCAGCGCAGGACTTTGCGCATCTGCTCAACCACGTTCATGAGTTCCGTAGGCGTCATCTTCAGCACTCGCGCCCACCCCATGAACTCCGGCGATGACAACATCGTCTCGCCCGTCAAAACCTTAGAGACCCAGCTTTCTTCCCTGCGCATCCGTTTGGCGATGTACTTCTGCCTGACGTTCTTGTCCTCGCCGATCGTCCTCAGTGCGGCAATGATCGCCCGGTGATCCAAGTTCCGTAGAGTCTTCGCCATGCGCCCTCCCAAGAGAGCGCGTAAAGTAAGTCACAAGCCGAGAATCCCCATTTCGCACAAGAATATGCTGTAATCGCAATTAAATGCGAAACGTGAACCGCGATCTCGGCTTGTAACCCTCCCAGGTGTTCAAATGGCGCCCGTCGAGTCGGATCAACTTCCGTACATCGGGCCCGAATGCGTCGACTGGCTTGGCCCTACGTCTGACGCTCTGTGCCGCGCTCCCTGACTCCAATACTGCCAACGCATTGCAGAGTGCAACACATGCGCTCATCCGATCGGCGGGCTCGTAGACGGGCCGCCTTCGGTGCCAAGAAGACTTTGGTCCCGGAAGCCGGAAGGTAGTTCGCTCTATGTCGTCGCCCAGCGCCTATCCCCACTTTGAAGCGACGCTGTGGATCGGAGTTCTGCCCGTCCCGCCGCACCTAGTCGGTACAGTCGTCGCACGCCAATTCGAAACTGGAACATTTGGCGGAAAATGGATCGGCGAGCTCGCGAAATTCGCGGATACCGAGGCGGGCCGTCGGGAGCTCGTGCAATGGGCGCGCCGACATCAGAGCGCTATCACTGAGATCGACTACATCCGAGACCCGCGCCAGCATCGGATCCGACTGAGTTCGGACATAGTCTATCGCGCAGACTTTGCCGAACGGGGCGTGCCCACGCGCGCGATGCGTTGAGCGCTCGTGTGTGAGGCCGCCCTATGCCTACGAGGACGGCCGCGCGTGAAGGGTCTTCATGCGATGGCGCAGCTTCGCAAACAGGCCGTCGTCTGGATGCGCGGCCCTTGGCGTTTCGAACAGTACGTCAGCAACGCGCCGCGCCGCCCTCGTCAGATGCTGCTCCACCGTATTTTCGGAGATCTGCAATCGCTCGGCGATCTCCTTCTGGCTGAAACCATAGACTTTGCGAAGCGTGAACACTTGCTTGCAGCGAACCGGCAGCGTCTCGACTGCGCGGGCCAGGAGGGCCAGTTCCTGATGAGCATTCACGATCTCTTCGAGTTGTTGTCCCTCGTCGAGCACCTCGAGGTCCTCCATGTCGGCAACCAGTTCGATGGGGACGATTTGGCGGTGGCGCAGCCAGTCGAGCGCTGTGTTCCTGGCCACCGTGAGACAAAAAGCCCGAGTTGAACGGATCTGCGTGTTGCTGGAGGCGCCCGCGGTAAGCAGGCGCGCATAGGTTTCTTGCAGGAGTTCGTCTACGTCGTTTGTGTTCCGCGTGTATCGGTACAGGCACGCGCGTAGAACGCTTTCGAATTGGAGAGCGTGGAGGAGAAAGCGATCCTCGGTTTTCTCCACAGGAGACCCCCTCACCTGACTTACTTCCCACTCCTTGTCTTTCGCTGACTTCGTGTGGCCAGCAACACCGTCCCGGTGGTGTGAAGGCCATACTACTCACCCCGTTCCAGTAACGGAAATCTCTACGTTAGGCGACGAGTGCGGCCCCTCCGGAGCGGCTCGAGGCGTTGCGTTAGAGCCACGTTTTACGCTCGCACGCCCGGGTTAGCACCAATGCAGGGTTCGCGCACGATGCTCGGCGCTGGGCTTTCTACGCCGCGTTGCATCAGGCGGTTCGGATGGCTGTCGCGGTCACTCGACGCACCTTCTCGTGGGACCAAACGGTCGAGAAAGGACCGGGACCGGTAGCAGTTCGGCCAGCGTGCAGCAGGGTCAACTTCAGAATCGAACGCCGTAGCGGAAATCTGACCACGGGCCCGGCAAACCGGACCCGCTTGCCGGAGGGTAACAGGCAGGCGATGATTCGCTACGGCCCAGTCGAGAGTCCAGTCCTTTGCCCGAGTTCACTTACCTACAACGAGATGGCGCAATGTTCGCGCTGCCTCCCGGGGCTGCTGCAAAGGAGGCGCTCACCCTCCTGTTTGAAATGGTCCGGAACGACGAGCTCACTGTTGAGCAGGCACTAAGCTGTATTCGCTTTGAACCGCCCGCCGTGACTGCAGGTGATGAACCGCTGCGATTCAGGTTTGCGTCGGACAAAGACGCGCTCCGCGTGGTGCTCCTGATGGTTCGCGACAAGATTCATCCAGTAGAGAAAGTCGTCAGCTGCATGGGGTTCGAATAGAGGCGACCCTCAGGCGCCCGTGCGCGCGACTCGCTCAATGACGTCATGCATCGTCGCACCCATCTCGGTGTGCGCGAACTCCACCGAACCTCATATGACCGACGCGCTCTCGACCGGTCCATTGTGCTGCCAGGAGTTGGTTGGCAACGGAGATCGTGCGGAGCCCTTCGGGGCTTTCGATCGCGGTGTCGGTCACATCTTTTGGATGTGCTCTTCGTAATACTGCTGTCCATTCACGACCGGATTTTGAGATGGGAGTTTCCAGAATGGTTGTTCGGGCGAAGAGAAAGCGGTTTCAGAAAGGCGATACGGTACGTTTGATTGGCGGCAAGCAGACTGCGAAGGTTTCCGACGTAGGTCCCTTTCGCGACGTGAAGGGCGTCGTGCTGGAGTCCGAGCTCAACGGCTCCCGCTACTACCCTGCGACGGCATTGGAGCATGCGCGGGAGTCGACGCCGGTCGCCAAAGCTGCTTAGTCGAGCGCGCGTTCAACCCGAAGCCGCGTCTTCATCTAGCAAGCAGACATTAGCGCGGGCACGCCCAAAACGTACTTGGCCAGCCGACCAGCCTACGTAGCGAAGACGCCCGCGTTCGCTGTCCTCCGTCTACGGATTTTTACGGGGGTGATCCCGGCCCGGTCGTGCAGGTTGCCGGGAGCGGTTCCTCGGATTCCCAATTGCGCTTCATCCACGCACACCACTGTGCCGTGCATTGGGGGTTGCCAAGGTTGTTTCCGTTCGCCGCCAGCGTGATGAGGGCATCCGGGTCTTTCGGATCCACACCGAATACCTGCAGCTCGTCTCGCGTAGGTTTGAAACACCGCGGCGGCGGGTCTTTCTCCCTCAGGAGAAGTCGCGATTCACGCAGTCGAGCGAGCCACGCCTCATACTCCGTGTTGCAGGCGGCCCACGTGCGGGTGGTTCCATCGGGCGCCTTGTATTCGGTGCGACTGAGCTGGCAGTTGTCGCCGTCGCTATCGCAGACGTAGAACTCGCTGAAGCACGGAGGTTCCTTTTCTTTGCGCACTTCGCGAAGTTGGTCGATCGACATCGCTCTGAGCCCGTGCTGAGCACACGCGAACAGCAGAAGCATCAAACATGAAGTGGAGAGCCATATCCATCTAATCATCATGATGCCGTCCTTCGCGTTTCCTAGAAATGCTTCCAGCATCGATCCGTTATCACGCAGCTCTCAGCCCATTCCACTCGCCGGGCCACGGAGACCAATCGTTCATACGCAGGGCCCGTCGATCTGGTCCAGCGATTTCGACGCGAGGGCCCTACCTAGAAAATTGCTTCCAGGAGCATTGGAGTCCCGGCGCCTGAGCTGCGCCGATGACATCGTCTTCCGCATATTACCGACAGGGCGCTCACGTCGGGAACCGATCCCTCGAGATCGCCGGGAGTCTGTCGCCCGTGCGCCCCGATAGTGCCTCCTCGCCCGAAGTCTTCGCTGGGCCCCGGGACACGTGCTCGCTCATGCACGGGCCATCGAGCACGAATGGCTCACCTATTTGGCGACTCTCCGAGTTCGCCGCGTTCCACCGATACCCGAGTGCTCGCAGGCTATTCATGATCTGCGCTTCGAGCAGGACGCCCTCCGCAAATTGTTCCTCGAGCTGCATGCCCAGCCGCTGCATGGTCTCATCGAACGGCTCGCGGTGTTCCTCCTTCGTTTCCGCACCGATGTAACGCCCCGGCGTGAGCGCGTACTGATGTGAGGCGATTTCGTTCGTTGAAGCGCTTCTGCAGAAGCCCGGTACGTCCTCGTACCGGATACCCGCGCCGGCGTCGCCGTCTCGCCAGCGGTGATACGTGGATGCGATCCGCGCCAGTTCGTCAGCGTGCAGTTCGCGATGCACGCGATCGACCAGGCTCCCGAACTTGCGCGCGTCGATGAACAAGATTTCATGCCGACGGTTGCGGACAGTGCGGCCGTCGCCGGCCGGTTTCTTCTGCCGGGCGCGTGTGAGAATCCACAGGCAAACTGGGATCTGCGTCGAGTAGAAGAGCTGCGCGGGGAGGGTCACGATGCATTCGACGAGGCCCGCCTTGACCAGTGCCTCGCGAATCGCGCCTTCGCCGGAGTGTTGGGAAGCGAGGCTCCCATTTGTGAGGACGACGCCCGCGGTTCCGGTCGGAGACAGGTGGTGCACGATGTGCTGAAGCCAGGCGAAATTGGCGTTGCCCACAGGTGGCGGGCCCGTGCTCCCAGCGGGCATCGTCGCGCAGGCGTTCGCCACCCCAGTCGTGATCGTTGAAGGGCGGGTTCGCAAGGATATAGTCCGCCTTCAACTCCGAGTGTGCGTCGTCGTGGAGTGAATCGCCCCGGACGATGTGGGCGTTGAGCCCCCGGATTGCCAGGTTGAGCCGCGCGAGCCGCCAAGAGGTGTGGTTCGACTCCTGGCCGTGAAAGGTCACAGCACCGGCGCGGCCACCACGGGCTTCGACGAACACGTCGCTCTGCACGAACATTCCGCCGGAGCCGCAACACGGGTCGAAGATCCGCCCATTGCGAGGCGCAAGCATCTCGACCAGGAGACACACGACGCTGCGCGGCGTGTAGAACTGCCCGCCGTTTTTTCCCTCCGCGGCGGCGAAACGCATGAGGAAGTATTCGTACACTCGGCCGAGCACATCGCGGGCGCGGCTCGCCGGGTCGGAAAGCCCAATCGTGCCCACGAGATCGATGAGTTCGCCGAGACGGCGGGGCTCCAGGGTAGAACGGGCGTAGTCCTTGGGCAGCACTCCTTTGAGGACATGGTTGTGGCGCTCGATCGCCGACATTGCATCGTCGACCAGATGGCCAATCTTCGGCCGAGAGGCGTGCCTATGGAGAAACGCCCAGCGCGCATTCTTCGGCACGAAAATGACACTCCCCGGCGTCTGACTTCTTGCGGCGGCACCGGGGGCCGGTGGCGTTGCGGCGTGTGTCTCGAACGCGTCCGAGATGTACTTGAGGGCGATGAGCCCGAGCACCAGGTGCTTGTACTCGGCCACGTCCATGGTGCTGCGGAGCTTGTCCACCATCCGCCAGAGCGTCGCCTCGAAGCCCAGCCGCGCATCGGGCTGCACGCGCCGATCACCCTTCAGCACGCGTATGTCCGCCCGGGCAGTTAGGCGCCGCTTCATCGGCACACGTTTCGCGACCGAGCGCCACCGGGTCGGCAGGGTCGTCGAAGCCCACTGAACAGCGACGCCTTACGGCCCAGGAAGAAACCCTGACAGGTTGGCTCGCCAACGTCAGCTCCACATCAGGCGTCGAGTGGCCACAAAAAGGGAAAAGAACCTGCGACCTCCGGAAAGGCCGCAGGCAACACCGCAGGGCCGTCGCGCATCGGCAACGCACCTCGAGGGGGCTCGGGCCTGCTGTGCACGAACTGATTGTCTATTGATAGACGTTCGTGGCGGACTTTTCCGCCATCCGACTGCCTGCGTCGAAGAGCGAAGGCCCGGGCTCGGACGATCGGTGGAAGCGCTCCCCCCCCGAAGGGAATATCTTGAGTAGGTCTGAATATCTTGCTGTTTTCGCAATTATCTGCCTTTCTGGTATTTTCTCCCCGCCATGTCCGTGCGAATAGTATGCGATGATTCCCGCGTCTCAAAAGTGGAACCGAAGTGTGTCCCAAAGACATGTCTTGAAGAAGCAACATCCCTTCGCTGTGACGTGGTGGACTACGTCTTGACTCATCCTCGCTCTATTCGTTGGAACCTTGGGCGCACTGAGCCGCGCGCCCTCCAAACCGTTCGACGATACATACGCCCCGATACGGAGCTTCCCATTGGTGACACGGAGTTTCCCATTGGTGACTCGAACTAGTTAGTTCGTCTAAAGGAGATCCTCCGGGTTGGCTCGAGGATGTCTCTATGGCGAGTATCCGTCATAAGAGTCCACCCCGCCCGAATCCGCAAACACGCCTCACGCGAAGGAAACGGCTCGCGGAGGCGTTCTGCTGCACCGAAAATCATGTGGCTTAAAAAATAATTGCACTTTCCTGCGGGAAAAACTCGCTGAAGTCACTCTATACCTAGAGGGAGACAATTTGATTGCGCACTTGTAGCTGGCTGGGCCGCACGTTAGCGGCGTCGAAAGCTACCTTGAGTGATTCCGTCAATTTGAGTCCTTCTTTGCGCCCCGAACCCTGGCGGGGCGCTTTTGACGTCAATAAAAATCAACGCAACAACGAAAGGTGTTTTTAGATGAAGCAACTCCATGGAACGGTATGGTTGGCCGGGGCGCTCGTCCTCAGTAGCGCATGCTTCGCTGATAGTTCGCGTTCTTCAGAGCAGTCCCCCTCCACCGACGATGAGACTCTCCAAGAGGTCGTCATCACGGGCAGTCTCATTCGTGGGCCGCAGTACAGCCCCTCGCCATTGCGGACTTTTACTGAGATTGACATCAAGGAGTCCGGCTACGCGACGATTCACGGGTTCCTGAACGCACAGCCTTCTTTTTTCCGGGGGACTACATCGGAAGCGAACGGCGGTCCCGCGAATGGGCTCGTGCAAACAGGGGCGTTGACCGGGTCGAACACGCAGGCCACGAATCTCACATTCGCGCAGAGCGTAAACCTGCACGGTGTCGGGGACGGCTCGACTCTAGTGCTATTCAATGGCATGCGTGTCGCTAAGACGGCCGGGAACTTCTCGACAAATCTGTTGGCTCTGCCGGCCAGCGCCGTGGAGCAGGTCGACATACTGAATGATGGCGCGTCGGCCCTGTACGGTTCTGACGCCGTGGCCGGTGTCATCAACTTTCACCTCCGGCGGGATTATTCCGGACAAGAGACGCATGCTCGCTATGGGTTCGCGACTGAGGGCGGCGGCGCTGAGAGGCAGATCAGTCAGACGCTCGGCCGCAACTGGCAGGGCGGCTCGTTTTTAGTAAGCGGCGAATACTTCGGGCGCGGTGATGTGGATGCGGGCGATCGCAGTTTCAGCAACGAACTGCCTTCGCCCACCAGATTGCTGCCGGACGCCAAGAGCTATAGCGCGCTGGTAACCGCGCGACAGGAAATCTCTTCCGGCATCGAGCTGACCGGCACCGGACTTTACTCAAAACGACGAGTTCATTCGCTGACGTCGAACGATGTCGGACCACCAGAGACACCGCTACTGTGGGTCAACGATCATCACGGCGATGAGACGCAATACAGCCTGATGGGTGGCGGCAGCATGCATCTTGGCGCCACTTGGCTCGGCACCCTGGACGTGAACGTAAGCCACAACGAGAGTAGTCGCCGGCAAGTGCAGTCGCGCGGTCCGCTGGGGACGGAGACATTCAATGATGCAGAGACATCAGCGACTAAGGGCGCCGGCGTGACGTTCGACGGCACCGTCTTCGAGTGGCGCGGAGCACCCGTCAAGGCCGCAGTGGGCGGACAGTACCGACAGGAATCGTTTGATCCTGGCCGCACTGACTTCAGCCGCCACAGCAAGGCCGCTTTCGGGCAGCTACTGGTCCCTTACGCGTTCGATCCGCAGCGTATCGATTCTGCCCGCCTGGAGCTCACTGCTGCCGGTCGTTGTGAGGATTACAGCGACTTCGGAAGTCACTGCGATCCGAAGGTGGGTTTGGTCTTTGCTCTACCGTCGTTGGGTATGAACTTCCGCTCAACCTGGGGCAAGTCGTTCACCGCGCCTGAGTTTCTACAGTTGCATACCCCGGATATGGGTTTGTTTTTTCCGGTCCCGAATGCGACTGGCGGGATGACTCTCGCGGCGTTCAGGGCCGGCGGCAATCCCGAGCTACAGCCGCAAAAAGCAAAGACCTTTACTGCGGGGTTCGACATCAGGCCGTCCGATTTTCTTCGAGGCTTCACCCTGTCGGCGACTTACTTTGCCATCAACGAACGTGACCGGATCGAGCCGTCGACTGGACTCTTCGACGTATTTCTCAATCCTCAATACTTTGGGCGCATCGACCCGACGCCCGATCAGGCAGTTCTGCAGCACCTTTCTGAGCAGCCCGATTCGTTCAATCCCACCGGCTTGCCTTGGAGCCTGGCGCAGGTGTTGGTGGACAACCGCTACTTGAATATCGCCTCCATGCGTTTGAACGGCATCGATCTACTGGTGGGCTACGAACTGCCGGTGCGCACTTCAGTGTTCCATTTCACACTGGATACGACGTACCTGTTGAAGAAGGCCCTGCAACAGAGCGCGAGCGCGCCGCGCATAGAAGTGCTGAATCAGATCGACAATCCGGTAGATCTTCGAATGCGCGCTGGCATGGCGTGGCGCTACGGTGCCTGGTCAGTCGCCAGCTTCGTGAATTACACGGACGACTACAAGGACTCGCGGGTTCCGCCGACTGCTGAAGTCAGCAGTTGGACGACGGTGGACTTGACCCTACGGTATCAACTGCCGTTCACCAATCGCTCGCTCCGCAACATGGAGGTGGGGCTGTTCGGGCAAAACGTGTTCGGCGCGCAACCGCCGTACGTCCGCGACTTCGACGTGTCGCGCCGGGGCGGCGTTCATATCGACGGCGCGAATGCAAGTCTGAACGGACCAGTGGCCGGCGCGGAGTTTACGCTTAGCTGGTAAGCGCTTCGTACAGCCGCGTCTCGCCTGGTTCGAGACGCGGCTGTTCTCTGTGTTCCATCCTAAATTTGCTTTGGAGCGTACTGGATGTTTGCTCGACTTCGTTTACGGATCGCCTTTCTCGCCTTCGCGGTTGCCCTGACCGCCGCGAATCCAACCCTGGCCGCCGAGAACAACACGCCGCTGCCCATTGCAGCGGCTGTCGACAACATGGGGCTCGAGGCCTATGGACCTATCGCAGCGATTTCACCTGACGGGTCTCATGCAGCGTATTCGGTCTCGACAGCCCATGTGCATCAGTTGCGCATGCTGTCGCTGCAAGACTCTACGAGCAGCGCAATCACGAAGCCTACGGAAGACTCGCGCTCGCCTGTGTGGTCTCCGGACGGAAAATCGCTGGCGTTTTTCTCCCGCTCCCCGAGTCGCCCCGGCAATCAGTTCCATGTGTGGCTGTATAAGTCGGGAAAGCTGCGGCAAATCTCCGCAACGCCAGTGGCAACACGGCCGCCATGGGCCCGGCCGCTTTGGACACCAGACGGTCGCTCGATCATCGTTGCCCTTGCAACACCGGATGCTACCGCGATGCTCGAACCTCAGGCCAAGAGGAAGGCCGAAGCTGTCGAGGTGTTCAGAGCATATCGTGGTAACGGTCGAGAGAAATTGCCGTCGGAATTCTCGTTTCCATCGGACGGCCTCGGTATCGTGGACGTGCGCACCGGCAAATCGCGAAAACTCGCCGCCGGAGTGGTCTCTGCCTATCGGTTGGATCCGAGCGGTACGCAGCTCGCCACGCTCATCCGCCCGCCTCGGGCTAATACGGATGCATTCGAGCTACGCGACCACTTGCAGATCATTGACCTGAAGAGCGGCCGCGCGAGAACTGTTTTCGACACAGTTTCCTCAGAGTACGCCGAGATCACTTGGTCGCCTGACGGTCGGTATCTCACCTGGGTGCAAGATTACCCGCCGGATATCGGCACGGCGTATCTCGCCTCGGTAGATGGAACGCTGCGCAAGATCAAAGCCGATCCCGATGGGCCGTTCGCCGGAGAACATGCTCCCGGCAGGCCAATACTGTGGGACATCAGCACACAACGATTCTTTGCGGTGACTGATGGGCAGCTGTGGATAGGAACGGCAGATGAAGCCGTTGCGCGTCGCGTGACGAATAACGACGAGTGGCGAATCACCGAGCTCGTTCCCGGTGCTGTGCCGGGGAGTGTTGCATTTGGCGAAAATCATGCGTCGATAGTTGCATCGGTCGTCAATCAACGCACGCTTGATGAGGGATTTGCGAGCATCGATCTTGCGACCGGCGAACTGACGGTGCGGATAAAGACGGACGGTCACTATGTTAGCCGGGTGAACCGGCCCGCCGTGCTCCCCGACAAGCGCGTCCTCTATCCGGCGGAGGCCGCAGACCAGCCCCCGGCACTATGGCTGAGCACTCCGGACTTTGTCTCACCGCGCCTTATGGTGCGATTGAACCCGCAGTTGCCGGACCTAGTCTTCGGTAAGAGCGAATTGGTCACCTGGGAGAACTCACGCGGCGATTCGTTACAAGGCGCGCTGTTGTTTCCGGCCGACTATCAGCCTGGCCGCCGGTATCCGCTGATCGTGGACATCTACGGCGAGCCGGGGGCGGGACGGCTCAAAGGATTATTCGGCGCATCGAATGATGGCAGCGGTCAGATTTATGCGACGCGTGGTTACGCCGTGTTTCACCCGGACACGAATTTGCGCAGGGGATCACCCGCCGCGGATCTGGTGGAGGATGTTGAGAAAGGCTTGGACGCCGTGTTACGCAAGGGCATCATCGATGAGACACGCATCGGATGCGAGGGTGAAAGCTACGGCGGATACAACGTCATGGTGCTGATCACCCGTACCAAGCGATGTCGCTCCGCGGTGATCACCGGAGGTTTCGCCGAGCTCGCCACCGCCACGTACGGCAACCCGGGAAAAGGCTCGATGCAATCAGGTTGGGCGGAGGGGCCGCAAGGACGTATGACTGGGCATCCATGGGAGTCACCTGAACTCCGACAGATGTATATCGCTAATTCGCCGTTCTGGGAGCTGGGCGCAGTCGAGAAGACGCCGGTGTTGCTGATCCATGGCGCCATGGACGACACCGTCCCGCCGTTCGCTTCGCTCATGATCTTCAACGGACTGAAGCGCCGGCACCAGCCGGTTGAGCTCGTGCTCTTCCGCGATGAGGATCACGGATTTCTACAGCGGTCGAATCGCATCGATGTGGCGAATCGAAAGCTCGCATGGTCCGAGGAGCACCTGGATCTTGCGCGCGACTCCAGTGGGCGTTTGCTTTACGACGGCGATTTCCCTCAGCGCCGCCAAGACGGCACGAATCCGCCGCGCCCGGAGTCGACAGGCTCCCGATGAAGGAGACACAGTTGTGGCCTACTATGGTAGATGGGGAAAGACCAGATACCGCGCCCCCCAGAAAGCCTACGTCGATCACGAGTCGATCCACGGAACGACCTGCGTTTACTGCGGCCTGTCGGGAACCACGAGAGACCACATTCCCGCGATCGCAAGAGCGTATGAGACGCCCGATGTGCCACACATCTGCGTTCGCGCCTGTGAGCGTTGCAACCAGCTGCTCGGGGACAAAGGCGGCCTCAGCGTCGAGGAGCGCCAGAATTTCGTCCGGCACAAACTGGGGCTCTCGACGGGATGAGGGGCAAAAGGTCGAGGTCGGAACTTCTTCCCGTCGTGCCTAGTATGAGTCCGGACCTGGACACACATTCGGCGCTAAATGCCCGCCCTCAAGGACTTCGTCCAGTATCGAGTTCGTGGCGCGCTCTGTCCTGGGAGAGGTGGCCATGACGCAGGCCCGGTCCAGGTTGGATGGGGTGCAGATGAGGGCGTTGCAGATAGAGAGAAAAGCGGTTGGCCCGAAGGGGTCGAGATTCTCATCGTCGGCGTCACATCGAACGCATGGATGCTCGCGAAGCCAACTCGCGAGCCAAGGCACCGGGCGGCAGCGGCGCGATCCGCCGCTGTGCCCAGTGGTTCGTCGGCGATATCGAATGCCCCCCATCGATCGCCGACCTTACGCACGTAGCCACCGGACACGATGTGTGCCGTACTCGCGGAAGCTGGCAACGGCACGCCGCCATTGGGTGGCAGGGGCCTTGTCCTGCCGCAGATTCGTAACCTCGCGAATCGCACTCGAGTAGAAGATCGGCCCGCGTGAATCGCCGTACGAACTTCCTCTCCGCGGATCCTGCGACCCCTCGCGATGGGTGCTTCCATTGACACCTCTCGACCACACGCCTTATGCGTTTCAGTACTAATGGTCGAAGCTCGCGGGTAATCCGTCGATAGTTCCACGCGATCCGGCACGGACTTGGCCAGCCTGCGCACACGTTGCCTCGGCTTGGGGAACGTCCGAGCCCCCACGCCCTGCCTGAGTGCACATGCCAAACGTTGAAAAATATGGGCAGAATGCGCAACCGATGAGACGCTAATAAACACATCTGTCGAGTCGGCTGGTTGAGCGGTGGACGGGAAGACTGACCAGCCAGACTGAGGTATCGGTCGAGCGATCGGTAGCGTTGAAGGGAAGTCCCCGATATCCGAAGGCACAGCTAGCGTGACTACATGGCTTCATTGAAGCTCGATAGGAAGGCTTCCGCCTCACCTGTGCAAAGGCCTGCGCCGAGGCCAGCATGGATTGTCCTGGACGAGAACAACTTCCCGGCCTTCTATGATGAGGATGCGGGGACGGCCGGAGTGTGCCAAACGGAGCATGAGGCGCAGGTCGACATCGTTGATCACTTTCTCATCCAGCTCGAGCAATTCAAGTCCGGAGAGCGCAAGTTTGAGGAGATTGACCTTGCGCAGTTCAGCTACGTAGCGTGCGCCGTCCGTGAAAATGGGGACATCGGGACAGAGGACGGCGAGTATACGCGCGAAGAAATTCGCCGGCACTTCGGAGTCGGCGACGAGACCTTCCCGACACCCTAGAGCCGTGGGCCCACAAGACAATTGCCGAAGCCCTGGTTTTGCCCCGAATGTAGCCTGCTGTGCTCCGACAGAGGAGAAGCATCGTCGTTGCGACCAGCCCCCGTGTGACGACGGCTGATTTAATAACAACGAGATTCGCGCGCGAGAAGTCGGCATCGATCTCGGTCAACACTCCGGAGACTTGCGCGCAGACAACAAGCGCCACCTGCCGTAACTAGCTCTCGATGCGGATCGGGGCGAAGTCGGCAAGACGGAGATCGCGCCAGCGCTTTCCGCATCAGCCCAATAGTGCCACGAGGCGGAGAGTGCGAAGCCTGTATCACGACTCATCTGCTCGAGAGCGTCTTCGAGCGTAATTCCCCCACGACAGGTCTACTGCACACGGGGAGAGAGAAATCGTAGGCTTTGGGCTGGCTCTTGATATCGAAACAGAAAGGACCTCGCTCGCAATAATACGCACCTTGGATCGCGACTTCGTTGGGGGAGCGTTGTGCGTTTGCCTGGCCGATAAATCGAACGAGCGCCTCGCGCATCGGCAGCGCCGGGACGTCAAATTTTAACTTCGCGATGGACGGGGCGGGTGCCACCGAATCCGCCCTGCAATCGATCCATACTGCGCCATCGTCTAACTCTACGGCCCGACACGAAGTCCCGAACATCAGACGAGCCAATGATTCTGTCGAGGTAAATGATCCAACGAGCGGCCCGGTGATGTAGCAGTCGAGTCCGGTCGCAGCTACAAACTCAAGGTCCGTGGTGCGACTCCACGCGAATAGTGCCTCGTTCAACGATTGCTGGGGAAGGCACCGGCACTCTTCAAGCTGCCACGGGACAGGACGCTATAGAGTTGCATGCCCGCCGCTTCCACAGCCGCTTCGCTCTCAAGGTACCTTCGAATCCCGAGTCCGAGGCCAAGGGCGATCATCGCGGCAAGTACGTAGGCGAAACGTAACCGATTCCGCGAAGGCTTCGGCCGAAGACCAGCAGACTCGGCTTCAGGAGGATTCGCAGCCTCGACAGGTGGAGGCGACGGATCGACGCCTGATGGACGTTCTGCGGAGATCATCAGCTCCTCAATCTTGTTTCCAGGCCCACGAGGAGGCCACACAGCGTAGCGTCATCGTTTGCAGTCCATGCCGAAACGAGAAGCGACTTCACGCTCGGTGGCGCGATATGGTTTGGGGAAGATACCTGCCGTGCGCCGAGGTGCGCAGCTGTCTTCTCTACCCGGGACTCGGGATCTATTTGGAGCCGCGCAAGGCTGTCTCAGCGGCACGTCGGAAGGCGATCTCCTCTCGATCAATAGAGAGATCGGCCGGCGCTCTCGTTCCAATGCGGACCCGGTTACGCTCCACCGCCACAACGCTGACGACCGCGGCATCGGTGTCGAAATGGTCTCCTTCGTATAGTTTTGCATTGATCTCAAGCCGAGTTCGCTTCTTGCTGATCGCCGCAACGGTAACGAAGAAGTCTGGGCCCAACTGCACTCGTTGCAGCTTCTTCCGACAGACAGAGATACCCGCTCCGTCTGGTAGGGTTTGCAGCGTTGGTTCATTGTCCGGTAAGAGCTCTTGCCAGATGTTTGCAGATCCGCAGAGGGCAACCCGAGCACATTCCTGTGCTGGAACAGTTTCTAGGAACCGAACAGAAAGCTCGTCACCCGTCACACTTGCGGGCGTTCTGCATCTGGAATGCAGAGTGACGTGTTTTCCTGGCTCCAATGTGAAGCCGAACAAAAGACGCGCAAAACCTCCGCTGGTCTCCCAGTGGCCCGGTTTGATGTCGAGAACTTCCACGGTGAACTCGTTGCCAATGATGATTCGCTCGTACTCGCGTCTCATCAGGACAAGGCTGCCAGTGCGGTCAGACGTTGCCAGATCCGCGGGTACGTCGCAGGTTGGCGGGGTAGAGATCTCAAGGGGGTCCAACATTGCGCATACCTGCGAAAACCCAAGGTGATCATTCATAGACGGCCCCGGAGAGCGTTTCCGTTAGCCGGCAGTGTGGTTCGCAAAGACTTGGCAGCGACACCTTAAAAACGACAAAACCGGCGGGCCATGTTCCCGTTTCTCATTGACAGAAGCGTGGCGGCATCGCGCACTTGGCTCTTACAAATCCGTTCCGCCGGCGTCGGCGGCCCTCGAGTCATCGCGTGAAAGGCCCGAGGCGAGGATCACGCAGCCGTAGAGCTCCGTATTCGGAACTGCCGTCGATCTCGCTGCAAAAGTAAGCGTATTCGGCGTGGACCGCCAACGCCCACTCGCTCTTGGATTCCATATCGTAGTCGGCGAGTCGGCTCAGCCGCTCAATCAGGGTCTCCAACGCTCGCTCAAGAGTGCTCTCTACGACGATCGGCAGGAGGGTCGATCGCAGGAGAAAGTCGGTTGCCGTGTCCATATCCAGGCCCCCCGCGGACGTGGATGATCGGATGTCTTCGACGTGCTCAGCGGGCGAGAGGGCCAACCAGATGCCCTTGCTGTACCTGTCATCCCAAGCCTCGAGTACCCAGTGCTGCCGCTTCATGCATTGCTGGATTGGATTCATTCATGAACTCCCGGGCGGGACCGCCGCTCGCGTGAACTCGCACTCTACTTCGAGCCCTGTAGGAAGGCTTTTCCGCCGCGGGGCGCGAGGCCTGCACCTGCTCGGCACGCGCGCTATTCTCGCTCGTTGTGGGTCCGTCCTGCCCGGATGTCCGTCTCGATGAGGGGATCGCCTTTGATGTCCACGGTCGGCACCGTCCGATTGTAGATGCCCGTATGCGCGGCCCCAATGCGTCTGTACTTGACGGTCCCGTGATTCACGGCTTCCGTCCAGCACTGGGAGCCGCGATACGTGATGCACGCGATGTCGCCCTTGGCTTCGAACACGGCGTCGTGACGGTAGCGCTCAATCGGGTTCGCGCGTTCCCAATTCGCCCCAGATCCTAACGCGCGGAAGTCCACAGGCAGTACCGGAGGGTCTCCGATCGTCTCGCTGGCGGCGCGGGGCTCGTAGATCACAGGATGCTGATACCCGTGGTCGACGACCATATCGGTGCTCGCCGGGAGAAGAGGCGCGCGGGGAAGCGGCAGCAGCCCACCACAGGCCAACGGAACTAGGCCGAGCGCCAGCGAGCGTGCTCCCAGAATCCGGCGAGCCAGCCCTAGCTCCCCGAGATTCCATCGGCCAGCCGGCAGCAGACGCGTCCATTCGAGGTAACGGAACTTCGCTGCTTGCACGTCTGAATAATTTCATGCTGCGTCCGACAGCAAAGGAAGTTCCGGTGCAAACATTCCCGCGATGTTCGACGACGAGTCGTCGCCGCTGGAGGCACGCTTGTCTTTGATTGAAGTACGGGTTCGAATGAAGGGAAGTTCGCGAGCTCACCGCGCAACCGTTCGTAATCCAGTTACGTCCCCGACACCACTAGAACGAGGGTAACGATGCGGCTTCCTCTGAAGCGATGTGCGAAAGTGCGAAACGGGAAGGGCAGTGCGCTGCTTGTCAGCTTGGTCTGCCAGTTACTATTCGCGACATCGGCCCGCAGCGAAGACATCCTTCCGTTAGAACGTCTGTATCTCGAAAACGGCATCCCTGTCGACATGGCGCCATACCAAGCCGACAACCAGGTCCGCATCTCTCTCATTGTTAACGCCGGGAATGCCACCGACCTCACTGTTCCACTCATGACGTTCCCCAGAGCGTTGAGCTTCATGCGCTGGGGCGGCACAGAACGCGCAGCAACCATTTCTAATACGCTCGTCCGCGAAAAGGCGGGCATGAGCACGAGCTGCGGCCCGAGCGTTTGCTTCGTAGATCTGCTGGCAGAGATCGATACCGTCGACGGCGCCCTGCAGCTGATGTCCGACATGGTGCTGCGTCCGATCTTCGAGCAGGACGACTTCATCGAGATACGCGAGCAAACTGTTGAGCAATTCCGAACTGAAGTTCCGATGGATAATCTGCCAATCAGCATGCTGCTGGAATACCTATACGGCCGTGACCATCCTCTGCGCCGTGAGCAACCCGACACTATGGCTGTCGAGCAGTTCGAGGCGCTGACTTTGGACCAGATGGTCGCAACCTACCGGCGCTGGATGCGCCCTGACAACGTGCGGTTCGCCGCGATAGGCAACATCCCAAGTAAAGAGCTGCTGTCGCTGCTCAATCGGCACTTCGGACACTGGGAACGCCCCAACTCACCACTAGCAACCAGCGCCGTTCCGAAGTTCGTCAAGCAGACTGAGCCACGCGTGTTCCTTCTTCACTCGCCGGGCCTGCGCCGCGCGATGGTAGCCGTTGGTGGCGCAGCCCCGATCACTGGAGCCGACCGTCAAGATTTCGCGAGCGCTGCGGCGTTCCTTGCCATCCTCAACTCCCGCTTGAAATCGTTTCTGCTCGACAGCCAGCGCTCCACCTACGGGCGCAACAAGATGCTCTTCAGCCCTTGGGGACTGTGTCCGGACCTACAATTCGACGCCGCGAACGACGACCTGGGCGCGGTGCTGAAGCAGGTCAAAGGAGAGATCGACGCGCTCACTCAAAGCCGACCGCCGACTGCCAGGGAATTGGCAGGGGCATTGAACCAAGAGCGAAGTATTTACGCACATCTCGTCGATCCAAAGATTGGCCAACGCATCGCGTTCCATGTACAGCGTCAAGTGTTCGGGTTCACGGATCATCCTTACGAGCGCGTCAACCAGCAAATCCCCGCCGTCACGGCCGCCACCGTGCAGAACGCACTCGCCAACTTGGAGATCGACCATGCGCTCACTTGGGTCATCGTCGGTGACGTCCCAAAGATCGAAGCTCAGGTCCGCGCCCTGAACTTAGGAAGGCTCACTGTGGAACCCGCGGCCACGAAATCCACGCAATAAGGAGCCACGTGGCGGGTATCGGAGGAATGGACCGACACCGGCCGGTGATCGCGCTCGTGTTTTTGGCGCGGGTGGGCTGGTCGGGATCGATCTTGGCCGGCAACGCGTTCCCAAAGTTCAGAGCTCGAGGAGCGAGGGGGAACAAAGGGTAAGGGGCCATGCGGCGTCGAGGGAGGGGACGCACCAGCGTGGGCGAGAGATGACCCCGCGGGCGGGACTCTTATCCGCGCGCAGCGAGCTGGAGCCGCGGACATACACACAGGAACACCCGGGCAGCCCAGTCGTGACGGTCGCGTTGTATGTTCACGGTAGGCGACCGATCACACACATCTCCGCGTGGGAATATTCGTCTCCCCACTGGGCCGTGATCAGATCCAGCCGTTCTCCTTCCCGAGCCCATTGTTCCCCATAGCGGAGCCACGCAACTCTGAAAGATGAGCTCGTTAGCCAGAAGCGAAGAAACCGGACCCAGCAGCCCATACGCTTCCGCAACGACAGCGAGCGTCCGGGCAGTATTCGGGCAACCAGGGTTGCTGCGCGCCGCAGCCCCACGCGATCGGCATGCGGACCGACCATTGCGGCACGAATTGCGCGCTCTAGGGCCGTCTTCTTTGACCCACCGGCATCACCTCGCGCGCACGCCTTCACGATCTGAAAGCTGCGTTTGAGTTCTGCGTATTCGACCAGGCGCACCAAGGTCCGATGGCCTGTTCGGAAATTCGCGCTCGTCAACCAGCAATATCGGTACTGGATTGCGACGCACATCCTCATAAGTAAAGCCACGAGCGGACGGCCAGAGAGCCTGGCCGAGAGCTCCTGCCCCTCGTTGAGCACGCTAAGTAGTCCACTTGGTTCGTTCGCTCGCATGACGTGCATCGCGATCCGGAGCGCTACTGTCTTCGAACGTTGAGTGTTCCTTCGCAGCACCACAAACCGACCCCTTAGCCGCGCTCGTAGGAGTTAGTGACCCTTCTGTCCCTACAACGCATGAGAGGCGGAATACCCCTTCAAAAAACTTCGGAGATTTTCGTGGAACGTGCGTCAGAGACGGAGCAAGCGCGACTTCGGCGTCGCCGGCCGCGTGCTGTCGAGTTACGGGGAGTGAACATGGCGTGTGTTGGGTCACCGCGGGTGAGTTCTCGCCGCGCCCGAGGCAGACGCAGCCATCCCGCGCACCTGCTCGGTCTCAGGCGGCTTTTCTCCCGAGCCAAGGGCTCAAACTTTCGCCCGGCGCGCAGCCCTTCCCCGAGGCGGCGGCGGCAGCAAGGGCGAGACGGATGTCCCGGCTCGATATCCCGTCCGGGACGTCAGACGCAGCAGAATGCGGGCCAAGGCATCCGTCCGATTTGGCGGTGAAAATGTGGTCACCCGGGCTTCATCCGCGAAGCGAGCGATCAGCTGCGCATCACGACCCAGATCGAAGAAGTCGACTTCGTTGGGGCACGGGAAGCCATTGTTGGGCTCGAGCGATTCAAGGTGTGCCAGAGCTTGACGCTCAGCAAAGCAGCCGGTGCAACTTTCGGCGGCTGACAGACCATGAAGACACTCACCCGGGACGTCAGAGGCAACGGCCTGCGCCTCATCCAGATCGCTACAGGTCCAGGGCCTCCTGATCGCTGCTGCCGAATCTTGCACGGCAGGGATTTTAGGACCTTGGCGCAGCGTAGTCATCCCATGGCATTTCCGCGCGCCTCTCTCACCTCTTTGGGCGTGCGCCTCGACGAGGGCAGCCACCTACTCGTGGAGCTGGCCGACTCCCAGACTCTCCCAACTTCGCAAGATCGCGTCGGGGCACCTACAATTCGCCGACGAGCGCCACGGACACCTGGCCGCGCGCAGACGGTCCTATCGAACACGGATTGCTCGTGGGGGACGCCCGTGGCGCTTTTCCAAGACTGTCGCGGCTAAGCCGGTAGCATCGGCGGGCCATCCTTCTCAGCCCCGCGGAAGCATTCGCTCGAGGGCCGCTGCAGATGCGCGCGGTGAGCGCGCGACCGACGGCTCTCGAAACTCGCTCCGGTTGTCGTGGAGCTGCGTGATGTGACATTGAATTACGTGGCTGTCTCCGCTGGATCCTTGCAGTAGACGCTCGGTTTTCGTGGGTGGTGCCGTCTCTGCCAGTCACACACGGCCGGTGCGCATTCACTGTTAATCAACTTGCCGATCGCCATGCCTCGAACGACGAGCTCCGCGCCCAGGGTCTCCGAATCGGGATCGAAGCCGTGCTCCTCCAGCCAACCCCGCGGCAGCATGCGGGTCTCTTCCCGGATACAGGCCGGCGCCTCGGCCAGCTCGGCTCGGTACTGCTTCTCCCACGCTACCTTGATCTTTTCGCGTAGCTCAGGATCGACAGGTCTGCACTTCTGGTTGGTCTGCAATCGGCCGATCTTGTACACCTCGCAGAATGGGGCCTTGCCGAAGTACATCGCTTCCAGCTCATCGGCCGCGTATCTCTCCTCGAAGGGACGGGAGTCCACAGGCGTGGCGGCGCACGCAACCAGCGCCAGGAGTCCGAATGCGCTGACCGATCCAATCCGGTACATGCTCCTAGCTCCTTCTACGCGCTGGGGTCTGGGCAACTCTGCATGAGGTCAAAACTGCATCCCATTGGCGTTCGTCACTTTCGCGATCCGCGCGTTGCGTCGGGGCCATGGGGCCCTATCCTGTGGCCGTTCGCCTGGTTTCTCGAGCAAAGCGCGCGCAGAGCATCTTGGCGGTACATCCCACATACAGACCTGCGCGAAATACGAGCCAGGCAAGCGCTGCGGCCAGCACCCCGATCGGAAACGCCAGCGCGGCTCCCCATAAAGACCCTTGCCGCAGACTGAGAAACAGAGCCGCCCCGAAGACCACGAGAAAAGTCAGTGCGCCAATGAGCACGACCCATGCGCTCCGGACGTTGGGTGCTGCAGCCCTCTGCCACCCGATGATCCAGCCGGCGAGCAGCAGGACGTCCAGCCAGACCAGGAAGACGAAAAGCGGCACGGGCACGACGACGTATTCTCCGGACATGATGTTCCCTGGGTTACTTTCGGCGTACGAGATTGTTATTTGCCGAGCGGCGGCTCTTGGTCGCGGCCGGGCAAGGATCGCCCGCCAGCAAGTCGACTACCACTAACATGAAGCCCACGACTAAGAACGGCAGGGCCATCAGCAACGCGATGGCCGCTGGCAAAAGACCCATAAGCACCGCCAACATGCCCATGAGCAACGCGATGCACGCTGGCAACAGTCCAGTGAAACCCAGCACAAGCCCCATCAGTACCAGCACAACGAGTGTCGGCACGCCGACGATAAGAGTCGCAATCGATCCCGTGCGACCATTACCGCGCCGGTGGCGCCCGGCACGTCGTGGGCGGCGACTCCTGTCCCGCTTGACTCCGGACATGCTGGAAATGCGCTTGCGGGTTGGCATTCGACCGATCGTCTCCGAGGAAGGCATTTTTGGCGCTTAGATCGTAGCATCCGGCCATAGCTTGCCTAGCATTTCCGTTGTTGGCCGTTCGGCTGCGGCCGGCTTCGTCGCCGAAGGACAGATGTGTGCGAGCCCGAAGGTTGTCGAGGTCGTTGAATTGGACGTAACCGGAGGGGTCGCGGCTTGTCGGCCCGAAATGCACCTCAGCGCGCATTCGACCATCGATGTCCAAGATCGCTCAACTGTTCCCGCTTTCGATCTGCCTGCACGGACGACGTCTCCTACGCTAAACCACCGGCGCTCTGAACAGTTCGGAGGCCTATGGCGTCGAATTCGGAGGGCCCATCTGTGTAGCCCCGCTGCGCAAGCTCATCGGGGTCGGGAAAATACTTGGCAACCCGTACTATCGCGATAGTCTGAGTATTCTCGCCTCGACTGGGGCGCATTGAGTTCAACGGTAGCACCACACGTGATCTGCAGGATGCGCAGGTAACCTGGGAGCGGTCATGACGAAATCGCGAGAAATCCACGGGCCACTCCCGTGGTTAGACGACCCATACCTTGATCGGCCTTTTTCTTCCGCCGAGGAGGGGCGTGCGTTCGTGAGGGCCATATGCCGCCTCAACGGTCCGGTTGTCTCTACCGAACAGGCCCGCGGGGTCGTCCAGCGAGTGCGCACCACGGGTTTGGCGCACGAGCCGTCGAAAGGCGGTGATCAAACTACCGGGGCGAGCACAGAACTCGATGAAGCGCTCAGCCGCGGCGGTCCATCATGAGTACGCACGCAAGCGGGGGACCGCCTCGAAGTTGCTCGAGGGAAGGCGTCTTCTCGGTGGCAATCGACCGCGGGTGGTTCAGTTCGTGTTCTGTTGGGTACTGAAATTTTGCAAAGTGGCCCACGCTGCAGCCTGCAGTGTGTGTTGGCACTTGCCTTCACAGCGCGAGCATTGCCACCGTGCGCCAAAGTCGTCACGTACTAACATCACCGCGACGCCATTCACTTCAACGCGCTTTTGGATGTTGGCCATGAGGGCTGAAGAGTAGTCCGTCTTGTAGATATCAGGATCTCGACAGCGATCAGCCGCCGGCGCAACGAGCCACAACCGCCGGTCGCACGGGGCTGAAGTCGATCATTCGCTCCCGACATGGAGTCACGCGAAGTGAGCTACGCCCGCCCAACGCCGGCACGTGGATTAGACAAGCACCCGCTCAGGATTTTCCGCCGCACAAGTAAGTTTTGTCTACTCAGACTTACTTGCATAAGAGTGTACGAGTCAAAGACTCGCCTCCTGATTGAACGCAGGCACCCGTCGGCACGACCAGTTGCTCCACTCGCTCGCATCGGGAGGATGGGCGTCATGGAATCCCCAGCAACGACATCAGGGTGAAAAATCCTTGTCCGGATCCGGCACCGCGTAGGCGTGTACCCATCCCCAGACGTCCGCATGGATCGCGGTCATCGTACTGTGACAGCGGCGAGGGCCTGCCCAGAGCCCATGGCGGTCGGCCGGGTGGATGAACTCCCGGTGGACCTGCGGGACATACTGGCCTTTCGGCAGGATCCGCCATCCTGCAGGAGCGACAATTTCTCGACCGTCGCGGTCCTTCCCGTACTCGGGTGTGCTCCTGTGCAATGCCGGTACCTCTCGTCTGCTCGACTCTGGCAGACCAACTCGAGGTGGAACCCATTGGCCACCAGCATCATGCGGAAGTCGCGATCTGGCTAGAGTTTCCGTCACGTGTGGGCACGTGCACCGGACGTGAGGGAAAGACATCGAGGCTGCGGCCGACCTGACCACTACCGCACCCGACATGGGCCCGCGGCGTCCCGCCGCTTGCCCCTCCGTGCCGCAGTGGCTACGATCGAGGCAGGTTGTGCTCACCTGTCCGCCCGCTTCGAATGGCAAAGAGCACCCCTCACGAGGGTCTTCTCCGTGCGTAACATCCAAGGCCATGGCCTTACAGGTAATGCGGGTGCCTGCGGCCAGCTGACTTTGGAGAACGCTCGTGAGCAAGAAAGACCGTCCGTTGTTAGTGGTCGACGGGTACAAGAAACAGGCCGAACGCCTGCGTGAGTACCTTGCCAATGCCGGCGTCGACCTGAAGCAAACCAACGCCCTCGAAGCGGTGGCCCAGATGCACGGCTACCCGAACTTCAACACGCTGAAAGCATCCGCGAAGATACGCGCGCATGAGGAGCTGTGGTGCACCCTGAGTTGGGGTCGCGCTGAGCTGCCCGTCATCAATGTCACAAGTGACCCTGAGCTCGCGTATGCCAGCTTCCTTCAGACCGTGCTGATCAACGTGTCCCTGATGCCAGACCGACCCTATTCGCTGGCGGCGCTCGAAGATGACGCTGCCCTTCGCGGCATCTACCTGTTCGACGAACAGTCACTCATCGCAGCACTCGTGACGCCCGGCGGACTCACTGAAGATGAGCGTGAACCCATTCCCCGAGGGCTCTTCGATCCTGAGTCGCCGCGCCGGGCGGCGGCCTGGCTCGCAAAGGCGATCGAACATCGCAAGGATCCCGGAGCAGAGGAGCGCCGAGCTCGGTTCCACCACTCGCAGGTAGCCGTGAATTTCAGCCGGGACCTTGACGACATCATCCGGTCAGAGCACGGCGTCGAGCCGGCGTCAGAGGATGGCATGCCCCTGTGGGAACTGATGCAGAACGTGAGAATCTGGGGAACGGCGACCGCGCGAGTACAGGGCGGCTGCTCCTCACCTGGCGAACCCTCGGAAGGCGTACAGCGCAAGGAAGCCGCGGGCGATATCGAATCCATACTCAAGGCGGTGTGTCCCGAAGGTTCGAGACTCGCGCTCGTGTACGAGCCGCGCAAGGGCTGGACCGTCACGGATCAGTTCCTGGATCTGCCGGCGCGGCACGGCAAACATATTTCCATCTTCGAGGTTTGTTGTCCGAGCAACTGGCAGGGCAAGACGGCAGACGAGGCGATCGAGCGCTTCCGTGAGATCCGCCGGCTGCGGGCGGGGGAGATGCACAGAAACAGACCCCTGTGATCAAAACTCCCGGGTCCGCGCGGACGGAAATGGCGCTCGATACGGCGCGTATTCATTGTCCGGCGGGCCCGCTCGGGTCGCGTCCACTCAAGCGCGCGTTGTCACGTCGGTTGGTAGTTGCGATCACCGCGGGCTGGCCTGATGCGGCTCAGTAGATAGTCACGATCGTCTTCGTCCTCATCGGGGAGCAGCGCCTGCAGAAGTAATAGGAGCTGAGCTTGGTGGGGACGTTCCGGCACAACAAGATGCGGGGTGCTCGCATCGAACACGAAGGCATCACCTACTTGGAGCCTTCGTGTCGAGGTGACGACCTCGGTCAATTCAGGGTCATCCCGCAGCGGCCGCGTATGCAGGGTTTGCATGCGATACGCATGAGGACCTGCGTGCAGAACGACCGAGTAGATCGCGTACCCGACGAGTGCAGGTCCCGCATCAGCATGCGGGGCCGCCCACTCGCAGCCGAGGATCTCAAGCGCGCCGTTGGCCGCGTCTTTGACGAACTTCGGGAGAGTGGCCACCACGGCATCCCATGCCGCGCCGACAACCTGTCCGCATTCACGAACGAGAGTCTCTCGATCGACGGTTTCGATGTGGTCTTCGGTCGCGCGCGTCTTGATGAAGGGCCTCACCCAATCGCTGAGCGCTTCGAGCCTCGCAAGCGAGCACGCCGTCCTCGTTGTCTTGTAGAAGAAGTGCCGGCTCTTCACGCCGCGCGGTACCGCGAGGCGGTTCCCCGTATGTCGAATGCTCCCGTGCATGGAATTCACTATCACGGGGGCGGAGTGGGCACTTTGCTCACGCCCGGTCGGTAGACATTATCGCAGGTTCCGGTGAACCGTTCACGCGACGGCTCCGTGTGCGCGCAGGCACGATCACCAGCGCGCCCGGATAAGGACAGCAACGATCCAGAACCGGCACGTTCTCGGAAACGAGGTTAGTCTCAGGGTGAATGTGGCGCAGGTTCCCATGAGTTAGAGCCTTCCCAAGCGGCTTGCGCGGCGTCACCTAACCCGCGTATGCGTTGCTCGAGCGCGGTCTCATAAGTCAGTCCCTCAGTAGCGGGCACGATCCACAACCGCAGACCGATGGAGCGTGGCCTACCCGAGTTTCGATCGAGGAGGGCGGGGCCGGTTAAAGCTCCGTCTTCCAGACGATACTCATAGTCACGCGATGGAGCTCGCTGATAGTCATACGGTGCAACTTGACGATAGTTGATGAAGCTCAACGACGCGCGAATGGGACCATCATCCAAGATCGTGACAGGCGAAGTATGACTCTCGATATGATCCGTACTTCCGTCAGCTATGCGGGGGGTAGTGATCGCTTTCAGGAATGCCTGAGCATCGAACGACTGTCCCAAGGCGATGTAGGCTGCCTCGATATTTTGCAGAGGGATGGCAAACCGATCGTTTGATGCGATCCAGGTGCGTTCCAGGCTGCATCCGGCGTAACCGAGAGGCGCCCTCACTTTCTCCGCTAAAGCGATTTCCGCTTCGTTGCCAACGTAAGCCGCATGGATGCTTAGAACGAAGGTTGTATCCGGTTTCGCTTGCGCTTCGATGCTGCATTTGTGAAATGGACCGGGACCGTCATAGTCCCAAGAGCCGTAGTATCTTTTTTCCAAACTGCCCATTGCCTCGACAACTCGATCGGCAAACGAACCCCCTCCCTCCGCTAGGTGGGAAAATGCGATCCGTTTCGCATCCGTGCCGTGAGCGGCGCGGATCTGTCGGAGGTTCTCGTGGAGTGCCGCAGGACGAGCACCACCGTAGACTCGAATGGCGTCATGTAACGCAGACAACGTGTTGAACCTGAGTGTGCGTTGGTGATCACGCCGGATGATGCTGTCACCGTAGTTGTTCTGCTCATCTCGCATGGACTGTCTCCAAAATTCCCCGGGGTTCCGTCCCCACCGCCAAGCATGGTGAGGCGCGTCGGTCGTGATCGATCTCGTAACGGACCCTGCCGTGTTGAACGGTGCATCTTGCCCTGAGAGCCCGTTTCATTTTTCCCCTTCATTCACAGGCGCGACCGGACTGCTGCAACGAGGCCGTCAAAGAACGATATCACCTGCTGGGTATCTGACTAGTATTCGCGACATCCTGCCGACTTGCCCACGATCGAGGCACCCGAACTGCGGGGGCCCTCTGGACGGCTTAGACCACCATTTGCACAACCGCATAAATTCTGCGCTTCGGCGTAGACCAATTTCGGCTATCCGGTGTCCTTTAAGCATGGGAAGTAATTTCGGAGACCTTCATGCTGATGCCGGTTACGCGCTGGATCAAAGCATTCAAGAGAGAACGAACGCTTACGAAGGCGTTGAAGTGGTGGATGGCCCTCGATCTCGCAGAGGAAGAGAGCGAAAAGCAACACATCGCCCAGCGATTACAGCGCTGGAGAGACGCTAGCCCCCTCCACGAAATTGCCTACCTGAGGGTCGACTACCACCTTGCCCGGAACAGAAATCTCCTCCTGAAAATGATCGTGAAGAGCCTAGAAGACCGGGGCTGATTCTAAGCGCGCTCCGCGCTCGACTTCACCGGCCACCCAATGCGATCCGCCTGGCTGCGGGGGCCCCAGTAGGAGTTCATTCAGCATTCGGTTTCCCATCGCTAGCCGTTCGCCTGCAGAAGGTTTCGTCGCGGAGGTCACAGGTTTGCGAGCGCCTCAACTTGTCGAGGTCGTTGCATTGGACGTAGCCGGAGGGGTGGCGTTTGGTCGGGCCGAAATGCACCTCAGCGCGCATGCGACCGTCGGTCTCGAAAATCCGCTCGATTGTTCCTGGTTTCGATTTTCCCGCTCGGACCACGTCCCCGACGTTGAAACCACACGCGGTCTGAACGGTCCGGAGGCCGACGACGTCGAACGCGGCGGGTGCGTCTGTGTAGCCCCGCTGCGCAAGCTCATCGGGGTCGAGTGCGCGCAGACGTGAAACGGCCCACTCATGCTCAAGGAGAATGACAGTGCGCTTCTCCTTCTTGGACGACATCGATTTGTTGTGAGCCTTCAGCGCCTGGACTCGATACAGACGAATCGCAGCGACATCATTTGGATCCGGCCGCGGCATGCGCAGGAACGGCACGCTCGACTGCTTCGAGGCGGCGGGAGCGGTGAGCGCGCTATTGCCCGACTCGACTCTGCTGCCTTCGGGCGTGCGGATGTCCTCATCGAGTCTGGTGGTGTTTCGCTCCGAGTCTGTCATCTCCTGATCCTTGGTCGAATTCGACGCGTATCGGCGCAGCGCGCGGAATGGCTCAGCACGCCGCCCTCGCACCGGAGGGTCCAAGCCTCACTGCTTTTCTCCGACCATGCTTTTCACGTTGCAGAATAGTAGAACGGCTTGGTGAACGGGGACTCGATAGGGCACCAATGCGTGCAGGTGGACGGCGCGGGGGAGGGCTCCGCGTGCACCGACAAGAGCACCCACCGCTTATCGGCGGTGTAACCGCCGAGAAAAAGAAGTTCGTCATTGGTGCTGATCAGCCAGCAGAACCCCGGCGTCTGTGGCGGGTCGCTCATGGGCTTCGGCTCTCTAACTGGCATTGTTAGTCCCCCGGATGCGTTTGTATTCCGTAGCGACGGCAGACGTGTCCGTCGCAACTCGTGCTGGAGATCCACGCACTCGCGCAGGTCGCGCCTTCACTTTTTCTCCCCACCGCCGCGCGCTCGGCCTTCCTCGCCCGCAGACGCCTGTCCTTTCAATCGACCGTTCTCACCGGCCAGGCGCTCGCGCTCCTGCTGACACTGGGTGAGCGCCGACTCCAACTCCTGAACTCGCTTTTCGGCGCTCGCCCGCGCGCCATCGGCCACCCCGGCGGTGCGCACGGCCTCAGCCTTTTCGGTTTGGGCACGCACGAAATCCTGACGCTGGTGTTCCAATTCGATCGTCAGTTGTTTGAGGGCACCCTGGGCGGCGCCGGCTTCCCCGACGGCCTGGGCGCGCTGCGATTCCACGGTCTGCAGGTGCTCGGTGCGCTCGGCGAGCTGCTTGCGCAGCTCTCGCGCCTCGGCCACCGCCGTCTTCTCGCGTGCTTCCAGATCCGCTACCTGCCTGGTGAGCGCCTCCTTGGTGGCGCGCTCGCCAGAGAGATCCTTCTCGGCCTTGATCCGCGCGTCGCGCTCCCCCTGGAAGTCCTTGCGCAATTGCGCGTGGTCGGCGCGCAGTGTGTCGAGCTCCTGTACGCGCAGATCCGCCGTGACGAGTTTGGTGCGCAGCTGCTCGACGGTTTCACGTTCGTCCTGCAGCTCCTCGGCGAGCTTGCCTCGACCCGCGTTCACTTCGGCCAGCTGGCCGGCGAGCGTATCGCGCTCCCGGGCCTGCTCGGCGAGCTGCGCCTGCAAGATCGCGAGTTCCGCCTCGTTCTCCAGCGCCTCGCGCGCGAGATCCTCGTTCGTCGCGGTGAGCCCCGTGATGCGCGCGTCGAGCTCCGCGCGATTGCCCTGGCGGTCGTGTTCCAGCCAGCCCGCCAACATGCGCAACAGCTCCGGCGGGAGCGGCTCGCTCGGCACGGTCACGCGTTGCGGCCGGCGCTCCGCCCATCGCCCGAGCGACTTCATCACGTGCGCGGTGCTGATCGGGTTGCCGCGCGCGCGGACCGCCGCGGCGACGGCCCGATTCGTGGGCAGTTCGCCGGTCGCAAGCTCGGACTGCTCGTCGGCCACTGGCCAGACCAGCGCGTCAATGTCTTCGTCAGTACGGGCGGGGCGGGCCATCGGAACACCTCCGGCAGTGGATGACACCGAGCGTAGCCGGACATTACCGAAACATCAATACGGAAACATATTCCGGGTATATGTTCCCGTAACGTGTTCCCGTTACCACTATGCCCCTCGGGCGGCCTCACCGGCTTGCGAGCCGGCGGCCCCCCTTGACGCACCCGGGCCTTCGCACGTAGCGTCCGTGCGGGGTCACTGCGCGTTCCCGCCCGCCGGATTGGGGCAAAAGACAGGCTCCTGCTTAGGAGCGTCTCGTGGAACCGGCGTCCAGGCGGTCCGCCGCCGCGGTCCTTCTCGAGTCCTTACTCGGGTCGCGGCGCCGGTCCCGCTGTCGCTCCAGCTCCGATTCGACCGCCCCGCTGCAGGTCAGCGCACCCCTCGATAAATACACTTATCGTGCAGTGTTGAGCTAGGTGAGGATCGGTGTATACTCACCGCTCTCACTTGGCGATCCGAGGCCACCCCCTGTGACGACCGTGCTCTACGACGACGATACCCAGACGCGCCCCCTGGCACCGGCGCTGGCGCAAGCGATCAAAGCGTCCTTCAGCGAACTGCACCGGCTGACCGAGGAACTCACCGACGATGCCGCCCAGCAGCGCCGTCCCGAGTCGCTGGTGCTCGATCTGCCGCTGCCGACCCAGGGCAGCGTGGAGTTGGCCACCCAGGTCCAGGGCAACCACGACATCGATGTGCTGTTTTTGGCCGTGGACGGCGCGACGGCGCTCAGCCGAACCGAGCGGCGCGAGGACCGATTCGACCTCGATCTGAATGTCTCGCTCGTCGGTCTCGACCAGTTTGAGCTGAAGACCGTGAAACGGGCGCTGACGCGCCTGCGGTCCTTCGTGGCCGCGGCACGTCAGGAGAACAGCGACGCGCGCATCACCCAGCTGCTCCGGGCGGTCGCGCCGCCCGATCCGCTGGGCGATGTGGAGCTCAACGTGGCGGAGATGAGTGCGGACCTGCGCCGGGAATTTCTCGAGCAGGTGCCGCTTCGAACCAGCGCCCAGGTACACGAGCGGGCCGGCTTCCCTGGTGGCAATCCGTCGCAGACGGTCCATCGCTGGCGCAAGCAGGGCAAGATCTTCTCCGTCCATCATGGCGGCCGCGAGTGGTATCCGGCGTTTCAGTTTGGCGAAGACGGTCGGCCGCGGCCGATCATCGCCGAGCTGCTCGCGATCCTTCACCGCGATACCGAGCGCACCGAGTGGGACAACGCCTTGTGGTTCAGCGGCGATAGCGGCTGGCTCGATGGCAAGACGCCGATTGAAATGCTGGTCTCGGATCCGGACAGCGTGAAGCGGGCGGCAGAACAAGAGGTTCTGCGGGATGAGCAATGAGGTCCCGCCTCCGCCCCACCCGTTTCCCACCGACCTGCATACTGCGTCTCTGCCGGCAGGCAGCGAACTGCATCGGATCTATTCCCCCGACTACGCCGGCAATGCCTTCAATCCCTCGCATGCGAAACTGAATCGCTTCTCCCCGATCTTTCATCGCGGCGAAGTCGTGCCCGTGCTGTATGCGGCGAGCTCACGCGTGGGGGCGATCTACGAGACGCTGTTTCATGATGCGAGCGCCACGGGATCGAAGCACATGGCGTTGCCGCTGAAGGCGCTCAAGCGCCATTACGGCACGTGGGTGACGCAGCGGGCGCTGACGCTCGCGACGCTGCATGCGCCGGACCTGGCCCGCCATGGGCTCACGGTCGATC
>Ga0247778_1000542_pt1 | contig 42357 bp, 42 predicted proteins | sample UWRJL049202B5_FD_179939 | JGI IMG/M metagenome (GOLD analysis project Ga0247778, IMG submission 179939) | Plant litter microbial communities from Arlington Agricultural Research Station in Wisconsin, United States - UWRJ-L049-202B-5 | ecosystem: Environmental > Terrestrial > Plant litter >...
ACCGGCTTCTTACACGTCGGCGGCATCCGCACCGCACTGTTCGCATGGCTTGTCGCCCGCCAGAATAACGGCGAATTCGTGCTGCGCTTAGAGGATACCGACCAGAACCGCTACGTGGAAGGTTCCGCTGACCACATCATCAAAAGCTTGCAGGCACTCGGGCTCGACTACGACGAAGGCCCCGACAAGCCCGGCGATTACGGCCCGTACATACAGTCGCAGCGGCTCAATTCCTACCAGGACTGGGCAAAAATCCTGATAGAGCAGGGCCGCGCCTATGCCGACCCATACTCCGCAGCGGAGGTCCAACAGTTCCGTGAAGCAGCACAGGCCGCCAAAAAGCCGTTCCTGTACCGCAACCACCGGCCCGTAAACCCACCGGAGTGGGACGGCACCACACCGCTGCGCTTCCGCTCAGACCCCAAGGATTATCGCTGGCACGACGCCGTCATGGGCGATCTGCACGCCGGCCACGACGCCATCGATGACTTCATCCTCATCAAGTCAGATGGCTATCCCACCTACAACTTCGCACACATCATCGACGACCACGAGATGGCCATCAGCCACGTCATCCGCGGCCAGGAGTTTATCGCCAGCATGCCCAACTACCTCAACCTGTACGAGGCACTCAATTTTGAACCACCGGTGCTTGCCACCATGCCGCACATCCTCGGGCCTGACGGCAAGAAAAAGCTCAGCAAACGCGACGGGGCCAAAGATGTGCTGGATTACCTGCGCGACGGTTTCCTGGAGGAGGCGATGGTCAACTTTATCGCCTCACTCGGCTGGAACGACGGCACCGAGCAGGAGATTTTCACCCGCGAAGAGCTGATCGCCAAATTCAGCCTGGAGCACGTCGGGCGCTCCGGCGCACGGTTCGACGAAGACCGGCTGCTCTGGATGAACGGCACCTGGATACGCTCCCTTGACACCGGTTCTATATACACCCGTTGTCAAGATTTCTGGCCCGAAACCGCCGCCAGCTACCCCGAGGACTACAAAATGCAGGTGCTGGCACTCATTCAGGAGCGGCTCAAATACTTCGCCGAAATACCGGAACTCACCACCTTCTTTTTCGAAGACCTGCCCGTAAACATGGAGCTCATCGACAGCAATAAGCAGCTCAAAAAGTTCGAGCACGGCGAGCTGAAAAACCTGCTGGAGCAGGCAGAAACCAGCCTGGAACAGAGCGATTTCACCACCGCAGACCTTACGGAACGGCTCAATACGCTGCTCGAAACCACCGGCCAGAAGCCTGGCGTACTGTTCAGCCTGATCCGCATCGCCAGCACCCAGGCCCCGTCCAGTCCCGGCCTCGCCGACACGCTGCATGTACTCGGCAAGGAAACCAGCCTGCGCCGCATCAAGGCCACGCTGCACGCACTATAGTATTGATTAAAATCTTCAGCAGTTCTTTGTTACAATACTGCTTATGATAAACACACTGCGGACAGCCGCCGGGCGGGGCGAAGCCAGATGATTGATGACATAATTCCGCCACGCAAGCCGATGGCTCAGCGCTCAGAACCAAAAGTAATACAACCCCTCGAAAAAGAACCGCAGACCCCCATACACGAACTGGCGGCAGCGCACGAAGCTGTCCACGCCAAATACCAGACGCAGGAAGTAGCCGACGCCTCAGCGTTCAAGACCCCGCAAACAGTAGCGGCCATCGGACAGCCCGCATCCACAGCCTCCGAGATCGTGGCCGAGGAAGCTCCGTTCACGCCGCCCGAAACCATAGCCGCCGCCGAAGAACCGGTCCGCGAAGCGCCCGTCACACCCGACCACCACGAGCCGGAACAGCCCCCCAAGCGCCCCTGGTACAAGCTGCCGATGCCGCACACCAAAAAGCAGAAGATCATCACAGCAGCTGCAGTCGCAGTCATACTGCTGGGCGGCGGAGGCACCACCTGGGCACTCACACGCGGCGAAGCTCCACAGAAAGCCGTGCATAAGGCCGCAGTCAAAAAAGTCGTTCCGCCCAAAATCATCTATAGTACGTTGACCGGCCTGCCCATCACCGATGAAAACCTCAACAAAAAGCCCGTCACCGGTGTGATGATAGAGAACAGCATCGATGCCCGTCCGCAGAGCGGACTGGGCGTGGCCGGCGTGGTGTTCGAGGCAGTCGCTGAGGGCGGGGTAACGCGCTTTTTGGGCCTGTTCCAGGACTCCACCCCGAACAACGTCGGCCCTATCCGCAGCGCCCGGCCATACTACGTGCAATGGGCCATGGGCTTTGATGCCGCCTATGCGCATGTCGGCGGCAGCCCCGACGCACTGGCCGATATCACCGCCTGGGGCACTAAAGACATGAACCAGTTCAGCAACGGCGGCTCGTACCACCGCATAACCACCCGCGAAGCACCGCACAATGTCTACACCGGCATCGACACCCTCAACGCACTGGAAGCCAAAAAAGGCTACACCAGCACCTACACCGGTTTTACCCGCAAAAAGGAAGCACCCAGCAAAACACCCACCGCCAGCACTATCAGCATGAGTCTGTCCGGCCCCACCTACGACCCTTCATACACGTATGTACCGACCACCAACAGCTACAACCGCAGCGAGGCTGGCGCGCCGCACATGGATGCCAACACCAACACACAGATCAGCCCTAAGGTCGTCATCGCCATGGTAACACCGCTGGCCCGCGGAGCACTGGACAGTAGCGGCGCATACTATTCCAACTACACCGTCACGGGCAGCGGCACCGCGTTCATATTCCAGGACGGCGTCGTCACCCAAGGCCAATGGAACAAAGCCAGCACTACCGGCGCACTCACGTTCACCGACACCGCCGGCGCACCGCTGGCCCTCAACCCAGGACAGACATGGATCACCGCTGTCACCAGCACCACAGGAGTCACTTATAAATAATGGACTACCTGCAGCGTTTTATCCGGCAGTTCCGTAACCGCCTGTTCACCCTTCTGATAGTCAACAACCTGCTCATCATCGCCGACTGGTACATCGTGGACCAGGTAGTGAAACTGACCGGCCTGTATGCCGTGCTGGCACTGGTGGCCGTGCCGGTCCTGACCGCCGGAATCCTGCCCTGGATCAGCACCAAGACACTCGTGCAGCCGACCAAGCTCATCTGGCAGGCCATCCTGCACATCGCCCCCGAGACCGCCAATAGCATCGGCGCACCCAAGCCCGAAAAGATGCACTTCGGCCGGGAACTCGTCACCAACCTTATCAACCAGGTATACCAGCTGGCCAGCGTAGTGGACAGCGTAGAAAAAACCACCAAGAAACAATCGCAGGACCTGAGCGCTAATTTTATCGCCAATTCCTTGCCGCTGCCGATGATCGTACTCGACAAAGAAGACAAGATCGTCTACGCCAACGACGCCACAGCCAAGTACCTGCGCCAGCCCGTGGCCGACCTGACGGGGCAGAATATATACACCGCGCTTGATATGTCGTTCGCCAGCGAAGATACGCTCGTCGGTTGGCTCAAGAGCGTCAAGGGCACCACCATCACCGCCGATCACAAATGGGAACGCGTGCGCATCGGCCTGCCGGGGCAGGGTGACAGCCTGCAGTTCGATCTGGCCGGGCACTATAACAAGGACAACACCCTCGGCTACGAGACGCTGCTGATTTTGTTCGACCACACCGAGGTCTACAAGCAGGATGACCAGGCCATGAGCTTCGTGGCGCTCAGCGTGCACGAACTGCGCACGCCACTCACGCTGCTGCGCGGCTACATAGAAGTGTTCGATGACGAACTCGGCCCCACGCTCAACCCTGAGCTGAAATCATTCATGCAAAAGATGGACGCCAGCGCCCAGCAGCTAGCTGCATTCGTCGATAACATCCTGAACGTCGCCAAGATAGAGGACAACCAGCTCACCCTGCAACTGCACGAAGAAGACTGGCAGACCGTGGTGATGACGGCAGTGCACGACCTGTCGCTGCGGGCAAGCGTCCGCGGCATCACCATCAAGACCGACATCGCCGCAGGGCTGCCGAAAGTGGGTGTCGACCGCTATAGCATCTATGAAGTCGTCGCTAACCTGCTGGACAACGCCATCAAATACAGCAAGGGCACCAACGAAATCTACGTCAGCGCCATGCTCAACAAGGACGGCCTGGTCGAAACCAGCGTGAAAGACTTCGGACTGGGCGTGGACAGTGCCATACTGCCGCACATATTCGATAAGTTCTACCGCAACCACCGCAACCGGGCACAGATCGGCGGCACTGGCCTGGGATTGTACCTGAGCCGCTCCATCATCGACGCCCACGGCGGACAGATATGGGTGAACAGCAAGGTGAACGAAGGTAGCACATTCACGTTCACCATCCTGCCGTTCGCAAGGCTTGCAGAGAAAGGCAAAACCGGCAATAATGGGGGCATCACACGGGGAGCTCACGGGTGGATTAAGAACCATTCGATGTACAGGGATTAACTATGGAAACAGACGCAGCAAAAGTCAAAAAAGTATTGTGTATCGAAGACGAGCACTTCATAAGTGAGCTCTACGCCCGCGCGCTCACCAAAGCCGGTTACGCCGTAGATGTGCAGCTGGACGGCCAAAAGGGCATGGCCGCCGCCCAGACCGACCGGTACGATATCATCCTGCTCGATCTGATGATCCCCAACATCACCGGCATAGAAGTGCTGCGTACGCTCCGCGATCCGCGCAAAACCCCCAAGATGCACGCCAAGATCATCATCACCACCAACCTGGAACAGCGCGACGATGTCCGCGACGACATCGAAGCCCAGGCCGACGGCTATCTGGTAAAGGCCGAGATCACCCCACGGGAACTCGTAGAATTCCTGGACAAGCTCGACGTATAGTTCTTGGCGCACAAGGCGAAAATACCAGCAAAATTTGGCTCCGACAGGGCACAGGCCGTACAATAGTATAGTAACTAAACGAAGGGTACTATACCTGTGCTTAACAAACTCGGAAACTTTATCGTCAAAAACCGTTGGTGGGTCATCCTCACGTGGGTGGTCGCGGCCATCGCTATCATCGCCTTTTCACCAAAGCTCAGCAGTGTTACCAGCTCCGACCAGACCAGCTTCCTGCCAGGCAAGTACGAATCGGTTGCTGCACAAAAAGTTGCCGATAAAGCATTTCCGCAGTCCAAAGACGACACCGAGCTTCTGCTCGTAAAGCGCCAGGACGGCACCAAGCTGACCGACGCCGACCACGCCACCATCACCAAACTGGCCACCGACCTGCAGAATGCCAACATCAAGCACGTTTCGGCAGTCCATACCTCCGATCAGACCGTGTCCAAAGACGGCAAGGCCCAGATGGTACAGGTCGTTATCGACCGGCAGGCCACCGGTGATGCGGCTGATGTGACCATGGTCAAGCAGATCCGCGATAACGTCAAGCACCTACTTACCAATCACTCGCTCCGCGCCGGCCTGACAGGCAATATATCCATAAACGCCGACAGTAACAGTTCGTTCGGCACCGCCACCAAGATCGTCACCTTGGCGACCTTCGCGCTGGTCATTATCCTGCCGGGGCTGATTTTCCGCAGTCCGGTCGCCGCCTTCGTGCCGGTGATAGCCGTCAGTCTGGTGTACATGCTGGCGCAATCACTGATCGCGCTGGCAGCCAAGACGTTCGGCTTCAAGATCAGCGATCAGCTGAGCATCCTCTACACGGTCGTGCTGTTCGGTATCGGGACTGATTACATCCTGTTCCTGCTGTTCCGCTACCGTGAAAAACTCCGCTCTGGAGCCCGCGGCCAAGATGTCGTCAGCTTTGCGCTCAGCCGGGCAGGCGAGGCGATATTATCTGCTGCCCTGGTAGTGGCCTGCGCCTTCGCGGCACTCGGTTTTTCGGATTTCGGGCTGTTCAAGAATCTGGCTCCGGGGCTGGTCATCTGTGTTATCGCCATGCTTTTGGCAGTACTTACGCTCATCCCGGCGGTCATCAGCATCATCGGTCCAAAGATTTTTTGGCCCAGCAAGGGCTGGCAACAGCCGGCTAAGCCGGGCATTTCCAAATGGGTCGGCGGCCTTATCGCCCGCAAACCCGGCATGGTAGCCGGTGCATCGGCCGTCGTACTGCTGGCACTGGCATTCGGCTATGGCCAGCTCCAGACCAGCTACGACTTCACCAGCCAGCAGCCGCAGGACACCGAATCTGCCAAAGCGTTCGCCGATGTGTCCAAATACTTTTCCGCCGGCGCCATCTCACCGACCCAGATATATCTGACGCGCGCCAGCGGCTTCAGCACCACGGACGCCGACAGCGCCACCACCAAGATACAGGCGCTGGACAAAGTCAGCCCCGCCGGGCCTGCCGAACTCTCTAAAGATAGCAAGACCATGCAGATTGCCGTCTATCTACCCGGCAACGCCGATGCCAACAGCTCGCTCGATTTCATGCACGATACCTTCCGTCCGGAAATACACCGCGTGGCAGATTCGTTCCACGCCACCGGGTATGTCAACGGCGAAAGCGCCGCCTTTGCCGATGTCCGCTCCGCCGTTACCCGCGATCTGGCGGTCATCCTGCCGATTGCCGCACTCATCATCTTCATCATCCTGGTACTGCTGCTGCGCAGCGTGCTGGGTCCGCTGTATCTGCTAGTGGCAGTGGCGCTGGGCTTTACCGCCACCCTTGGCGGCACGGTGTACCTGTTCCAGGGTATATTCAATAATGCCGGGCTCATCTTCTTCATTCCCATCATGGTGTACATATTTGTGGTGGCCATCGGCACCGACTACAACATATTAGTCATGACGCGCCTGCGCGAAGAAGTCCGGGGCGGCCTCAAACCCCGTCAAGCAGCCGATATGACACTGGAGCACAGCGGTGCTACCGTCGCATCGGCCGGGCTCATCCTGGCCGGCACGTTCGGCTCGCTGGCGTTGGCCGGCATCAGCCTGTTGGCACAGCTTGGATTCGCCATCGCCTTCGGCATCATGCTCTCTGCTTTCATCATCGCCTTGTTGCTTGTGCCGTCCGTGGCAGCGCTGCTTGGGTATAAGGTGTGGTGGCCTGGCCACAAACCGGCTACTGATCCGAACCGCACATAATCAGCCCGGCAGATATGCTCGTTCCTGAATTTGGGTACGAAAAAAGCGGTTGTGCGAGTAGGTGACTGTTTACAGAAATTTGGTGGCCTAGGCCAGAAAATACGTTAAACCAGTGGTCCTGCTCAAGCGCAACCGCTTGGATGGAATTACCAGGAGAGAGTTGGAGCCGCGGCGGACCGGGCGATACCCACGCAGATGCGGGGCAGTCCGGTCCGCCGCGTTGCGGCGTCGTAGGTGCGGGACTGTCAGGTCAACAGGGAAGGTCCTTGACGACCGTGACCGTGTTCTTCTCGAGCACCACGTTGATCCTGCCCGCGCAGACCGGCTGACCGGTGCGCGTGACGTCGACCCACATGCCACCATTGGTGTCGTAGCGCACCGTGCTCACCTGGTAGCCCTTGTCGTGGAGCTGGGTCTTGACGGTGTTCTCACGGGCCGTGGCGGCCGCGTCGGAAGCCGACATGCCCCACGCCATGCCGGTGATCACGGCGGCGATGACGCCGATGACGGCGACCGTCGCCACGATGTCCCGCAGCACGTCGATATCACGATAGTCAGCCCACCAGGCGATGAGACCACCGATGATGGCGACCGCGACGCAGGCGATGATGACAGTCAACTGGACCGGCATGATTTCCCCCTCAGGAAATTCCGTATCAACACTACGTTGATACAAAGTATTTTAGCACATATTATAAATATTGTCAATACTCGCTAGACGGCTAATCTCTATTGTTTTGTAATAAAGCTATCAAAAGCAAACACCCCACGCGCCTACAGTCTCTAAGTTCCTTTCGGAAAACCACCGCGAACGGCAGCGAAACTATAGGGCATGGGGTGGGTTTTGTCCTGACTGCGCCGCCATTACTGACAGCTCGGGTTCAGGGCGAACCGATGGGCCGGCCCGACTGGGTCGGCACACCTTCGCAAAACAGCTACTTTGCTACGCCTTTACGCGTCGATGTTCAGTTCGTATGGGGAGATGCCCGCGATGGCCGCGAATGCCACCAGCGGGGCGTACAGCACTGCACCGGCCCCTCCGGGGACGAATGTGATAGTCGGTTCCGAACTTGCAGTAGGCCTCTGGAACGTAAGTACATCTCCGTTGACGACCCTCCACTCCGCGAAGCGGAGTGATTCGACGTCACCCGCGGGTCCATCCCACTCGAAGTGAGAAGTAACGACCCGACCGCCGAGCCATTCGAGGCTCGAGCCCGCTCCGTCATCCGGTCCCATCGTCAGAACGAGACGGGTAAGGTCGGCGCGGGCGGTCAGAGGTTTGAGCATGCTGGATTCTCTCTTCCGTGAGGCATCGTTCTCATACGCCAAAAGTTCAGTTTCAAACTTTTGCCCGGGACAGGTACGGCGTACCGGTTCCTTCGCAAAAGTTCAAACCTGCGCTTCGGGCTGTTCAAATGCTTGTAGCTGATCTGCTAAGGTGCGGAGTATTCGGAACGGTCATTCCATAAAAACTCCCGGGATAGCGCCATACTGGTGCCATCTCGGGAGATCTCAGTGCCCGACCCGTAGTTCTTGGTCGGCAGGTATCATGACCGTCATATTTCATTGTACCATTTATTTATGCTTATGTCAATACTGTCTATCTTGAGCCACTTCGGTGCCAGTCGTGGTTAAAATCACGTTGCACGAGCCCTAACCAAAAGCGTATAGTTATATACAGCCATGTGAGGGCTGGAGACGCTTCCGAGCGTCTGCTTCCTCCTCGCAGACTATTTTTAGGCAAGCATGCTCCGGCCCCTGCGACGCCCTCCTACAAATACGGTTTTTTGCACGAGTTACAAACTGCGAACGGCACTTTGTTACTACAAAAACCTCTCTTGTGTATCCGTTCCCGAACTGTTTTTCAGCAATCGGTCTCTATTATTACTCTTTAGATTTGTAGGAGAATCTCTCATGACACACACTATAAACACCCCCGTTAACGTCAGTGCTTACTACTTTGCCGGGCGCGACATGAAGACCTTTCCGCGCCAGATAGAATACAGCGGCCAGGCGATCACGCTCACCAGCGGCCTCCGCTACCTGGTACAGCGCGGTGCACAGGCTATCAAGCTCTTCGACATGAGCGGCAGCGACGGCCTGACGTACCGCCTGGAGCAAACCGGTGACACCTGGACACTGCTGGGCACGAAAGGAGCACTAGTATGAAGCGCACCTACCTAGAGGAAGACGTCCAGCTTGTGCAAGCATATTTCCCCGGAGCCCGCACCGTAGCTCTCCGTACACCATTCGATCTCACCGACCACCCCACGCAGCACTCACGCACCGCGCCCGATACATACCGTGATGCTAGCGACATTCCGTACAACCTATCGGGAAGTGCACTGTGGCTACACTAGACCGACCGCCGGAAGCCTATGCCGAAGGACGGGAAACCGGCACCAGCGTAAGCGTACATGCCGGTTTCCCCAATCCAGCAGCCGAGCGCACTGGGGCTCCGCTCAGTCTCGATAAGCTGCTCATACGCCACCCCAGCAGTACGTTCTTCTTTCGCATCCGCGGACACAACTGGCACTGCTACGGCGTCTATGACGGCGATCTGGCCGTCATAGACCGCGCTATAACACCCCGCGAGCGCGGATTGGTCGTGTGGTGGCAAGAGAGCGGGGAGCTCGTCGTCAGTCCGTTCGAGCGGGCGCAGCAGCAAAACATCTGGGGGACCATCACCGCTATTATTCATTCCTTCACCAACGAAAGGTAACCATGCACACGGTACTCAAAACCATCTACAATACTCCACCACCAACCTGCGCCTACTGGCCGGGCCGACAACAACGCTATAACACACAGGTACCCACGCCGTGCAGCCCACCTACGCACTCATAGACTGCAATAATTTTTTCGTAAGCTGTGAGCGACTTTTTCGCCCGGAGCTCGAAAACCGGCCGGTGGTAGTACTCAGCAGCAACGACGGCTGTGCCGTATCACGCAGCAAGGAGGCCAAGGAGCTGGGTATCCCTATGGGGGCGCCGCATTTTAAATTCCGCGAGTTTTTCCGGCAGCATGGCGTCGTAGCCTTCAGTGCCAATTTTGAGCTCTACGGCGATATCAGCGAGCGTATCACCAACCAGCTGGCCAGCATCACTCCCCATATCGAGGTCTACAGCGTGGACGAATCGTTTCTGAATCTGAGTGAGCTTGCCATTCCAAGTTACCAGGCGTGGGGGCACCAGGTGCGGGCAGCCGTGCTCAAGCAGGTCGGTATACCGGTGAGTATCGGCATAGCCGGCAGCAAGACGTTGGCCAAACTGGCCAACGACCGAGCAAAGAAGATTCCGGAACTGAGCGGCGCCCTCGACCTGACACAGCAGGGGCCTGCCACCGACCACTATCTAGCCCAGATGCCGGTGCGCGACATCTGGGGAGTCGGCCGCAAACTGGCACCGCTGCTGGGTGCCGACGGTATCCATACGGCGCTCGATCTGCGCCAGATGTCACCCAAGCGGGCTCAACAGCTCATGGGCATCCATGGCCGCCAGATGCAAGCGGAACTGAACAACATCCCATGCCTGCCACTGCAGCAGGATCACAAACCCCAACAGATGGTCATGCGCGGCCGCCAGTTCGGGGAAGACACCCGGGCGTTCCACGTCATAGAGTCAGCCACAGCCAGCCTGGCGGCGCGGGCAACAGCAGTGCTGCGGCGCGAACACCAGCTGGCACGCCATGCCACGGTCGTGCTCAGCACCAGCCGCCACAAACCCGGATATCAGCGGGTGAGCGAAACCGTTCGGTTCTACACTCCCACCGCTGACACCGGTGCTATCACCAGTCAGCTTATCCGTATGCTGGCCGCCAGTTACAATCCATACCTCGACTACCACAAAGCCGACGTGCTACTGCACGACCTCGTACCCGAGGGCGGCCTCCAGACCGATCTGTTCGGCATCGTAGACCTGCCCGGAAACACCCGCAGCCAGCAACGAATGCTGGCGCTGGACACTATCAATCTCAAACACGGCAAGGGAACGCTCAAATACGCAGCCGAGGCCCTTAGCAAATCATGGCAGCCGCGCAAGCGGCTCAGCAGCCCACGGTACACTTCCGCCTGGGGCGAGTTGCCGGAGGCGCGGTTGCTTGGGTAACATCCGGGCCGGAGACACCAAGCTCGCCGCAGAGTTTAGCAGGGCAAAAACCCTAGCTTGGGATAGGCGCAGGGATGACCACCACCGGATGCTGCATTATCTCAGGCCGGTGGTTGGTGATATTGCCAGGCTGCTCAGACGGGGCAGGCGACGGAGTTTCTGTAGCACCAGGCAGTGAACCTGCCGACGGAGCGACAGCCGTATCCTGGTTGGGGGTATTTGGACTGACTGCTTCCGTACCACCCTGTGAGTATGGGGCAGAGGCGCCCACATTAGGTACCGGCCACTGCGTGGTGCCCTTGTGCGGCGCTTGGTGCTCCAGTGCGACCCCGCCCGTCACGGCAGCAGCCAGCGCTGCACCTGCTACCATCGTCGTGACAGCACGGCGCTTGGTGCCTATGAAGATGTCAAATTTGTTGTATGCCCAAGCGCGGGTGGCAATCGTACCCAGGTGTTCTTTTGCGACTATCTTATCGTAGATTGTTTGTTCTCGGTCAGAAATAAATGTGGTTTCGCCGTTGTAGTGGTTTGGATCGATCATAGATATCTATTAAACAGCTCCTGTATAAAAAGTAAAGGGCTTGCGTGCAGCTACAGTATAATAACAGATCATGTACACCGAACAACTCCTAGCAAAACATCCGCTGGTGTCCGATCAGGTCAACCGCGAGCAACTGCGTGTCATACTGGGCGAGCTGGAGCAACTACTGGACACTACCGATGGCGCGGTCGTAGAATTCGGCTGCTACATCGGCACTACCAGCTTGTTCATCCGACGCCTGCTGGACGCCTACGGCGACAGCCGCCCGTTCCACGTGTACGATTCGTTCGCCGGCCTGCCGGCCAAGACAGCCCAGGACCAAAGCAGGGCGGGCGATCAGTTCCAAGCGGGCGAGCTGGCAGTCAGCAAAAAACAGTTTATGCAACAGTTCCAAAAAGCCGGCCTGCGGGCGCCGTTCACACACAAGGGCTGGTTCAGCGACCTCACGCCGGCCGATGTGCCCGATCCCATCGCGTTCGCCTTCCTGGACGGCGATTTTTACGAAAGCATCCGCGATTCGCTCCGCTTGGTACTGCCGCGCATGCAGGCAGGCGGAGTAGTGATAGTGGACGACTACGCCCGCGAAGCGTTGCCGGGTGCCGCCAGGGCAGTGCACGAACTGCTGCCGGGCACCAGCGTACAGACACACCACAACCTCGGAGTCATCCACATATGAAGTTACACATCGTTACCGTCGGCAAGCCGAAACTCCCCTATGCCGCAGACGGCTGGAACGAATACCTGGGCCGCCTGCAACGGCTGCACACGGTGCGTGTGACCCAGCTCGGTGATAAGCACGCGAATGACAGCGCCAAGTTCCGCGAGGTGATCGCCGGCAGCTACGTGGTGGTGATGGAGATAACCGGCCGCGACCCTACCAGCCACCAGCTGGCCGATTTCTTGCGCAGCCGCGAGCTCGAAGCCCGCGAAGTCAGCTTGGTCATCGGCGGGCCGGACGGCTTGCCAGCGGATATACGCCAGAGCGCCGATTATCAGTGGAGCCTCAGCCGGCTGACATTCCCGCACGACCTCGCCATGGTAGTCACGCTGGAAGCCCTGTATCGGGCCAGCACCATCAACGCCGGACTGCCATACCACCGGTAGCCACGGGTATTCTACGGACACGATGTGATATTCATCACATTGACGATAGGTGTGTTATATGTTACTATTTATGTTACTTATCCAGTAGATAAGCGAGTTTTCGGGCTGGTGTACCACCGGCCGACTCACGCAGCACCTTTAACCTATCTATACCGCTCACATGTTTGGCGATGGGATTATCAGCACGATATCGCTTCTTCCTGCTTATGGTTCCATCGGCCAAACATCAAACTGCGACGCGCGTAAGGAGTCAGCATTACTTCCGAAGTTCACGGCACATGTAGTCCGCAGAGATGGAAGCGGACATGTTCCACGCAACAGTTCCAAGGAGCGCACCATGAACCGTATCGACCACGAGGATCACGTACAGATCCTGGCAACGCTTACCGCACCGGACGACTCGCACGGCCGGACTCTCGTATTCGGGGGCACGGCGACCGCGCTCTACATGCCCGGTCACACGGGCGTCGGCCACGCGGAGCAGCCCTATGCGACTAAGGTCGGCAAATGGCGGCAGGTTTCCAAGGAAGCCGTCAGCCCGGCCGTCCAGGTTATCCGGCAGCTCGTACCACTACTCGGGGTCTTCGACCCTCAGCGGCGGTGCAGCGTCGGGTACTGGGGAACCAGCCCGCAGACCAACTACAGCCAGGTCATCGGTGATCTGAACAGCCACGACGCGGCCAGCAAACGCCTAGACAACCCTTTTGTGGGCACTTCACGCTACCTCGGGCCTGCGCTCGAAGAAGCAGCAAGTACCGTCCGGCAGCGCGTACAAAACGGCGAGCCGATCGGGGCGTTCTTTCCAGTTTTTGGAATCGGCGGCCCGGATATCGAAGACCACGATGATGTGGTGGAGTTCGCCCACGAGCTGGCAATCAACACCGCCGGCTCAGGCTTTCCGCGTACCACCATCGTGCTCGCGGCATACGGCAACGACGTGGACGTCAAGCAGCTGCAGCAATTGCAGCGCGAGGCCACCCCACGGAACTTCAAAGGTCCCAGGCTGTTCCATATCCTGCGCGTTCCCACCGTCATGGATCTGCCGGCCGCGCTCAGCAAGTTTTTTATGAGCGACGATGCCCGGCGGTTCAATTTCGGTACCCATATCGAACGAGCGGACAACAACAGGCCCCTCAAGGCCTCGCCGGTGTTCACTCCGCCGATACTGCAGTTCCGCGCGCCGTTCAACACCCCCTTAGTGTTGAAAGCCGGCGGACACGCAATACCGTTCCAGTTTGACTCGGACCGAACGTAGGCGCACGCCTGCCGCTGGTTCCGGGTGAGCCCCATAGATAGAAAGCAGGTTACTGCACGCGCGTAAGCGGAGATGTGCGGGTTCCACCCGTGCATTTCCGCTTACGCGGACAATCACATTCGTTATACGACATATCCAGCACACCGCATCATACGGCAGGCTGGATTTTTTATTTGATAGGGAGTTATCCGCTTTTCGCTGTTTCCAGCTCATCAGTACGAATACGCATTCGTAGAAACGGAGGTTTGACAAGAGAAGGATGAGGGTCTGTGTACGACAGTACGGTGAACGGCCGAGGCTGGACGGGGGACATACACGGCCAAAAGCCATGCCGTTACCCGTCCAGCCATCGGCTGGCTTTGCGGCGCACGGTGTGCGCCGCAAAGCAGGGACTACCGCGGGATGCCAGCTAATGCAGCAGCATCAGCGCGATCGCCGACAGCAGCACCAGAAGCCCCACCAGAGCGCCGGTGATGGCCGGCGCCTGGTCACGCACGAAGCGCTCCCAGATGGCGACATCCTCTTGGCGCGTCCGGACGCGGGCCGCGTTGTACGCAGCAGCCTCCATCAGCGCCGCACGCCCCTCGCCGACGAAAGACGGCCGCTTCGGCCGTCCGGGATCAGTCCGGGCAAACCGGCCGAACAACCGGTCAAGGTCATCGGGCGCAGTCAGCCAGTAGGCGGGAGTTTCCACGACATCGTTCATACTGAACTCCTAGGGTAGTGCGTAGTGCAGGCGGCTGAAAGCCGATGGCTAAACCAGTAGGATAGTGCACAGCCTCATCTGTACGAGACTGAACGGCCACACTCATTCGTATGAGTACATCCATTCAGTCTCGAACTTCTCTTATCAAGGTACACCTTGGACCCCTTGCAAAAGGATACGACAAGGTATCTCTCCATATTAGCATAAATAGTATGATTTGTCAATATTATCGCATACTATAACTTCGGTACACGGGGTGCGGGGGCAACAAACTATTCAGAATAAACACGACAGGCAGACAGCGGGGCAAGGCGGAGGCGTCTTGGACGCCTCCGCCTTGCCGGCTACAAAACTCCAGACAGATGGGAATCATCGTACGCGCTGATCAGCGCTGCGAGCGCCGGGGTCGGGCGCACACCCCGGCCGACTTCGTCGGCCGGCAGTTCGGGCAGGGGAACGCCCAGATGCCGCATGATGGCCTGCTGGTTCAGTTCGATCTGCCGCAAGCGGCGACCCATTTCCTGCTGACTGTAATACAGGTACAGCATCACGCCGATGATGAGCCGCTGCTCTTCGTCGGTGAACACGTTCACGTCCGGCATCAGCCAGGCCGTCAAGTGCGCACCCACCAGCAACAGCAGCATCACCATGGACACGATCAGGAACGCCGCCACGAAGCGGCCGGCGACGGTCACCGGATAGGTGTCGCCGTAGCCGACGGTCGAGGCGGTCACGATGGCCCACCATTCGCTGCGGACAAATCCGCTGCCTTCGACGGCCCAGTACAGCAGGCCGCTCACGAACACGTCCAGGAACGCCACGCAGGCCACATAGCGGCCGCGGCTGGCGATGTTACGGACGTGATAGGTCAGCAGCATGCGAACGGTTGGGTTGTCGGGCAGCGGACCGCCGCCCTTGCGGAGGGCGATGAGCTTTTTGACGATGTAGGCGCGCATGGTCTGTGCTCCTTTTGGGGTAGCGGGGAAAGTTCGTCTGTCTGCTTGTCGAGGTGCAATTTCGCCGGCGTTACTCATCGGTGAGCCACAGCCGTGAAAGCATTTGCTATTTTACCACAAAAACTATAATTTTGCAACTAATACTTGCACTCTGGGCTTTATCGGCAATTCCTTAGGTGAAGCTTACGCTTGGCTATCGTACAATAGAGATATGCACCAGCACATCGGCATCTATTCCGGCACGTTCGATCCGGTCCATCCGGGGCATATCGCATTCGCCTGCGAGGCACTACGTACGCTGCAGCTCGATGAAGTCATCTTCCTGCCGGAGCGCATCCCCCGCGGCAAAGAGCAGGTAAGCGATATCCGGCACCGGCTGGCGCTGCTGGAACAGCTGTTGGCCGACCAACCGGGTATGCGGGCTGTGCAGCTTACAACCGCGCAGTTTACCGTAGCCCAGACGCTACCGGAGCTGCGCGCACTGCTGGGCGACGCCGAGCTGACATTCCTGATGGGCTCGGACATCGTGCGGACATTCCCATACCGCTGGGAGGGCCTCGACACATTGCTGGCAGAAGTGAGCCTGGCCATCGGCATGCGCACCGGCGATAGCCATCATGCGATCGCACGGATTATCGCCGACCTGGAGTGGGAATACGGCCACAAAATACCACACCATTTTATACACACGCCCGAAGCCGACATGGCCTCGACCCATATCAGAAACGGGGTAGCCAACACCGAACGGCTGCAGCCGGGAGCACTTAACTATATCCGCGAGAACGGGTTATATGCCTGAGCTAGTGCGCGTCACCGGCCAACGCCGCGTGAGACAGTAGCATAAAATAGCGGTTAGGCAGTGTCCGGGGCGAATCAATGACACCGACACGGTCAAATCCATGCGCCTGCAAAAAATCAGTGCCAGTACGGCTGCCCTCGGCAGTCACCACCTGCGCGGCAACCGCACGGCCAAGGGGAATCGCCCAGCGGCGGCGGTGCGATTCGAGCTGCTCGGCAGTATCCGCCGTGCCAGGCCGCTCAGCCACCGCCAGCCCCTGCCACAGCGTGAACTGCCGGGCATATGAAGACGGGTCTGCCACCTGCGCACAGGCGAACCCGCTCAGCCGGCCGCGCTCATCGATAGCAACCTGCGTAAAAAATTGGTCCGGTGCGGTATGCGCCGCAGCTATACGGCTTTGCAGCTCCTCGGCTCCGTAGCCTTCGCGCAGCGCCGGCAGCAAAAAGCTGTATTCAGCACGGCCGTCATCGATCGCTGCCGCTTGCTCTGCTAACAGATCAAGCATACAGGGAACATCGCTCATTTCGGCTTCCCGTATCGTGGTCACTGATTCCGCATGTATCATCATAAACCCATGGTACAGTAGAAGTATGAATAGTTCGAGCAAACAGAGTAAACGCAGGCCCGTCATCGGCATAACCTCCGGCGAAATCCACAACAGGATCGAAACCTGGTGGGCCGTATCGTACGGCCAGACCCAAACCTATGTCAACAGCATCATCGCCGCGGGCGGCGTGCCGCTGCTATTACCCCTCACTACAGATACGAAGCTGCTCCGACAGCTCGGTGGCATGCTGGACGGCTTGCTGCTGGCCGGCGGTAATGATATCGACCCCAAACGGTACGGCCAGAAGCCGCTCAAAGTCACCAACGATTACTCCGATCTGCGTGACACTACCGAAACGATCCTGCTGGAGCAGGCACTTGCCGACCACAAACCGATACTAGGCATCTGCCGGGGCATGCAGCTGCTTAACGTCCATTTCGGCGGCACGTTACACCAGGACCTGGAACAGTCGCATCCGGGGCTGGACCACGACAAATCTTCCAAGCTCAAGACCCTGATAGACCTTTCGCACACCATAGAGCTGAAACCGGGCTCCCGGCTCGCCGGCATACTTGGCACTGACGACATCGGTGCCAATGCCCACCACCATCAGGCGGTCGACCAGTTAGGAACCGGCTTGCACGCTACTGCGTGGGCTACTGATGGCATCGTCGAAGGCATAGAAATGATCGAATATCCGTATGCGCTCGGCGTGCAGCTACACCCCGAGTCACTCACCCTGGTAGAGCCCCGCTGGGCTAAGCTCTTCAGTTCGTTCGTACAGGCCGCGATGCGGTAGCGGCGCGTCGTTTATTCACCTTGTCGCATACGTTTTACCGCGTCCCAATACAGACGCCCGATGTACTCACGACCGACTCCCAATAGTTCAGCTACCTGCTGTTGCAGGAGTGGTCCTTCACCATAGTTGTGGCGTGCTACCTCCCTGATTTCGCTCAGACACAGCACGCCGTCCTCGGTCTTTACCGCCACATCTCCGAACGCATCCTGGTTCAGCCCGTACAGCAGTGCCAGCACCACGAGCTGCTTGTCGCGGACCGCCGGCTGGGTAAGCCGTTCGTCTGCCAGCTGGCGCAACTGCGTGGTAGCTGCCACCATATTTTCGAGCACACTGTACTGATCCTGTTCGTCTACTATGGTGTCACCGACACTGATAGCACCGTCGTTTTCAACCGGCATGCTGAATGAGATCGGAGTCGCACCCTTTTGACTGAATTCCGCTAGCTCCTCGATGGTCAGCGGAGGCACCTGGCAGCGTTTACCCTCAGCCTGCAGCGTACGGAGCCGCTCATTATAACCGGCGACTATTTCTTCGGGGTCAGGGTGACGCTGTAGCCGGTCGATAAGCTGATGCTGCACTGCGCCGATCTCTTTGGAACGCTCATGCAGATGTATAGGCATGCGGATAGTCCGGGCAGTGTTGCCTATGGCGCGCTCCATATGGTGCCTGACCCAATACGTGGCATACGTAGCGAACACCGTACCTTTGTCGGATTCATATTTTTCTATAGCATGCTTTATGCCGATGACACCTTCATGACACAGATCGGAAACCGGCATGGTTACCGTACGCCTCGTATAATCTTTCGCGAGCGCCATAATCAGCGGCATCTTGGAAACCAGCAGATACTGGTACGCATACGTAGCATCCTGCAGGGCTGCTTCCTGGGGGGAGCCAGCCTGCGGAAAACCGCCATGCGCTTCATAGATCGCCTGGCCCTCGCGGACGAGCCGTATCATTCCGGCATCCTTTTCATTGTTCCGGGTATATCCGAATTCATAGCTGATCCAGCGGGCCGCATCTTCTGCGGTGGTATGGACGCCGGGCCCGCTTTCGTGGTGCACGCGGGCCTCGGACAGCAGACGGGCGACACGTGGATCATCCCGATACCGGCGCACTATCTCAACCAACGGCGTGGTTTGGGGCTCGGCTTCCGTTTCGTCCTCTGCTTCGGGCAGCTGAAGCAACTGTCCGTCGTCGGCATCACCGATCAATTCCCGTGGCTTCTTAGCGGCAAGACGGAACACATTGTCCGATCTTTTTTGTACCCTTTCGGGCCTTGGAGCATGCTCCACCACCGGGCGTGGCTCCTGGGGGAATGCCGGGTCAGGACGGTCCACGAACAGCACCATCCTGCCGAGCGCATAGCGGACATCCTTACGTGCGCCGGTCTGTTCAAGCAATGGTTCGCCATCCCGGGTAGTGAGCTTGGCAGCCAGCGTACCAAAACACTTCATGACCTGCTTGCTCCTCCCTTGTTCAAGCTCGCTCATCCGGGCGGCACTGACCGGACCTTCACCACGCAGCAAACGGAGGCCGTTCAATATGAATACTTCATCGTTTCGCAAGGATTTCGGTTTGTCATCGACCTGCACGTGGTAGGCACCCAATATAGACACCTCTACGGCTGATTCATCGGACGGTTTTTCGTAGGGCGGGACCATTGACTCCGGCAGCAAGGCCTGTCGGAGCGCCTGCGGCGACAGCCGATCAGCTTGCTCAGTCTCGGACGCCCCGAAGTTCGGGACGTCGTTATATTCGTGTACTGTCATAGATTTTAACTATTGTGCCATATAAGTGACATCGGGTACACAAATAATTATGTAGTGGCAGGAAGGCTTGCGCCGTCGGTAGCTTTGTTTATCAGGCGGATAAACTCGTTCACCTCTTCTGGACTGAGTGTATCGAGAGCGGGGAAACGCTTTTCGGTCATGACTCGCAGTAACTCCTCGCGCAGGCGCAGGCCCGTTTCGGTGAGACTGATGAGCTTGATGCGGCGATCGGTCTCGTACTCTTTGCGCTCAATGAGCTTGAGCGTGACCAGGCGCTCCACGATGCCCGTGACGCTGGACGGATCGCAGCTCAGATAGTTCCCGAGCGCGCTCATGCGCACGCCAGCGCCCGGCTCGAGCAGGCACAGGGACATAGCCTGCATCAGGGTAATATCGTTGGCTTCGGCCAGGGCTGTCATGCCATATTTACCCTTAAGCGACGCTCGGAGGAGCGTCAGGCTCAGCTGGTCTTGCAAATCTTTGGTAATCATTACCTACAGTATACATCGAAAAAATTAGTTTGACAACATCAACTATTTACCGTTACTATTAGTTGGTATTAATAAACTATTTAGAAAGGGCAATCATTTGAAGAAATCAAATTGGCTTATATTTGTTCTCGTCGCCATCGCCCAGTTCATGGTGGTGCTCGACAACGCTATTACTAATGTAGCGCTGCCGTCCATACAGCGCAATCTGCATTTTACCAGCAGTTCGTTGCAGTGGGTGGTTACGGCATATGCGCTCTGTTTCGGCGGCTTTTTGCTGCTGGGCGGCAGAGCAGCGGACCTGTTCGGCCGGCGACGCATGCTGCTGATCGGTATGATCGCGTTCACGGTGTTCTCATTCCTGATCGGGGTGTCGCACTCACCGTTCCAGCTGATCGCACTGCGCGGTTTGCAGGGTATATCGGCGGCATTCATGTCACCGGCAGCACTGTCCATCGTGCTGGTTACGTTCCGTGACGGCCTGGAGCGCGGCAGAGCGCTCGGCTACTGGACACTGGTCGCTACCGGCGGCGCAGCCATCGGCATGCTGCTGGGAGGGGTACTCACACAGTATCTGGGCTGGCGCTGGAACTTCTTTATCAACGTGCCGGTCGGTATCGTGATGAGCTTCCTGATCGCCCGGTTCGTGCCGACGCACGAGCGTGAAGAAAAACGCACCAGCATGGACCTGCCGGGCGCCACCCTGGTTACGGCTGCACTGATGAGCTTCGTATTCGCGTTCAGCCAGGCTCCCAGTTGGGGCTGGACCAGCGGCAGGACGCTCGGCATCCTGGCCGGTGCCGCCGCGTTGCTGGCCGGATTCATCTTTAACGAATCACGCGCCCGGCATCCGCTGATGCCACTCAGCATCTTTAAGATCCGCAACGTGACCGGGGGAAACCTCATCATGGCACCGGTGTACGCCGGCATGATGGGCGTGTTCTTTCTGACCACGCTGTACCTGCAGGGAATACTGCACTATTCACCGGTGGTGACCGGTCTGAGCTTTCTGCCGTTCCCACTAGTACTCGGTTTCACCTCTACCCGCATTCCGAAGCTAGTCGCCAAATACGGATTCCGCCGGTTCCTCATCGCCGGGCCGCTGCTGGTCGCTGCTGCTGTGCTGTGGCTGAGCCGCCTGCAGGTCGGCACCAGCTACCTTGAGGGCTTGCTGCCGGCATTCATACTGATGCCGATCGGCATGGGCATGACATTCATGCCCACCATCGCCGCCGCCACGAGCGGCGTACCGGCACACGAGGCCGGGCTGGCATCCGGGCTCATCAGCACCTCGCAGCAGATGGGTGGGGCACTGGGCCTGGCAATCCTATCGGGCGTAGCGGCCAGCGCCACCGCCAGCAATCTGCATCTGGGCGTAGCCGCCGCGACCGTACACGGCTATAGTGTAGCCTTCATGGTCAGCGCCGCATTCATGCTGGTCGCCGCTGCCGTCGCTATCGGCGTCATCCGCCAGAAAGCCAAGGTACCCGGCACTAACGCTGCCCGGGTGGCCGCCGCTGCCGGACATTAAACCAGCAAACATACTGGACATACGTGCTATATTAGTACTATACCATGTCACATCATACTCCCACCCCGGCGTACGCCCGCAAATACGCACTAGCCACCGGCCGGGACAGCGACCAATCACCGACCTGTTTTAGTAAGCTGCGATGGGCTGCCACGCTTCTGCACTCCGATGCGCATGGCTTAGTCATCTACGAAACAGCCAACGGCAGACGCATGGCCGCTATACAGGAGCATGTCACAGATGATGCTTCTTTGGAACTTACTACATACCGGGCGATCGGCAAGCATGCCATGAGCGCACTGGCCCACAACGGGACGACGATACACCCCGAGCACAGCACCGCCTGGCAGAGACATAATGTACTGTACGCACCACACACCGACCTCGAAGGCCGCGCCGGACTGCTGCATATAAGCGCAGCCCTGGCCATCATGCACACACGCGGAGACATAGGCACTGCGCGCCCGCCGCTCAAGCCTGTTGAGCAGCACTACCGGTTCGCACCACGCTACGAGAATTCAATTGCCGCCGCCTATGCATCGGCCACGGCCGGGACAGACAAGCTGGCCGTGGTAAATACCAGCCACCTGCGTGAGGACACGACGGACATCGAAGCGTTTCTGGTCCCCGATATCGCCAGTGCAGAACCGTACACTGACATCCATGCCGCTCTGCCTGACAATCCCGATAGCTATGTATCTATGAGCATGTTCGGCAGACCTACGCCCTCCACCGAGGAATATATCAGCCGGATGATCGCATCAGCGGTTTTCATGGTAAACGAATACCGTCAAAGCCGGGATGCCATCCATCGCCTGGACAGGATGAATGATATGATGGCTATAGAGGAATAAAATTAACAGAGTAGAAATGTATACCGGGGCGGCAAAGAGCGGGCGATGAGCCCGTTCTTTGCCGCTCGTCCGGTGCCGCGCCGGTTCAGACCAGCTGCAGCAGATCACAGCCGATGTGCTCGTTGAGCAACCGGCGGGTGATGCGGGTGGTTTCGGCGCGCAGCTCCCACTCCCACAGCTTGCGTTCGTTGTCGCGTTCGGCCTCGGTGAGGTCGTAGCGGCTCAGACGCAGGCGGTTCAGACTGAACACGGATTGGTAGATCATGTTCATGAACGGCGGCAGCGGTGCGTCGGTAACCGATACCGCCCAGCCCACCTCCGGAGTGTAACTGATGGGCACCGTGTGTCCGGTGGACAGTGCCTGCTCCACGATTGCGAGCTTGGAATACTGACGCAGCACGTGCTGCATGATGCGCTGATCGGTAATCGGGCGAAGCCACCGGCGCGGCATAGCCAGCAGCACGGGGACCACCACGACCAATACCACCAGTAGGACTGCCATTGCCACATTCATAGCCGGCTCCTCTGCACTCTACTCTGTCAAGGATGGAGCTTCAAAACGGAGTGTTTCAAAGCAATCTACATGGTAGATTACCTGCCGATAAAGTCAAGTCCTAGTATGGTTCCGATTGAGCGGCAGTCTACTAAAAGCACAAAACATGTATGCTCTTGGTACACTGCCAGGGCAGAGCACAGTTCCCGGCATCGGCCGGAACGCACTCTGCCCTGGACGGCAGCTTTCTGATGTTACTTCCGCTTGGTGATGGTGACCGTTTCGCTGTCCACGTCTTCGATGCTGTATTGCACCAGATCGAGCAGGGTCAGCGGCACGACCCGCGAGCGGGCGGCATTTGAAAAATCGGACACCTTGCCCGGCTTCCAGTACAGCCCGGAAAATACGTACTCCACGTCCTGGCTGCGCGGACCGACACGCCGTGCTTCGATATGCATCATCAGCTGACCGAGCGGCGATTTGGCTACCAGCGTCTTGCTTCCCGACGGTTGCAGCACTACCACTCCATGCACCTGCGTTGCGCCCTCGCCGGGGCCGATGTACAGTTGGTAATCCCGCTCGCCATGCGTCCACGAATTGCGACACAGGTAATAGAACGTGCCGTCCGCAGCCTGCAGCAGATGCACCGAATAGCGCAGATACGGCAGCGGAACGATGGCGTCCAGATTGAAATCCGCTGAGATCCCCGGGTCGTATCGGTACAGGTCGCGGCCATATATGATGACCCCGCCGCCGCGCAGCATCATGAAGGTACTGCCGGTCCGCGGATCTTTGAGCATAGCCGGGCTACCGCCCAGAAAACCGTGGAACAGCGTCATATTGTCTACCGGAATATCGTCGGGCCCGATTACCGCTACCTCGTAGAAGCCAACCCCATCCGGGCTGACTGCAATATGATAGTTATAGCCATCGGGCTCGGTAGTGGGCAGAAAATAGAGGACTATCAGGCTGGGGCTGCTGATCGATCTGAACACCTGTGTAGGATACTGCATGGTCACCTCGATCGGATAGTTCTGGCGGGAAGCCGGCACCCGAAATACTTCGGGCGGCTGGCTCCCGGCCAGAACCACATAGCAGAAAGCTTGTTAAGGTACTTTGGTACGGCGCATGCGTTTCCGCGGGCACTCTCGACAAAGCACATATATTTTATAATAATTACTTTACTGGGTCAATTGAGCATGTATCGGGACGGCGGGGTGGACATCACCTAATAGCTCAGCATGGTAAGCCATTGGGCGATGAACAGAACAGAGACGGGCAGGGAATAGGAGGAAAGGGTTTGGCCGCGGGCAAGCGGCGAGGACGCAGGCACAGCCTGTTCCTCGCCGCTTGTCAGCCGCGTGTCACACCGAAACGGCGCCAACGGGAAAACGCTTGTTCAGGATCTTGACCGCCTCAGCGGCGGCATCGGTGGTGTCGGCGGCACGCTCCCAGAGGTTGACCTCTTCGTCCCGGGCATCCCCGGTGGCGAACTGACCGAGCTGCGTGGGTCCGGTGCGCTGCTTGAGCTGGTCGCGGATCATCTGGACCCACGGCGGCACCACGGTGGATGCGCTGTCAATGGTGACGACCCAGGTGCCGCCGCGTTGGAAGGCGGCGAAGTCCGGGTAGTTGCCGATGATGATCGGTTCGAGCATCTCACTCGCACCGTACTGCCGCATGACACGTCGGCGGATACTCCACTTCTTGTACCGAAGGGTGGACCTGACGTAGGCGACGACGAAGGCTGCGACGAAGAGGAGCATGACGATACGGACTGCCAACATGGCTTTCAACTCCTAAAACCGGGAACCAAGGAGACCTTTCGGCCCTGCTATGTGTACGCGGGGGCACACACCAGGGCCGACAGGTCTGAAACCTTGGCTGTTGTCTCTGTTCTGTTAAGGTACCCTGCACATAAGTATGCGACGGGGTATAATTACATAATAGCATATTTTATGTTAAAAGTCAATATAGGAGCTTCGGTTCACCTCTGTTACTCTACGCCGCAACCTATACTCTGTATAAGCTCTGGTGTAGGCAGATGGGGGAGCTGTGCTGCGCAAAAATGCACGCACCACAGCTCCCGTCCATCTGCGGATCGCAGGATTGGAAAACGGACATGGCAACACCACGCCGAATCACAGGGTCGGTGCTAGGCTGAGCTACCGCGGGGTGCGGACGGCACCAGCCTGGGCACGCCCACCAGCGCGGTACGGATACGCTCCGTGGAACCGCCGCGGTGAACCGAACCCATCTGGTATATCCGGCCCTGGGTCACGTAGCGGTCGACCACGACGCTGCCCGCCGGCTCCATGGCCGGCGCAAACCTGCGCGTAGCCGTGATGATGACGCCTCTGACACCGCCTTCGACTTCGCGGGTATGGTCGGTGACCGTTACGGAGTAGCTGCACATCGCCGTCGGTATCTCGACCGTCTGGCCTGGTCTCAGGCTCAGCAGGTCGATAACCACCGGCTTGACCGCCGGTTTGGCTTCGGTGGCTTGCACGCCACCCTGAGCCAAGGCTTCGATGTGGGATTCCGGGATGCTGGACGGGGTACGCATGTGCGTGATTCCTGTCTGTCGGGCGGCTCTAGTGCCGCTTACCTGAAGACTGCGAACAACCCATCGATTACGGCCACGAACAGGTCAACGATGTCGACACCGAGGCCGACGATGATGACAGCGATCAGGCCGATCACCACCGAAACGCCGAAAATCACCGGCATGTCCGCACCCCAGTCAGGGCCCAGATGCACGCCGGCGGCCGTGGTGTGTCCGCCGAAGATTGCCACGCCGACCGACCCGAAAAACATCGAGACGAGAAACGCGACGAATCCTGCGCCGAACGCCTGTCCGACAGTACCAGTGCCTTCCATGTTTTCTCCAAACGTGCTTGTAGAAATAGTCCTACCAGATGACTATTTTACAACTTTTGACAGAAAATACAAGCTACTTCAGTCGGCAGCGACTGCTTTCCACCAAGGTCCGGTGGATTGCTCGGCATCCTTAAGCAGCACAATCTGCCCCATACGAGGTGTGGCTACCGGCAGATCGATGGTGTGTGCCGCCCGCAGTGCCCGCTCGACCGAATCGGTCCATTCGTGGAAAGCCAGGGTAAAAGCCCCCCAGTGGATAGGCAGCAGCAGCCTGCTGTGCAGATCGTGCGAGGCAGCGACCGTCTGTTCGGGCATCATGTGGATATCGCTCCAGCGGCGGTCGTACTGGCCGCACTCCATCAGCGTCAGGTCGAACGGACCGTATTTTTTACCGATGTCTGCAAAATGCGGGCCATAGCCGGTATCACCACTGAAGAACACCCGTTCACGGCCCGCCATCAGCACCCACGAAGCCCATAACGTAGTATCGTGTCCGCCTATACGGCGACCGGAAAAATGCCGGGCCGGAGTACAGGCCAGCTGCACGTCGTCCAGAGTTGCGGTTTCCCACCAGTCCAGTTCGGTAATCGCATCCGAGTGCACACCCCACCGCTCCAGGTGAGCACCCACGCCCAGTGGTACGAAGAATCTGCCCGTCTTGGCGCGCAGTGCGCGGATGGTGCCGTAATCCAGGTGATCGTAATGGTCGTGTGATATGACGACTGCATCGATGTGTGGCAGAGCATCGGGCGTAATCACTGCCGACCCGGCAAAGCGTTTCGGCCCGGCGAACTGGAACGGAGAAGCGCGCTTACTCAGCACCGGGTCCAGGAGCAGCGTTTTGCCACCGATACGCAGTATGAACGACGAGTGTCCGAGCCATACCAACTGTGTATCGGCAGCGCCCGTAATACCGGCAAGGTCAGGTGCATCCGGCACGATGGGACGGTCAGGCCGCAGATGAGCGTTCGGGCGGAAATGGTCAGCCGTCATCGAAACGAGCGATCCGACATCCATCTGCAGTGTGGTTACCACCAGGTTGACGAACTTGCCGTTACGGTTGTGGGCTGATGCACGAACCAGCCGCTTCCGCGCCCCGGCCAGCGTGCCGCCGAACGGCGACCAGAGCCGATAAAACACGTATAGACACACAAGTACCAGAATAGTGAGCAAGGCGACAGTCATATACCGCTATAGTACCAAACATCCGGCACTTTATACATTCGGTATGGGGTCGAATCACAGCCGACATGCAGCCGCTGTTTCGCTCTCATGTAGTACGGAGCTCATCAGTATGACGTATGTAGTCATAGACAGCGGCAGAGGAAGCGGACAGCGGCGGGCAGGAACGGAGCACACACGTGCGGTGTGTACGTTCCGTTCCTGCCCGGCAGCGACTGTCGTCGCTCCTCCGAAAGGTGGGGGGCACCAGGGCCCCAGTATCTAGGCGTTATCGTCGTCCTCGGCAGCCCCGGGAAAGGACATAGCCCTTCGGTTCTGGCCGTGAAGGTCCACGGTCGGCTCCTCTGCGACGCCTGGTTGGACGGCAGCCGGAGCTACGGCGCTGGGGCCGGGCTTTGCCGCCGGTACGGGCTGCGGAGCCTGTTTGCCAGGCTTGTCGCCGCGGCGCCAGCGGAACGGTCCCTTTTCCTTGGGCTGGTTGTCCGGCGCTGCCGTCTTCGGTTTGCCGGCCTCCGACGTGTGCACCTGGGGAATTACGGTGGTCGGAGCATCCCCGGTAGAGCCTGATGAACCCTGGCGGATAAGCCGGTCAGCTTCCCTGAGCATGCTCAGCACCACCAGACACACCCAGGCGACCATCGTGGCAGTGGCGGCCACCAGAATCCAGCGGAAGTCGTAGCGCCACGTGTCCACCACGGCAATCTTGCGGTGAGTACTCACCAGGGCAGTGGCGGCCAGGCCGCCGATAACCGTCAGCGAGAATGCCAACGCAGCGTGCAGGGCGACCTCAGCCATCCTGCGCTTGGCAGTTTTGCGGATAACCATCTTGGGCATCAGCAGGCTCCTTAAGCCTCATAGATACATACTAACGACACAGTGCCGTTACGGCCGTATTTTAGCAATAAATATTTTATAAAGTCAATTATATGTCTGGGCTAGGATAGCCGGACGACAGGCATACATGGAATACATGTGGTAGTACTGACCGTGTGGGACGACCCTTTGAGGGTCGTCCCACACGGTCTGGTCAGGCACGAGCGCCCGACCGGTGGTTCACAGTCCGTACCGATCTTCGGCTGCTTAGCGCAGCCTACTCTTGGTGAGGAAGGAGCTTCCAGAGAACATCGATGAGCTCCTGCAGATCCCCACCGCCGCGGGTCGTGTCCAGCACCTCCCGGCGGGCCGAGGGGTCATTGACCAGCGCGCTGCCAAGTGCGCTGGTGGCGGTAACGAGCCGCGAGAACGAAACGGCGATCGCTGGATCGACCTTTGACTGCACCGTCCGCTGACGAGCAGCCGGCGGCGGAGCCGAGAACGAAGCCCGCAGCTCGGCGATGCGCTGACGCCAGATTCCGTCCAGTTCGCCCACCGTGGTCTGGACGGTTTTTGTATCCAGATCGGTCAGCACATCCTTCAGGAGTTCTTTCACCTCACCACTCAGCCGCCCAGCCAGAAACTTACGGATCTCATCCTCTGTTTCCGACTGGTAGCCCTCGCCGTGGAGCAGTACGCCCCACAGCTGTTGCGTATTTCCGCCTTTGTACAGCTTCTTGGTTACAGGTTCCACCTCAAGCAACCCAAAGGCGATGGCAAAGGCAAGCCTTCGCCAGTCACGCTTCAGGCGCGTGAGCCCCGTAACCTCATAGCCGGTCAGCTGCAAAAAACATCGCAGCCGCAGCATGTTGAGGCCGGTGGGGAAGTGCTTCTTCGTTTCCCAGCGCTGCACGGCTTCTATTTCCACACTACAGAATGCAGCGATCAGCCGGTGCATAGCTAGGCCAGGGCTCCTGTCCAACAAGTCCGTGAAACACGTTTCCGTGTCCCCCACGAACTTGTTCACGGTGAAATCGCGGCCGGCGGCTGTCACACGACACCCAGCTTCCGGGTACCGCGTGCCACCAGACGGTTGTTATCGTCCCGGGCGCCGCTGTCCAGAGAGAACGCCAGTGTGTCACACAGTGACTTGGCACCGTTGCTCTTCTCGAGAGCCCTGGAAACCATGTCCCAGGGGGTCTTGCCGATTCTGTCGATCTGGTAGGCAGTCACGGTCAGCTTGGAGCCCGTCCAGTAGTTGGCGTAGCGGCCAAAGAACATGGCCATACCACGCATCCAGGGCGCGCGCCGTGAATACTGCTTCACGTTGTTTCGGGTGCGCCGTGAAGCTCTCGGCGAATTCTCACCGTCGGGCTCCACGAGCTTGTCCAACGTCTGGAAGAACGTCCTGACGTTTTCGGTCAGACGCTCCGTGCCGATGTCATCGGCCAGCATCTCGAGTTCGTTGATGAGGTCCGGGACCTTGAGCCCCGTCTGAGACCCGTGCAGCAAAGCCGCCACCTCGTAAAACATGTGCGCCGTGATGGAGTCGCCCTCGGGACGAACCGCGTCCCACTGCAACAGAGGTATGTCAGCGGTGCTTTCGGCCATCTCGCGAAGAGCCTCGAGCGCCGCAGTCGTCCCGGCATTGCGCAGGTGGTTGTGCGACGAAACCTCGGTGTGTTTGAGGTTTACCTGAGTGAATACCGATACCTCTTCTTCGAGGCTGGTACCCATCAGGATGTCGACCGCGAAATCGTCGGTCTTCCAGCCCCGCTTGAGCCGCTCAATGGCAGCGCCGGTGCGCTGCAGGCCATCGAGAGTGTAGAGGGCGTCGGTCGTAAAGGACACGTCGGTGCCGTGCTGTTCGTACTCGGAAGTACGCGAGCACAGCAGCAACGCATCCGGCACGCCGATGCCGTCTTTGGGGTCCAGAGCACTGATGAGCTCGTTGTGCTTGTTGCCGCTCTCGATCAGCAGACGCTGATACACCGGCCACACAATGGCACGGAGAAACTGGGACTGAAGCGTGCCACGCAGGACGAGAACACGCCTTCCCATGGCGTGACGCCAGCTCGGCACCGCATCGACCAGGTGGATCGTGTGGAGTTTGGGCTCCGTGTCGATTTTCGACACAGTAGCTCACCTCTCTCTGATAAAGAACCTACTCTTTCGAACTCACCCTGACAGGGGAGTTGCTCGGTTGTGAGCACTATAATACATTACATTAAATTGTATATTTGTCAATGATAATAACAGGGGTACTCAGCAGCGCATATTACCGGACAGTACCGATATTTTGCTTGAGCCGTTGTTGGGGTATACTAGTGGCTTAATGCATATATGTAGTTCCGTTTGTGTCGGGTTATCCCAGCAGTGACACGCGCCGTTACCACCGCCAAAGCCAAAGAATGGCTCCGGCGCTATCTGCCCGCCGAAATCATCGGCACGGCGACAGCCCTAGCCGGAGCATATGGCACGCACGCCCTCACCAATTCGCCGGCTGCCGCCGCCATTGCCGGTTCCATATCAGAAACGATCGGTTTTTACAGCTATTTTGCCGTACGGGATGGCAAGCGCTACTACGACCATCACCGTGCACACCCGAAACCCCGGCGCATACTGCTCGCCTCGTACCATACCGTGCGGGACATGCTGATTGAATTCGGTCCGGCAGAGGTACTGGACAGTGCGCTGGTACGGCCGCTCTGCATGTATATAGGGCCACAGCTACTGCATAATTTCGGCGCAGGTTTACTCGCCGGCAAGTTGGCCTCAGATGTCGTTTTTTACGTTTTTGCGGCCGCGGGGTACGAGGTTAAGCTGCAGTGGCATCGCAGACGCAAAACCGGGGCACTCCAATAGCACGCGGTCCGACACAGTCCGTGCCTAACAGAGAACGATGACATTGCAGCGATACAATTAGATCCCTAGATAGTTAAAACAGATTACTATACGTACAAGCAATATTATGGTATTGTTTATTTGAACAGGGATGATCGGTAGGCACATCCTCTCTTTCGTGGTTTGGCCACGATACGTCCTGTGGTTCATTTACAGCCCATTCACCATCACCAAGGAGTGAGCATGGACACGGCGATGCAGCACATCGGTGCGATGCAGTTCTTCGGCGAAAACTTTGCGGAATCGTATGGCTTCGCACAGCGGTTTGCCGGCGAGGGAGGCCACGTGGCCACCTTGCCGGAAATCATCACCGCGCGAGCCATGTATCCAGTCGACGCCTTGATCTGGAGTCGGCCCTACACCACCGCCAGTTGCGAGTACTTCGGTACGACCCAAGGTGGCAACGATATCGTTATCATTGCACACGGCAATGGTCCGGTCAGCAGCCTTCCCGCTATCGAAGCGGCTTACGAGCCACCGGACTTCACAGAGGAGGCACGGCCTCAAAACGACGCTGGCCACATCTCTGTCACAGAGTTCCGCCGGCTGGAAAACGGCGACTACGGCGATGTGCATATCATCGACTTCGACCGGGTCCGGCGGGCATACCCAGCCGACCACTTCGATTTCTTGGCGCCATACGAAGCCGACGACGATCCGCTTCTGTTGGCACGCATGGGACCCGACTGGCGACAGGCGCTCCAAAAACTCGACGAAGCCTCACAGCGCGAGGGTCTTGTACGCCGCACACTGGGCATGAGAGTACCCGCCCGGACGGTCCGGAACGATGGCCCCGATGCCTACTGGAACCGTTCCGGCCGTGACGAGCTTCCGTATGCACATCTGCTGAGCGTTAGCCAATCCTTCAAGTCCGGGGCAGGTAAGGATGAATTCATCGCCATGAGTCTGGACACTCACCAACGGGGTGCAGGCTTGCGCTTCATCGGCGTTCGACCAGGAGGCACTGCCGCCTGGACGCATGCCGGGCCGGCAATACTCCAAGACCACCAGGAGACACTCCTGATGCCGTACCAACCCACGGGCATGCAGCCACCCAGGCTGTATAAGCTGTGGAAATTTGGCACGAGGTGGTACACCTGCATCTCTACCAAGGGAAAAAAGCTGCATTCGATCAGTCCGGAATTTCCGGTGACTGATATTGAAATCGTGGGCAATCCCGGCCAAGTAATCAGCCCGGATGAACCGCTTTTCTTCCGCTATGACACAGCAGCAGTACTCCGGCAGGCACCAGACTCTGCGAATGCGTACTACACCGGCGAACCGCAGAGGGTTCTGCTCGAGGGGAAGACTAGCATCGTGGCCGAGGTCCACTTCTGCAAGGCACGGGTGGATACGAGCCTCCGGTGTGTGTCCGAGGAAGAGCTTGCGGGCAACTACGAGCTGCAGATGCAGCTGCTTGCCCGGTTCGAGCAGAGTAGGTCCGAGGTTTGATGTGAATGGGTTCTCGGCTCCTGGGTTTTACCCAGGAGCCGAGAACCAACCTGAATTTTGAATATATTTTCAAAATTCAGGTTGGGGCCTGAAGCTATGTCAGTACATCACACTACGGTACAAGCAATTCATAGCGGTCCATGGTTACCGCAAATCCATCATTTTCTACCGATGGCGCTACCCAATCCGCCAAGTCTTTGAGCTCCTCGGGCGTATTCGCATTATCCATAGCCACTTTGACCCCGTCGGCACCCGCGGCAGCGAACAGCGGCAGGTCGTTCCTACCATCTCCTATGACCAGCGGCCGCATACCGGCCAAGCCAGCATACCGCAGCATCTGTACAATACCGTAGTGTTTGTCTACATCGGCTTCAACCACCTGGATACAGCCTAGTTCCTCACTGTTTTCGTAAGCCATGATAGGCGTGTGGCGTATGCCCGGCAGCTGGCCCAGGGCTTCGATTATCTGGTTTCCTTTCTCAACTCCAAAGATAGCGAATACCGACGGCGCACCATCAGCCAGCACCCGATTCTCCTCAACCGCCTGCAGCACCTCTTGCGGATCACGGGAGCGGGAGTCCATATCGAAGTGGATATTCGTGCAGAAGCGGCCGATACCCATCACCGCCGCCCGTGCGCGCTCAGCGCTCAGCCACCGGGACCACACCACCTCGCCACTGTCAGCATGAGCCACGGTGGCACCGCCATCGAGCGTACAGAGGTTATCACGCAGATCAAGCGGCACCACCAGCTTGCGGAGCAGGGCATGCGACCGGCCCGTAACCTCCAGCAGCGGGATTCCATTGGCACGCAGGCCGTGGGCAGCCGCCTGCACGGCGGGCGTAGGAAGGCGTTGTCCGTGGATCATCTGGGTGCCATCCACGTCACTCAGCACTACTCCTATAGCTCGTTCAGACATATATCTACACTCCTAATAATGGTTTGGAAACAAACGGCGCATCACCGCAAGATGCTTGGGTTGGAACAGCTTGAGCGTCTGCGAGTCTTCGGGTGCCTCTGAAAATATGCGGTCGAGGGTCATATTGGTTTCTGTACCGTCGGGGTTGAAGCGGTCTTCGGGTGTTACGTCTACCTGCACATCGCCGGTGGCGGCATCGATATAATGAGCCCGCTGTGTATGTGCGCCCGCATCAGCCAGATAGCTTACTAGCAGGTAGTCATCAAATCTGTCACGGTAATCGGGCGGACACTGCTCGCGCAGTGCGTGCAGCTCCCGGCTAGCCACTTCCACGACCTCGTCTAGCGGAGCACCTTTGTCGCCATGGCGCCCCAATGCCGTACCGATGGCCGTCTGGCGTATCAGCAGCTTGATGACCGTTTTTTCATCCGGAGTAAGTATATCTGACGGAACAGGGTCGAGTACGTTGTTTGCTATCCGGATATTATGCACGGCCTGGTTGCGGCTTTTCCTGGGGTCGTCCGGGTGAGCGAGGGCGACGCAGTGGGATTTGCCGCCATCCTGCAATGCGAACATGGGCTCTAACAGCCGGTCACGCGGGTCGGTAAAATCGGCGGCGAATACCCGTTTGTATGTATTGAGCACTGATTGGTTGTGCTCATGCAGGCGTCGCGGGCGTGGTATGTGCACATCGCCGGCCTGCAGCCAGGCCATTTCTACTGAGCAAGTGCCGAGCGCCACGATATGGTTGAAATTCCTCCGCACCGTGGTTTCGTAGTCATCGGGCCGGTCCATTGCCAGACCCACTACGAACTCGCCGAACCGGCCGACATCCACGATAGGGACATCTTCGTTCAGCATACTCTCTACATTGGCAGTCACCACCTGGGGTATCTCGCGCGGGCCGCTCAAGATATCGATAGTCTGCTCGTGGCTTATGGGATGTATCGTATGCATATCATGACATAGCGTAACGTAGATGTGGCGCTATAAAATAATGATTATACGACAAGAACCGAATGATAAAAAATATTGATAAAAGCGTTGGGCCGGGCCGGCAGCAGGATAAGAGAGGTGAGCATATCGCTCGCCTAGCTATCCCGCGTTACCGGCCCGTGCCCGTCCGCTCTCTGTGTTACTTCTTGGCGACCGTCACGGTCGACAGGTCGTCGGCGAAGGTCGCCACGTAGTCCTCGGGGACGACGATCGGCGCAGGCAGACCGTCGAAGGTCGCCGTCTGACCCGTGGCGTCCATGTGGTCGCCCCGGACGAGGTAGCGATGTCCTTCGTAGCGGAAGTCCGCCACGACATCGCTTTCCTGCGTTTCGCGCTCCTGCGAGCCACGGAGAAGCGCCAGCGGTCGGCCGTTGTGGAAGTGGTACAAGCGGCCGTCGATGTAGTTCTGCGCGACGACGTAGTAGCCTTCGTAGGTCTCGACGATCCGCGTGATCTCCATGACCGGCTTGGTGACGACCTCGGCCATGACCGCCTCGGGGTCGAGGACGTAGACGATGCCGTCGTAGGTGAGCGTGTCGTCGGCGTAGCTGATTGCCACACCGTCGATGTCGAGTGCCGGCTGGATGACGGTTCCGCTGTAGCGGTAGCCGCCACTCAGCTTGCTGGAGTAATACACCGTGGTGAACACCTCGCCGTCAAGGCTGACGAGCATGGTGTCCCGATTGGGGTAGTAGGCCTTGTCCGCCGTGTTGGCGATGGCCTTCACGGAAGCGGCAGCGTCGGTCGTGGTGTAGATGAACGCCATGATGGTAGTTCCTTTCGAAACGGGGGCAAGAAGTGGTATTTGGTGGTGCAAGCTACCTACGCAGGTAGGCAGGTTGCACCATCAAATAACAGAGAGCATGTTAATGTGCTTCGGAGTAGTGTGTACTCTACGAAGTTAATACATGATATCATAAGTTACTTTATTTGTCAAGTAAGGTAAAAGATCAAATCGGCCGTCGGCACAGAATCAGCGGGCGCGATACTGGCCGTGCGGCATTCTATCGGCAAAGTGTTGGTGCAGGCGCTGGCACCTCACTTGGAAAAATCTTAGAAGCAGACATCAGCCAGCTCGTCGATTGATTCAGGCTATCACATCCAGCTAGAGCAGTTCTCTAAACATACAAGCCAGGCTTATACACTTGGAAAACTGCCGGGATGGAGTGTGCGACGGATTCGTCGCACACTCCATCCCGGTACGGCAGTTCTCTGTTGTTCAGGCGTGCACCTCGGGGCGGGAAAGGGTGGTGACCGACTCGATGACGGGTAGGCCGTTTTCCCACCGTTCGATGTGGGCGACACGGTCGTAGACCGTGCTCACGGCACCGGCCCGCTGGAACCACATGTCCATCCGAACATCGAAGTGGTCGGGTGACGGGTCGAGGTCGATCGCCTTGCCGTCGAGCTCAGCGATGATCGCCCGGCACAGGGCGCCGGTGTGGTCACCGTCCGGCCGGCTGTTCCAGTATTCGCCACCGTAGATACGGATGGGCGTGGCAACCGCCGGCTGGTTCAGGTGGTCAACGTCACCCGTCTGGGTTCCGAAGAGCTGTTCGGACGTGTTGTCATCGAGCTCGCCGCCGTGCAGCTTGAAGCCGAACCAGTACTCCACCCAAATGCGCGGGGGCGTTTCCGTACCCCAGGCGACGCCGAGCTGAGCAGCGAACTGCTCGTGCCAGACATAGTCGTGACGGGAGTCGTCGGGGTCGCCGAACGGCGTGTCCGAAAACACGAACGCCTGCGACCCCTCGCCGAGCATGCTCGCCAAGGTATGCAGCGCTTTGCCGTCCAGCATGGTCCAGAAGTGCTCCATGGAGTACTCGCCGGGCACGCCGTCCACGATGAACGCGGTACGGTCCATGCGGGTGATGTCGGATGCGGTCATAGCATGCTCCTTCTGTCGTGACCAAAATGGTCGGGAGGGATGTATGGTCAGAGACAGGCACGCGAAAGCCGTGTGCTTGTCTCTGACCATATCCAGGAACCTAGGAGCGGTCAACAGAGAACTGACTGCAAATGTGCCTCGGAGCAATAAACGCTACGAAGTATTGTGTATTTTAGCATAAATAGTTTAGATTGTCAACTATATTATCAGGGGTGGAAAGCTTGTTACTCCTGCCAATCAGCACCGATAGTCTCAAGGAATATCTGAGTGCACTGCGAGCCCTTACGAGCCGCGGCATACAGGATAGTAGGGTCATCCGTGAACTTACACTGCGAGTATTGCGTAACCGACATGTCGGCTTGTGGAACAGTTGGCACGCCATCCGCAACGGTCGCTTCATAGTCAGCCAGAGTGATTTCATAGAGAGGGCGGTCATGCGTACTTTCGCCAAGCCGTTTGCCCAGGTTAATCCTGATGCCTAACTTTGAGGCGGCGACCCTGTCAGCACCCTCGGTTTCGCTCTCGCCCCCTTTGAGCGTAACCGCGGGGAATCCCCAAACACCACCCAGGTCATCGTCCGGACCGCCCGGCCGTTTCACTACAAGAAAGTTGCCTTTTTCATCCTTGATGACAAGTGATACGGTATGCTTTTTTGGCTTCATAGGGGTTATTTTAGCATACGACACCATTCCTACCTTAGTTCCCTAAAAGCACAAGCTGGTGAGCCAATCTTATGAACTTGGGGAGCTGCAGGGTGGAGAGGTTAACGAAATAATATAGATGCGAGAGCAGAATTGCACTCAAAACATCGACACATTCGTCACTTCTTTCCACCCTGCGGGTGAATATGACAAGCAGACAGACTAAAGGAGATGACGGACGAGGGTCACTCTTGCATCAGTACCACATACCCACGACGACACTGCGTCGTCTAGTTCTGCGGCATCTAGCCCTTCTGCTCACCCATGTAGCTGTCGTAGTCCTCGATGGACGTGAAGGTCTTGGTGTCGCTCTTGAGCGGCCAGGCCAGGTAGATGGCGGCAGCGACAAACGCGATGTCCTCGATGAAGGTGAACGTGTCGACAATGAGCAGCCGGCCGTCGACGAACTGCGCGATGTTGTCGAGCGCCATGACGATGGCGACGACGGTGCGGAACCGCGCAATGGAGTACTTCCAGGCGAACGCCCAGAGCACAGCACTGATGATGAGGCCGTAGATGATGCGGGTAGTGCCGAAGTGATAGTCGTACGGTGTGTCGGTCCCGTGGATCAGGTCCATCACCAGCGCTGAGGCGCCGATGAGAGCGATAACCACGTATGGCCAGAAATGGCGACGGCGGCCGACGGTGATCGTGAAGGGCGACTTCGGCTGCGACTCGGACATGACATCCTTCTTCCTTGTGTCATAGATAAAACGGGGCTGTGAGCGAGCGTAAAAGGTCGTACGCTTGCAGTCCCGTTCCAAACTATTTGTCTGCTTGTCAAAGTACCTCGGGGCAATTTCTCACTCTACGAAGCTTTGTCATATTAGCATAAATATTCATATTTGTCAACTACACACCAATACTAGTGTCTACATTTGGTAAGCTCTGAGGATGACTAAGGCAGTAAGCTTAAAATAGCTGAGATAAGCTCTTTGACCCTCTGTTTAGACTAGCGTTTCGGTTTGACTTGTTTCATAAGGATAGTGTTGGGTCAATAATGCTCAAGCAATTGTTATACAAGAAGTTAATGCGAGTCAGGTTGGCGTGGGATATCATATCTTTTTTCGAGCTGTGTGACTGCTTGGCTGATTTTCTCCCAATAGTATTCGACGTTTTCATTGTCCTCTGAACTATTTGAGTCACACATCTCGCAGTCCGATGCAGTCTCATATGCTTCGCGAAAATCTTCATCTTGATCATACCAAGCATCCCAATTTGCGTTGTATCCTTGATAATCGGCCATTCCATTACTGCTAACTATACTAGTTGCCATGTCTACTTTACTCTGAGACTCTTTCTTTGGTGACCCCTGCGGGAGTCGAACCCGCGATCTTCAGGATGAGAACCTGACGTCCTGGACCACTAGACGAAGGGGCCAAACCGGAGGAAGAATGATTTTGTGCGTGCATAAAATCTTTTTCCGAGGATTTGGTTCCGCACGCTGCAAGCGTGAGGGGCCGTAAGCGAGGGAAGGCAACTTTGTGCTTGCACAAAATCATCTTCCGAGCGAACGGGTTCTTATGGCAAAGCCATAAGGGGCCACGATGGGGGAAGGCCGTGATTCATGCTTGCATGAACCTGCATTCCAAGCACGTGGGCTTGCACGCGACATCATTCCAGGACGAACTGATCCCAGAACAAATCCGCATTATCTTACCATATCTGATGGTACTTGAATAGAGGAAACCGCTTCGATGGTCTGCTTTTAGGTAGGTATGCTCCCAAGATTTTCACGGATCGACTCCAAGGCCTTGCCGTGGAGTTCTCTTACGCTAGCAGGATTTCTCCCCAGCAGCTCTGCGACCTGGATGGTAGTAAGCTCGGCATCGACACCGTACCGTTTACGTGCCTCCGCCACGATTTCTTCGATGCTTACTATATTCCCGTTGACCTCGATCCGGACACCATGGAGGGCAGTAGCGTCAATGCCATAGCGGAGGACAAGCACGCACTGCATGACAGAGGTGTTCTTTTTCCAGCCAAGAGGTTTCACTGCAGCTAATATCTCTGCTGCCAGTAGCTTATTCGCTTCCATGGCCAGCATATCCTCGATCGCATCTCCCTCGCCCGGCAAAAAATCACCGAATACACCAGTACTGTCAGAGCGAACCGGAGCGTCAAGCGAGGGTAGCGTCATAGGACCAGCGGCCTGCAAGAGCTCTACCTCTTCAACCGGTAAGTTCATGGCAGCAGCCAATTCTGTATTAGTAACGGTCCGCTGAAGTTCTTCTTCGAGTATGATCCTTTTGATATAGAGCGCGTTATATGTCGCATGTTGGTTGACCGGCAGCCGGATGGCACGGGACTCATTAGCTATAATACGGCTGATCTCACGGGCTATGCCGCCAGAAGCATAGGTGCTGAACTGCCATCCCATGGTTATATCAAAACCCTGTACGGATCGTGCAAGCCCCCTGAAGCCAGCAGCAAACAGATCCTCTATGGACAGTTGGCCGGACCGCTTTTCGTAACTGGAGACTATTTTGCGTACTAGCGGCAGATTAGCGCAAAGCATATATTGATAGGAAATCATCATATCTATGATGGCATTTTCCTGCTCCGCGCTAAGCTGCGAGTAGTCACTGGCGACCTCCTCATGTATCGCCACGCCGGCATCTATCTTGTCATAAACCTCGGCGAGCTGCTCGGTAGTCTTAGGCCGCTCATACCGTGAGGTCAGCCAGCCTAGGCGCTGATTCTCATCAAGCAGCAGCGAAGGCCCGGCAGAGACGGGGCCATCGTGGCTGCGCTGCATACGTGCCACCCCTATAGAAATCTTCGTATTATCACGATAGGCATGTGATGCGGCAGCAATGGCACTTCCACGTCGTGCAAGGAGCGTTACCTCCTCGACCTCATTCCGGGCAAGCTGAGATTTTCGCTCAGGCGGCAAGCCGTTCTGAGCATATACTTCGCCCGGGGCAGCCTGCACCTGCAACGCATCCGTCAATACGTACCGAATGTTTTTAGACTTGCCCAGCTGGCGTACCAGCGGAACATCGCTCGTCCGGTTTACTTTTTTGATGAGTGAACGGAGCGCAATACTAAAGCTTGGCAGCGAACGGCGATGTCCCATAGCATGTAGTTCTCCGGCTGAGCGCGGCACCCCCCGGTTGAGAAGCAGCGCGTTCAGTGCAAACACCTCGCTCCGGGGCAACGGGATGACCTCGTCTTCGATACGTATGTGTCGGTCGCCGACGACTTTTAAAATACGTGGTTCAGCCACCGGTACAGGGTCCGGTATTTCAGGGATTTGCGCCACGTCTATAATACGTTGGAATAATTGCTCAGGATCGGGAAGACTGCCCATAGTCGCCGGCCGCTGCTCTGCTTCGCCAGTCATAGTAGCATTCAGTATGCCACAAGATAACCATTCACGCCACACCACGACAGGGCGTTGCAAAATCCGGCCGCACAACAGATAATAAGTACAAGCGGAAAAAATATGCAAAGTATCGACATCATTGGCGGGGGCGCGGTTGGAGCTGCAGCGATAGCTGGAGCAGCCTGGTGGTTCGCAGTCAAACACCACAAACACAAAGATACCGCCACCAACAAAAAACTCGTCACCAGCCTGCACGACGAAAAAATAAAAAGCGACATCATCCTCAGCAGCATCGAAGACGGTGTGGTATTCGTGGACGAGCAGGGGACTATCCAGCTATTCAATCCCGGGGCCGCTGCCATCACGGGCTGGGGACAGGAAGAAGCCCAGGGCCTCGATTGGAAGTCGGTGTTCAATTTTATCAACAGCAAGGGCGAGCCCATCGACGCTGCCGAAACGCCGTTTGCCCGGGCACTCCAGACCGGTCAGACCATCCGTGATAACAGCGCTAACCTCAACAGCAAGTCCAACCTTACCATCGCCACCAGCTTCAGCGTGTCGCCCATCATCAGCGACGCCGAAGTCAGCGGCCTGGTGGGCATTTTCCGCGATGTGAGCAAGGAGCGCCAAGAGGAAAGCCAGCGTGCCGAATTCATCAGCACCGCCAGCCACGAGATGCGCACGCCGGTGGCCGCCATCGAGGGCTACCTCAGTCTGGCGCTCAACGAAAAGGTCGCCACCATAGACGCCCGTGCCAAAGATTTCCTGCAGAAGGCCCACGCCAGTACCAAGCACCTCGGTGAGCTGTTTCAGGATTTACTTACCAGCGCAAAAGCAGAGGACGGCCGCCTGACCAACCACCCGGAGGTGGTAGAGATGGGCGAGTTCATGGAACAGCTCACCAACGATCTGCACTTTGCCGCCCAGAAAAAGAACCTGGCCGTAGATTTTATGATAGGTAACAACAGCATCATCGATGCCAGCACCATGGACGCCAGCAGCCCCGTGAAATTCGGCGGCGGCGAGCGGGTGGTGCGTCCGCTGTATTATGCACTGATCGACCCCGACCGTATGCGCGAAGTAGTGACCAACCTGTTCGATAACGCCTGCAAATACTCCGACCAGGGCAAGATAAGCCTGGGGCTCACCGGCAACGACAGCGTGGTGCAGCTCTACATCCGGGACACCGGCCACGGCATCCCGCCCGAAGACATCGCCCATCTGTTCCAAAAGTTCTACCGGGTGGATAACAGCGCCACGCGCACCATCGGCGGCACCGGCCTGGGGTTGTTCATCTGCCGCAAGATCGTCGAGCTATACCACGGCCGCATCTGGGTAGAGAGCGAGCTTGGCAAGGGTAGCACATTCTATATCAATCTGCCGCGCCTGAGCACCCAGCAGGCCGAAGCCACCCGGGCGGAGCTGACAGCCGACACTGCAACAGAGGTGCCGGCAATCGCCGCAGCTGCTGCGAGTGCAGCTCCCGCACCAGCACCAGCCGCCGTTACGCCAAGCGTAGTAACCCCTGCGAATCCGGCCGTACCGACTACGGCGACATCGTGATATACTACCCACATATAAAACATAAGTATTAAAAAGAGAACAGTTACGTGGCAAAAGTACTACTGGTCGAAGACGACAACAACTTACGAGAGATTTACCAAGCACGACTAATGGCCGAGGGCTATGATATCGTCACCGCGCAAAATGGCGAGGACGCACTCGTGGTCGCAAAACAGAGTAAACCAGACCTCATTATCTCCGATGTCATGATGCCCCGGATTTCCGGTTTCGAGATGCTGGATATCCTGCGTAACACCGCAGAACTCAAACACACCAAGGTAATCATGCTGACCGCCCTCGGCCAAGCCGAAGACCAGGCCCGGGCCGACAGCCTCGGTGCCGATAAATACTTGGTAAAATCCCAGGTCACCCTAGAGGACATCGTCAACACCGCCAAGGAATTGCTGGACGACGGCAGTAGCACCACCAGCATGACCGAACCGGCACTGGCCGCTCCGGAGCCCGTAGCTGCACCCGCACAAGACACGCCGGCACCAGTCGCTGTTACCGCACCAGCACCGGCCGTACCAACCACCCCCGTAGCAGAGCCTGCCGCACCTGTTGCGACGGTACCCACACCCGAGCCTGCGCCATCAGCGGCACCTACGCCACAATCACAGCCCGCTCCGGTGGCAGAACCCGTCGCCCCAACTCCGACCCCCGTTACGCCCGTCGCCGAACAACCAGCTCCGACAGCTCCAGTAGCAGAACCGGCTACGCCGCCTGCGCAAGAGCCAGCAGCGC